>ENA-ORLW01003912-ORLW01003912.1-human-gut-metagenome-genome-assembly--contig:-NODE-3912-length-10624-cov-2.141367_pt1 | contig 10624 bp, 7 predicted proteins | sample MGYA00243017_ERZ508829 | MGnify/ENA primary metagenome ERZ508829 (study PRJEB26277, sample SAMN04329776) | human gut metagenome | biome: human-associated habitat | host: Homo sapiens | place: USA... | reverse complement strand
GTGTTTTTTAAGAAATAACCAACTGAAATATTTGGTGGAGCGGAAATAGATTTGTATCTTTCGTTCACCCATACCCCTCCGGGTCACCACAAAAGTCACGGGTCAGCGGACAGGGGTGATTGGTAGTCCCCACCCAAAAAAAGCTAAACTCAACACAAATGAAAAGGATATTTGGATTAGTTATAATTTTTATCTCTTTCCTCCTCCTTGAGTCCTACATTCTTGGAAGGCATTATGTGGCAATAGGAGAATGTACAGAAATCACATATTATAAACCATTGACTCTATGGGATAGAATAGTTTTTGTCGCAATAAGTGTTATAGCTCTAATAGTCTCAATAAAATTGACCAAGCCCAAGAGAGTTGGAACAATTCTACTGAGTGTAATTTACATTGTTCAAACGGTTGCATTCAGCATTTTTGGTGATCATTTGTTGGAGATGCCAACTAAGCGCTGGACGCAAGAATATCACCTTCAGCCGATGGAATCTAAAGTTGAAATCAATTATTCTGACAAGTTTTTATTTGGTTGTTGGAAAAGAACATATTATGAGCCTTCCGCTGATTCAGTGACATTTCTTTCTCCACTTATAGAGTTTTCTGATGATAATATGTTTGCCAATGGAGATACAATGTTCTACTATACATATCATCTTCAACAAGATACATTGACAATCCATAGACCAAACAATGGCTATCAAGAATACAAGGTACTCAGACTGACCAGAAGTGATTTTACAGTCAAACTTATCTCAGATGAAATCTTTGATATAGGCCCAATTGGTATTTGTGATTCTATCACTTTGTCCTTCAAAAGAGTCCCAATCACTCACGTTGCCAAATTTTCTTTTCCCACAAGTGATTTATGAAAAGATACTATCATTGATTGCTTGTCTTATTACAACTCCAATGTTTTCATTCATTGGCTTTCTCATTGTTGGCTTGTTGATTGGAAATATCATCAACCCCAATCAACCATAACCATCATGAATGTGTCTGTGATTGGCCTCCTGTTTTTTCTGGACTCCAGGTTTCGCCCTTTAGTTCGCCCTTTCAGATTGACTGTACAAAGATAAACCATGAGAACCAAAACCATCGAATTTTCCTATTCCTAAAAAATGGCATAAATGCCATTTTTTAGGAATAGGCCCACGCAGACTGCCACATCTCGGAGTATTTCTTTTAGGCAGTTTCAATCTCATGGGAGGATAAAATGCGCTGTTGCCGACAGGACTTCGAGGATTGCCTTTATGCAGCGGTTGATAAGCGCTTCAATTACTGCGGCATTGGATGATTATAGACAAAAATGTGGTGACCTCAGCCGAAAATCGACTAGGTCACCACAGTGAAAATTGCCTTTATGTATCTTGTGTGACTACTTTATGAACACTTTTTTACCAGCTATGATGTAAAGGCCGGGCTATAGGGTCTTAATATCAGACAAGGAGGCATTGTGTTTGAGACAGAAGCCTTGGAGGTTGTAGATGTCGGCACCGCCAGTATCCACATCTGCTAATATAGACTCAATTGATGACATTGCTGAAACATTACATGTGGCAGTTAAGTTAGAGCCATCGGTTGTGCGTACTTCAATTACAGCGGTTCCCTCTTTAAGAATCTTCACTAATCCATTTGACGATACGATTGCCACTTCACTATTTGAGGAGTTCCATTCTAATGTTTGGTCGGATGCCTGCTCGGGAAGAATTTTTGCAACCAGCTGAACTTCATTACCAACCACTGATTCAATCGAAGTCGGCTCCAATTCTATTGACAAAGCCAAAGGCGGCAGCACGGTAACATTGAGTGTTGCCTTGACAGTCGGATTTGAGTTGGCAGTGATTGTGATTGTCGTAGTGCCAACCGATAGGGCGATAACATTGCCATTCTCGTCAACATTTGCTACTTCGGGATTGCCGCTTTCGAATGTTACAGATTTGTCAGTTGCGGTTCCCGGGAAGACGGTAACCTGGATGGACTTGCTCTCACCGACTTTCATTTCAACGTTGTCTCCTGTGATGCCGAGTGCGTCCTTGTCAATGGCGATTCCAATGGCTGGAGTCTCAATAACTGTAATCGCACATTCCGCAGAAACTCCACTTGCAGCGGTAGCGGTGATTGTGGCTTTGCCGACAGCCACGGCGGTTACTTTGCCGTTGGCATCAACTGTTGCGATGTTTTCATCGTTTGACTTCCATGTCACAGATTTGTCAGAAGTCGTTTCAGATAATACAGTGGCAGTGAGTTGTATTGTTTCGGAGGCTTTCAATGTTATACCAGAAGTTGGTGTAGCAACACCGTCTGCTTCGATGATAATATCTTGAATTGGTAAAATAGTTCGAAAGTGTCTCCAATATAATGATGATTTATATGCTGCTAATGAGTTTTGTAAAACATATAAATTGGTTTGATCCTGTGCTGGAAACGTGTTTAACTGCATTTTAGGTGGATCCTCTGCAAAGCATATCACAGAATTAAGGTTGCAACCATCGAAAGCGCTAGCTCCAATTGAATTAACAGAATTAGGAATAGTTATACTTGTCAGGCCGATGCAACCATCGAAAGCGCTATATCCAATTGAATTAACAGAATTAGGAATGGTTATACTTGTCAGACCGGTGCAATCTCGGAAAGCTGATGAGCCTATTTCGGTGACAAAATTGCCTAATTCAACGGACTTAAGATAGGAATTATTATGGAGAAAGTTCCAGTTTGTGATATCTCTTCCTACATATAAATTCTCAATCTTGTTATGGTAAAAACAACTACTTAAAAGATGAAGAGAACCTTCACCATCTTCAATAGTGAGAGATTGCAAATTATTGTCATCGAAAGCACCGTTCCCTATGGATATAACAGAGTTGGGAATTAACAGACTTGTCAGGTTACAATCCCAAAAAGCAAAAGTATCCAGCTTTGTTACAGATTTAGGAATCGTAATACTTGTCAAATCTGAACAAAATGCAAATGCAAATTGTCCAATTATTAAAAGCGATGTCGGCAACTCAACAGAAGATAGAGAAGTACATGCATAAAACGTGTTTGCCTTTATTGTGCTAACGCCTTGGGGAATTTTAATAGATTGTAACGACTCGCATTGTTTAAATGCTGTTTTCCCTATGTTTGATACGGAATTGGGTATATCTAAAGATATAAGGTCTTTACAAGAATAAAATGCACTATCTGCAATTTCTATCACGGAATAGCCAATGCCGCCAATATGAACCTCGGAAAGAATTTTAGCAGATACCAAGTCCTTAGAAGTGGGCCTTAAAACCTTACTGGTCTTGTCCGTTTCACTGATTACTTTATAAATTATATTTTGTGATATGATAAGGTCTATACTCACCACTATTTTGATTTCAGCATAAACTCCAGATTTTGCAGTTACCTTGAGGACGGTTTCGCCTGGTTGTTTGGGGCATATCTCTCCATTCTCTATAGTGGCAATATTTTCATTTTCTATGTGCCAAGTTAACGATTTGTCGGACGCATCATTAGGTGTAATGAGTACCTTGATATTCTCTAATTCATAATTCTTGCCAGTTAAGAGTTGAAGCGTCGAATTTACTATATCTTCTGTATCAAGAATGTTGAGGTCAGATACAGGTTTTTCTACTATTACCTCGCAAGACGCTCCGTTCTCAAAAAAATTTGTCGCAGTAATCTTTGCCGTTCCAGCTTTTTTTGCCCTCAAAACACCATCCTGAACCTCAACTATTTCGCTATTAGATGACGACCAATGAAGTTTAGTATTTGTTACCCCTTCATAGGTTGCCAAATCAAATGTTTCTCCCTCGTTCATTTTTATGGAGGAAATTGAAAATGATAGGGATGTATCAGATTTTTTGACTACATTTTTAAACTTATTCCAATCGGAACTGATGTAAAGATTGTAACTTTCATCAGGCACAGCTACAATGACATTATTAAATGCCATTTCGTTAAACGCATTTTGCGATAATTCCGGGGGTGTTTTTTTATTACAAATAATTCCACCAGACTTTAAACCATCAAAGGCGTTATCACCTATTGACACAATAGGTTCATTTAGAATAATGGTCTCAAGTTTGCTGGAATATCCTGCAAAAGCTTTAGCTAAAATCCTACAATCAACGCCACTGTGACTTTCTGTGTTCTCATGCCCCAAAACGACTTTCTGAAGCCCTGGAACTTGAAATTTTGATATGGTAGAAAGGGATTGTCCAGTTGCATACAAAATTTTGGCACCTCCATAACTTAAATCATAGCTTACATCAAGGTCTTTTAAAAGAACACGCAATCCATTATCCATCCAATAATTATCGCTGCAATACCAGACGCGTTCTGTATTTTTGGACGTAGCTCTGCCGTACATTTTAGCATAAAGATCCATGACAACGGTAGTAGATGGCTGTGAAATCATGTATAAATAACCGTTTCTTTCCACCGCACCTCCGTAAGCATAACATATAAATGGCATTGATAAGAATGTCATTATTAAAAAAATGATTTTTTGTCGCATAATATTGGAGTTACGTGTTAATAAAGCCAACTATATTTTTTACTAAAACTTCTTCATTTTCATCCATCGTTTTAGAAATGCTGTCTTTTTCAAGTGTTACCCACTCCACAGTGTCATTAGACTGGTTGACATGGTTAGTTAACGGATCGATATAGTGGATACCTTTGCGCACAGTTGCTATCAGAATGTCGCAGCAGGGGGATTCATGAGCGAAAGATAGGGCTTCGCTAAGGTGCGCTTTTTCATCGCCAGCTGAATAGATTGCAATTGCTTTGTCGTGAAAGGTTCCTTTAACGCAGAAATCTCCGTACCAATCAGCTGATGGCTTATCGAATGATTGGTATGCTTGTTGATTCCAGCCTTTGAAATTGAGCCAGTCAAGAATTTTTTGGCAAGTGGTTGTCTTGCCTGCATCTTTCTCTCCATAAATTAAAAAGATTTTCATTCGGCGTTTTCCATAGCCGCTGGGCCCACCTCGTTGGCATTAGATTGGTTTATAAAGAAAAAGCGTGAGAGCCGTACTGTTTGCTCGTTCACGCTTGTTGAGGCCTTCGCATTGCCCATCGTAGTTGAACGAGCAAACGCGCAGAGCCTCACGCGGAAATATGCTATACGCCCATACCCAACGCTCACGCGTCGGTGTAGGACGGAATAAACATATCCACAAGGACATAAAGCCCAATGCGGCAATCCGCCAAAGCCTCCGGACAGGATTTCCGTTGAATGCGCAACCGTCAGACACGGTCTGTGCCACTGGTCATGGCTGTCAATCATGCTACGCGCTTCATCCCCTATCCATGCACGGGCAACCGGAAACCGTAATTCAAACCATTCGCAATTATAACTATGAAATTTGACATTGTAGGCAGTTTTCTTCCGCCTGCCAGGCTATTGGCAGCCCACGCCGATTTACGCGCCGGCAAAATGACCAAGGCTCAATTTGACGAAGTGGAGCATGATGCGCTGAACGAACTGGTTGAACGTCAGCTTCAGCTGGGCTTACCGGCCATAACTTCAGGCGAACTCACGCGCCAGTACTGGGACAAGGATTTCTTTTTCGGCCTAAATGGCATCAAACAAAAATGGGTCAACAGCGGACACATATATCAGGCTACTGACACATTTACTGACATAATGCAGATAACAGACCGGATTGCCGTCAATCCCGAACATCCGTTCTACTCCGATTTCAGCACCCTCAATAAGCTCACCGCCGGACGCGCCGTATGCCGCCAGACCATACCTTCGCCCGCAAACCTGTATCTGGAAATACTTACCGCGCATGAAAGCGTAGCCTCATACAAGTATCCCAGCCATCAGGCCCTGGCCGAAGACATTGCCGAGGCATACCGCCAGACCATAATGCAATTCTACAATCTGGGATGCCGCAGCCTGCAACTGGACGACACCGCCCTGGGGCGCATGACCGACATTTCATTCATAGAGACCCTGATAAAGGGCGGCATTGACCCGTCACAGCTGCTTGGCCTGCTTACCGACATCATAAACAAATCAATAGCCGGTGTGCCCGCCGATATGGAAATATCCATATACATATCAGCCGGCGAACCTATAGTGCCGCACTGGAAAATGGTGTCCGGCGCCAACCACGTCATGCCCGACATACTGGCACGGTTGCAAACCGGCACATTCTTCCTTCCGTTCATACCCGGCGACCACGATTCGCTCAGGATTCTTGAACACATCCCTGCCGGCAAACGGGTAGTACTCGGACTTATCTCCGCACACACTCCGTTCCCCGACAATCCGGCACGGGTAACCGACTCCGTCATGTATGCCGCCAGCCTCATTCCCGCCCAAATGCTGTCAATAAGCCCTGTCAGCGGATTTAAACTGTCGTCATTTATGTCGCGCGGACTGTCATACGAAGATCAGTGGACCAAAATTGAAAGCATGGCCAAGATTGCCGCCACCATCAACCCATAGACACAGACCAATGAAAGATATAAAAAAATGGAGTCTGATAGACTCGCATTACCTAATACAACGGCCATGGCTCACAGCCAGGCGTGACCGTGTGAAACTGCCCAACGGCACCATCCATGATGAATATTACGTACTGGAATATCCAACGTGGGTAAATGTGATAGCAGTAACCACCGAGGGGCAGTTTGTAATGGTCAGGCAGTACCGTCACGGACTGGAGATAGTGGAAACCGAAATATGTGCAGGGGTGGCTGAAGCTGGTGAGGATCCGGAAACCGCAGCCCGCCGCGAACTGCTTGAAGAAACGGGATACAGCGGCGGAAAATGGAGCCTGCTGACCGTACTGTCGGCCAATCCATCCACCACCAATAACCTGACATACTGTTTCCTGGCCGAAGGAGTCACACTTACAGACGCCCAGCACCTTGACTCTACTGAAGACATTGCGGTCATGCTACTGTCACGGGATGAGGTGGAGTCCATGCTAAGGGCCGATGAGCTGAAGCAGGCTCTGATGGTGGCACCACTCATGCGCTATCTGTACATGCCCGGCACAGACCGGCATTAGCCAACGCGCATCCGGTCAAACCAATAAAAACAGTAACGTCAACCAAGGTTACCATGCTCTTGGTTGACGTTACTGTTTTAAAGTTCCAAATATGTGCCGGATCAGTCACCCATGGTGCGCAGCAACTCGTCATTTGACGATGTGCGTTCCATCCGGTCCTTGATGAATTCCATAGCTTCAATGGAATTACGGTCAGACAGGAAGCGACGCAATATCCACATGCGGTTGAGCGTCTCGGAGCGCAGCAACAGGTCGTCACGCCGTGTGCTTGAAGCCATGATGTCCACAGCCGGGAATATACGTTTGTTTGAAAGCTTACGGTCAAGCTGCAGTTCCATATTGCCCGTTCCCTTGAACTCCTCGAATATGACTTCGTCCATTTTTGAACTGGTCTCGGTCAGGGCCGTTGCTATTATGGTGAGCGAACCGCCATTCTCTATGTTACGGGCAGCACCGAAAAAGCGTTTCGGTTTCTGAAGCGCATTGGCATCGACACCACCTGACAGGATCTTGCCCGATGCAGGCTGCGCCGTGTTATATGCGCGCGCCAGACGGGTTATGGAGTCAAGCAGGATTACCACATCGTGGCCGCATTCCACCATTCGCTTGGCCTTCTCCAGAACTATGCTGGCTATCTTGACGTGACGGTCAGCCGGCTCATCAAAGGTGGATGCTATGACCTCGGCGTTTACACTACGGCTCATGTCGGTCACCTCCTCCGGGCGTTCGTCAATAAGCAGGATCATGATGTAAGTTTCAGGATGATTCTCCGCAATGGCGTTGGCAATATCCTTAAGCAACAGTGTCTTGCCGGTTTTGGGCGGAGCCACTATCAGTCCGCGCTGTCCTTTGCCTATGGGCGAGAACATGTCCACCACGCGTGTGCTTATATTGGCTGAACGGCCACTGGTCAGGTCAAATTTCTCGTCGGGGAACAGCGGTGTGAGGTGTTCAAACGGCACACGGTCCCTGATAAACTCAGGTGAACGTCCGTTTACGCTTTTCACTGTTGACATTGGGAAATATTTCTCGCCTTCGCGCGGCGGACGTATGGTGGCCTCCACCACATCACCTGGTTTCAGCCCATACTGCTTGATCTGTTGCTGAGTGACATACACATCATCGGGCGATGACAGATAGTTATAGTCGCTGGACCGGAGGAATCCATATCCGTCAGGCATCACTTCCAGCACACCTGATGTCTCTATGAATCCGTCAAAATTATATTGCGGTTCCTTGGGTTGCTGATTCTGCTGCTGACGCTGCTGATTCTGATTCTGACCCTGATTTTGATTCTGGTTACGGTTCTTTTTGTTCTTACCTTGTTTGGGCTGCTGGCCCTGAGGCACAGGCTGTCCCGGCTCATGGATTATGATGGGCGCGGCAGCGGCAGCCATTGCTGCAGCGGCGGCAGCTTCCTCCTTTTCACGCTGTGAACGCGGAACAAAACGCTTTCCCTCGCTGCGCGGGAAGAATGCGCCTAACGAAGCATTCTTTGGCTTGAAATCAAAGCGGGCGCGCGGTTCCTGAGGCATTGTACCGGCATTCTGATCGGCCATCTGTTCCTGAGCTACAGGCTTGGGATTAACATTATCAGCAGCCGGCATCTCACCTGCAGATCCTGCCTCTGGCAACGGTTTTGCATCAGCACCTTCAACAGCCGGAGCGTCAACGCTGACCTCCTTAACCGTATTTTCGGCAGCCGCACCCGGAGCATCATTGTCGGGCATGGGCTGTTCCGGTGTTTCCACTGCAGCTTCCGGTTCGTTTTGGACTGTCGCAGCTTTTTCTTTCGTCCTACGACGTCTTGAATTGCCCTGTTCCTTATTATTCTTAGGTTGCTGTTCCACAGCCTGCGGTTGCTCTGTCTGCACCTCCTTATTATTGTCTGATTCACCTTCGGCAACAGGTGTCTGTTCCGGAACCTCCGTAGCCACAACTTTCTTTTTGCGACCGGCACGGCGTTTAGGTTCCGCCACAGGCTCGGAGGCCACAGTTTCCGCGCCGGTTTCGGCAACAGGCGCCTCCGGTTGCTCTGGCTGAGCGGCCGCATCAGTTGCTTTAGCCTTACGGGTTTTAGGTGTGCGCTTTTTCTTTTCCGACACATTTGATGCCGATTCAATGGCCTGCTGGTCCAGAATTTCGTAAATTAAGTCATCATTGGACAGGCTGTCAATCTTCTTGAGTCCCATTCCGGACGCAATTGACTTCAGCTCGTCCATACTCATAGAGTTCAGATCAGAGATGTTGTACATACTTGATAGTAATATATTTTAGGAGAGTGTGCGCGGCAGGCAACTGTGATTCAAATGACGCGCGTTCGAATAACCGAATTAAAAATATGAAAAATGTATATTGTGAAACGTTTGACTTTACAAAACCAAACACAGCTTGTTGTGCTGTGTGGCTAAACTTAAATTAGCAAACGGGAATTATTCCCAGGCACCAGGATTTCCACCGTCCTGATCAAGCCATAAGCTTTATGTGCCCTTGAATTGATATGCAAAGTTACGTCTATTTAATTAAATGACAAATTTAATTGCAAAAAAGTTCGGATTAATCTGCGAGAGTGGCGCAAACCGCCATGAAAACGGAAAATTGTCACGCGAATTACTGTCATTTGTATATGCATTTGCTCTATTAAGCCCAGAACAGGACGGGTAATCATATCATATTGTCACTGTCATAACTTTCATTAACATATTGCTGTGCTATGCAATCACAAATTACAATAGCCCCACTCATTTCGTAACAAATTATTAATCAGTGATATATGAATCAGGGGGGGTAAATTGTAATTATACTGCGAAAATTATTTAAAAATCAGTACTATTTAATCAGATTATTTTACATATATTTGCACCATAGCCTTAAAACTGGACAATTTATAAATAAATCTATAATAAACCTAAATCCAATTTTCAACATTTATGCAAAAAGCTTTAAGTCTTTTGTTTTGCTTGATGTGCACAGTGTGCAGTTGGGCAATCACAGTGAAAGGCGTAGTGTCAGATGAGGCAGGTGAGCCCATCATAGGCGCCACGGTTGTTGAAGCCGGCAACGCCAAAAACGGCACGGCTACGGATGTCAATGGCGCCTTCGCCATCAATGTCCCATCCAACGCATCATTGCAAGTGAGCTATGTGGGTTACATAACCCAAGTTGTCAAGGTGGGTGGCCAGACCAATCTTGACATTGTACTTCAGGAAAATGCCCAGGCCCTTGACGAAGTAGTGGTGGTTGCCTTCGGTAAAATGAAGAAGGAAGCCTTCACCGGTTCTGCCGGAGTCATGAAAGCCGATGACCTGCTCAAGGCTCAGGTGACAAACGCAGCTCAGGCCCTTGCCGGACGCGTGGCCGGCGTGCAGCTCAACAATTCATCGTCACAGATGGGTGAATCGCCCACTTTGACCATCCGTGGTCTCGGCTCCATTTCATCAGGCACAGAACCGCTGATTGTGGTTGACGGCATGCCTTATGATGGCGACATAGCACTGATAAACCCCGCCGACATTGAATCCATGACCGTACTGAAAGATGCAGCGTCAAATGCTCTGTACGGTGCACGTGGTGCCAACGGCGTGGTCATGATCACCACCAAGGGC
>ENA-ORLW01003911-ORLW01003911.1-human-gut-metagenome-genome-assembly--contig:-NODE-3911-length-10624-cov-2.531241_pt1 | contig 10624 bp, 9 predicted proteins | sample MGYA00243017_ERZ508829 | MGnify/ENA primary metagenome ERZ508829 (study PRJEB26277, sample SAMN04329776) | human gut metagenome | biome: human-associated habitat | host: Homo sapiens | place: USA... | reverse complement strand
TCAACCCCTACGGATCGCCCTACGAAGCCTTCATCAACTACATGAACGTACTGTCGGATTTCGAGATCGAGGTGGACAAAGCCTGCGAGGCCAAACGCATACGGCTCCGCGCCTGAGCGCATACCGCCCGAACGTGAATATGCGGTGCGACGGGATCTCCCGTCGCACCGCATTTCGTTTCGTCCCGGCCCAGGTCTCCCAAAGGGAAAGCATCCGCGCCGCGCTTCGGCGGCCGCTGCGGACAGCAGTGCGAAACGACGCACGCCCCTGTCCGAAGCGAGTGCGGACCCGCAGCGCCGCACGACGCCGTACGACGAAAGGCTGGAAAGCGAGAAGGTCAGGCTTCGCCGATCTTGCCGCCGAACTGGTCGCCCGTATGCTGCGGCGTAGGAATGACGATCTGACCGTGCACGCTCTCGTAACGGACGATATTCTCCTGCAACGACATCAGCAGGCGCTTGGCATGTTCCGGCGTGAGGATGATGCGGCTCTTGACCTTCGCTTTGGGAACGGCAGGCATGACAGCCGCGAAATCGATGATGAACTCCGAAGTGGAATGCGCGATGATGGCGAGATTCGAGTAGTTGCCCTGCGCGACCGTCTCGTCCAGTTCGAGATCGATACCTAAATTTTTGTTCTCAGCCATAACTCCATGTAGGAAAGACGTAATTAAAATATGTATGAACCGAGGCTTTATCAACGATGAAATTACGTCCTTCCTAACTTACGGCGTCTTCCGACGAACGCCAAATTCCATGATTGACACATCCTCCGAATCCCCCGTCGGGAAGGGAAACCTGCAATGAAGACCCTGCACGCGATGCACCGGTGCGGCGCCAGGCCGGTTGTTTCATGGCAAAGATAGATTCCGGCGCCCGAAAATATTCGTCCGGCGGCACAAAGTTTTCAATCATTTATCAACAATCGCACCCCGCCCGACGGCAAAAGCACGACCTCCCGACCGTGCTTCCGATCAAAAACGCGGCCGAGCCGCAGAGCGATTCTAAGATATTGATAAAATTTATAAATTTTTCACCCTCCGCACTTGATTTTGCGGTTTTTTTCATATATTTATAATCCGAAAAAACAGGAAAAACCTTAAAACTTCTCGATATGAAAAACTACTCAGCGAAAGAGATCAAGAACATCGTCCTGATCGGCGCCCCCGGCTCCGGAAAAACCACCCTCGCCGAAGCAATGGCCTACGAGGGGAAGGTCATCGACCGCAGGGGCGCCGTCGAAACGAACAATACGCTGTCGGACAACACCGACATCGAACACGAATACAAACGCTCGATCTACTCCACGATCCTCTTCACAGAGTTCATGGAACGCAAGCTCAACATCATCGACTGTCCGGGATCGGACGACTTCTGCGGCAGCCTCTTCTCGGCCTTCAAGGTGGGCGACGTGGGAGTAATGGTCTTCAACGCCCAGAACGGCTGGGAAGTCGGTTCGGAGATTCAGGCGCGCTATTCGCGCGAACTGTCGAAACCGCTCATCGGCGTCATCAACCAGCTCGACGCCGAGAAGGCCAACTTCGAGGGGACGGTCGAGAGCATCCGCGCCGCATCGCGCGTGAAACCCGTCGTCGTGCAGTACCCCGTCAACCAGGGGCCGGGCTTCAACGCCTTCATCGACGTGCTGATGATGAAACTCTACCGCTTCAAAGACGAGAACGGCACGCGCGAGGAGCTCGATATTCCGGCCGAGGAGATGGAGCGCGCCACGGAGCTGAACCGCGAATTGGTGGAGATGGCCGCCGAGATCGACGAGGCGCTCATGGAGCTCTATTTCGAAACGGGGACGCTCACGCAGGTCGTCTTCCGTTCGGGACTCATAATCGGTCTCTCGCGGCGTGAAGTCATGCCTCTGTTCTGCACCAGCGGCAAGCGCGACGTCGGAACGAAACGCCTCATGGAGTTCATCATCAACGTCGCTCCGGGGCCACTCAAAGCGCCCAAATTCCTCTCGACCGAGGGCGAGGAGATCGCCGCCGACGAGACGCAGCCGGCCGTGGCGTTCGTCTTCAAGAGCCAGATCGAACCCCACATCGGCGAGATCAGCTACCTGCGCGTGATCCGCGGCAAACTCACCGAAGGCATGGAGCTGCTCAACACCCGCACGGGCAACAAGGAGAAGGTTTCGCAGCTCTTCGCCGTGGCGGGCAAAAACCGCATCAAAGTGACCGAACTGGCGGCCGGCGACATCGGCTGCACGGTCAAGTTGAAAGGCACGCGCACCAACGACACGCTCGCGGCACCCTCCGCACCCGTGACGATCACCCCGATCGTATTCCCCGAACCGCGTTACCGCGCCGCCGTACAGCCCAAGGTCAAGGCCGACGAGGAGAAGCTGGGCAAACTGCTCAACGACGCCAAGTACGAAGACCCGACGATTCTGGTCGGATATTCCAAGGAGCTGAAACAAACGATCATACAAGGTCAGGGCGAGCACCACCTCAACATCCTCAAAGCGCGCCTGGCCGCCGATAACAAGATGGAGATCGAGTACATCGCGCCGCGAATCCCCTACCGCGAGACCATCACCAAAGTGGCGCAGGCCGACTACCGCCACAAGAAACAGTCGGGCGGATCGGGCCAGTTCGGCGAGGTGCACATGGTGATCGAACCCTACTACGAAGGGATTCCCGAACCGAAGAGCTACAAGATTCCGGGCAAGGGCGACATCTCGGTCAACATCAAGGGCAAGGAGGAGTACGACCTGCCGTGGGGCGGCAAGTTGCAGTATTACAACTCGATCGTAGGCGGTGCCATCGACGCGCGCTTCATGCCGGCGATCCTCAAAGGCATCATGGAGAAGATGGACGAAGGCCCGCTGACGGGCTCCTACGCCCGCGACATCCGCGTAGTAATCTACGACGGCAAGATGCATCCGGTGGATTCGAACGAAATCTCGTTCAAGCTGGCGGCCCGCAACGCCTTCAAGGAGGCGTTCCGCAATGCGGGCCCCAAGATCATGGAACCGATTTACAGCATCGAGGTGCTGACGCCGAGCGAATACATGGGCGCCGTGATGAGCGACCTGCAAAACCGCCGCGCAATGATCGAGGGCATGAACTCGGACAAGGGATTCGACCGTCTGAACGCCCGCGTGCCGCTGGCCGAGCTCTATCGTTATTCGACGACGCTCTCGTCGCTCACGTCGGGGGCGGCGACCTATACGATGCGTTTCTCCTCCTACGAACAGGTGCCCGCCGACGTGCAGGCCAAACTGCTCAAAGAGTACACCGACACCGACGAGGAGTAGGTCTCCGCAGCCATTTACGACCGAAGAGGCGCCCGAAACTGATCGGGCGCCTCTTCTCTCATTCCCGCCGGCGGCGGTACGAAAACGGGTCACAACACCTCGGCCACGACGAAGGTCGAACCGCCGATGAAGATCGTGTCGGCGGGAGCGGCGAGCGCCTTCGCCCTGGTCACGGCCTCGGGAACCGTTGCGACCGCTTCGCCGTCGAGACCCGCCGCCGCAGCGCGGGCGGCCAGTTCCGACACCGGAAGCGCCCGTTCGCTGGCCGCCTGCGTAAAGAGATAGTAGGCGTCGCGCGGCAACAGCGCCAGAATGGCGTCGATGTCCTTGTCTCCCGAAAAGCCCACGACGCAGTAGAGACGGCCACCTTCGTGCGAGCGGCGCAGCTGTTCGGCCACATAGGCCAGTCCGTGCGCATTATGCCCCGTATCGCACAACACTTTGGGCCGCTCGCCCAACGACTGCCAACGCCCTTGCAGCGCGGTCGTGCGGGCGGCGCTCGCCGCGCCGTCGACGAAGGCGCGGCGGCTGATCGTCAGCGGCGTCTGTTCGTGCAGCAAGTCGAGCGTGGCCAGCGCCGTCAGGACATTGCGGCACTGGTACTCGCCCAGCAGGTCGAGATCGAAATCGAGCACGTGGCCGTCGCGGCGGCGCACCATGCGGAAGTGCTGCCGGTCACCGCACAGCTCGTGGCCCTCGCAGGCGAACTCCCGCTCGGCGTAGACCACGCGCGTCTTGTTCGCGGCGGCAACCTGCTCGAACACCGCATCGTAGGCCGCGTTCGCTTCGCCCAGCACGAAGGGAATGCTCTTCTTGATGATACCGGCCTTCTCGGCGGCGATCTTCGCCAGCGTATCGCCCAGCAGCGCCGTATGTTCCAGTCCGACGTTGGTCACCACGCTCACGATGGGCAGCAGGATGTTCGTGGCGTCGAGCCGCCCGCCCAGCCCCGTCTCGATGACGGCTACCTCGACGTCGCTCTGTGCGAAGTAGTCGAACGCCAGGGCCGCCGTCATCTCGAAGAACGAAAGTCCCAGCTCGGTCATCTTGTCACGGTGCTTGTCGACGAAATTGACCACTTTCTGCTTGGGGATCATCTCGCCGTCGACACGGATGCGTTCGCGGAAATCGTGCAGATGCGGCGACGTGAAGAGCCCCGTGCGGTAACCGGCCTGTTGCAGCACGGCGGCGATGATGTGCGAAACGGAACCCTTGCCGTTGGTTCCCGCGACATGGATCGTGAAGTAGTTCCGCTGCGGGTTGCCCAAATGCCGGCAGAAAGCCGCGATACGTTCCAGACCCGGTTTGTAGGCCGTGACGCCCTTTTCCTGAAACGTCGGCATCGACGAAAAGAGAAATTCGAGCGTTTGTGAATAGTTCATGCGAAGCGATATTTGTTTGGATTAATCGACCAGGTAGTTGCGCCGCTTGACGCGATAGGCGACGTAGTAAAGGAGGCAGAGCAGCATCACGTACTGGGCTATCCGCCCCAGGTAGTCGCCGTAGCGGGTATAGACGGTCAGCTCGTCCGACAAGGCGACCGGAGCCGTCAGCACGCCCCGACGGGCCCAGCCGAGCGTCGGGCCGACCACGTCGCCCCGCGCGTTGATGAAGCCCGAAATGCCGGTATTGGCGCTGCGCGCCACGGCGCGGCGGTGCTCGATCGCGCGCAGACGCGAAAAGGAGAAGTGCTGGCGGTGAATGGCCGTATCGCGCCACCAGCCGTCGTTGGTGATGACCAGGATCAACTGCGCCCCGCCGCGGACGAACTCGCCCACGTAGGCGCCGTAGACCGATTCGTAGCAGACGGCCGGCGCCACCCGCACGCTGTCGGCCGCAAAGACCGTGCGCTGCGTATCGACGCCCAGCTGGCCGGTCGTACCGCCCAGATCGATGATAAGGAAACTCAGCCAGTCGAAGAGCCACGGCAGCGGCATCTTCTCGACACCGATCACCAGCCGCGACTTGTGGTGGATGTCCCGCACACCCCCGGCGTCGAGAGCCAGCGCCGTGTTGAACCGGTCGTACCAGACACCGTTGCGGAAACGCGCCGTCGCGGTCTGATTTCCCTCGGCATAGACTTTATAGGTGTCGGCCCCCACCACCAGCAGCGCATCCGGATGGTCGGCCGCCAGCGCCGCCTCGAACTGCGCGAGCGAAGGACTGGCCGACAGCCAGGCTTCGTTGAGCCCCTCGACGAGCGCCGTCTCGGGCATGGCGATCAACTGCGCCGACGAAGGAACTTCGGCCAGCAGCGACAGCAGGTTTTCGTGCTGCCACCCCGGCGCGGTATTGAACTTGTCGTAGCAGTCGACGTTGGGCTGCACGACCGCCGTCTCGATCCGCTGCGCAGGCTCCTCCCAGCACGCATAGATCGCAAGCGACACGGCTGCCGGCACGACGACGGCCAGCGCCGCACGCACCCAGTGCCGCACGCTGCGCCGATGCAGCCACGCCTCGAAAAAGAGCAGGTTGCAGACCAGCACCCACAGCGTACCGCCGAAGATACCCGTATATTCGTACCACTGCACGGCCCATGTGTCGTTCGCGAAACCGTTGCCCAGCAGCAGCCACGGAAACGAGAATTCGCCCACGGTGTACCAATATTCGGTAGCGATCCAGCCCGCGACCAGCAGCGTGTAGGCCAACGCCTTGTGCGCCCGCTTGCTCACCGTATGGAACAACATGAAGGCCAGCATATTGAGGAAGGTCGAGACGAGCGTCGCGGCGAACGGCCCGACGGGCGTCGAATACCACAAGCCCCAGATCGTCGCGCCGTTCCAGAGGACGAAGGCCAGCCATGCCCAGCCGAACATCCCCCACCAGTCGCGGCGCGAAGACCCGTAACTGCGGCTGATCCACAGCAGGGGCACCAGCGCTACGACGAGCGGAAGGCCGGACAGCCCGAGCCACCCCGCCGCAAGCAGCGCCGCGGAGAGGAGCACGCATAAAAATCGCCGAAGAGTCAACCCCATAAGTTCGACGCCGAACCCGCGCTTCTCACGCGCCGATACGTTCCGGCCCGTTTCATTCCCGATGCGGCCGGAACGGCCGGCCACCGATCGGATTCGGCTTTGCAAAAATAGTCAAAATATACCGATAAACAGCCCGCGCCGCCCGATTTTTTCAACCGTCGTCCAAAGGGACTCCCGCCTGTCGCGCCGCGACCTTCCGAAAGGGGTTTTCACGACGAAAACACAATATTTTCGGGAAAAATTTTTGCGTGTCGTTTTTTTGTTATACATTTGCACTCCGCAAACTGCGCAAATTACAAAACAAAAAGGATACTGCTATGGCAATGAAAAGAACGTTCCAGCCGTCGCGCCGGAAGAGAATCAACAAGCACGGTTTCCGCCTGAGAATGTCCACGGCTAACGGTCGCAAGGTGTTGGCCGCCCGTCGTGCCAAGGGCCGTAAGAAGCTGACCGTATCGGACGAATCGACGTTTAAATACGCCTGACCGTCCGCAGGCATCTCCATGCCATAGCACAGGCGCTGCAATTGCCGTTGCAGCGCCTGTGCTGTTTCCACCTCTCGCCGAACCGCACATCGCCGCCCCTGCGAACATTTTCGCAGAGGCTGCTTGCAACCTCTGCCGAGGCGAGAAAACGAGCACGATCGTGAACTTGGGGATCAAGCCGAAAGTACAAGAAAGAATGTTTCCGAAGAAACGTCGGCGAATTCCCGAACCGGCGGTTCGCGTGTTCTTGCGAGGAGCAGTTTTTACCACCTTTTGCTGCCAAAAGGTGGCGCCCAAAGCATCCGTAGAGCGAAAAAGTCGGGGAACCGCCGTCGGTTGCGCCTAAAACGCTACGCGGACAAGCTCGCGCCCGCGTTTTCGACGGCGCCACCGCCGTCGTCTCTTCTTCCCGATTTTTCGCACTACGGAATGACGGTGCGCTCCGCGCGACCTGATTTTCGTTCTGCACCGGATTTGCGGACTATGCCGAGGCGAGAAAACGAACACGAAAGTGATCGACAATTCGCAGCCGCCGCTTTCAAATCTCTGCGAAAAGATGTACCTTTGTACAAATAGACTTCACATGATATGAAAGTAGCATCGCTGCAATTCAATCCGATCTGCGAAAACACCTACGTGGTGTGGGACGACACGAACGAGTGCATCGTCGTCGACGCCGGCAACTCCGACGAGCGCGAGAACGCCCGGCTCAAAGAGTTCATCGACTCGCGCGGGCTGCACCCCCGCATGGCGGTCAACACCCACGGGCACTTCGACCATACGCTGGGCGTGCAGTTTCTCAAAGATACCTACGGCATCCCCTTCGCCCTCTCGGGCAAGGACAAGTTCCTGCTGGATAACGCCGCACCGGGCAGTTCGATCTTCGGCGTGAAGGTCGGCGCCATGCCCTCGATCGACCTCGACCTCGATACGACCGACGAGGTGCGTTTCGGCCACACCGCCTTGAAAATCATTCCCACGCCCGGCCATACGCCGGGCCATGTGTCGCTCTACGCGCCGCAGGCGAAGGCCGTCTTCACGGGCGACACGCTCTTCCGCGAGTCGATCGGCCGCACCGACCTGCCGGGCGGGGACTACTCGTGGATCATGCGTTCGATCCTCGACCGGCTCATCCCGCTGGGCGACGAAACGGAGGTCTACCCCGGACACGGCGAGTCGACCACGATCGGCCACGAGAGCCTCTACAACCCCTTCGTCGTGGAGGTGCTCAACGGGCAGGTGAATTACGACAACTAAGGCCCGTCGCCCGAAATGAACAGACTGCTGCACAAACTTCTCTACCGGATTCTGCCGCTGGGCGGCTACCTGCAAACGGTGAGCGCGATGTTCTTCCTGTCGCACCGGCTGGGTATCGGGCGCCACGCGCCGGCCACGGAATATACGTTCCACCTCGACCGCCTGATGCGGGCGGGCGATCTGGCCATCGACATCGGCGCCAACCTCGGCTACTACGCCCGCCTGATGTCGCGCATCGCCGGCCGCAACGGCCACGTCTACGCCGTGGAACCCGTGGCGCCGATCCGTCGGGTGCTGGAACGCAACCTGAGCGGCTGCGGCAACGTCGACATCCTGCCCTATGCGCTCGGCGCCGCCGAGGGCGAAATCCGCATGGGCAACGCCACCGTCCGCACGGGCGGCTACTTCGGCACGGGACAGAATTTCGTGATGGAGGCGGGCGCCGAGGCCGACGTGGAGTTCACCGCCGAGATGCGGCGCGGCAGCGAGCTGTTCGGCCACCTCACGCGCATCGACTTCATCAAATGCGACGTCGAAGGTTACGAAGTCGTCATCATGGAGGAGATGCGGCCGCTGCTGGAACGATTCCGCCCCACGGTGCTCATCGAGACGGGCGGCGAGAACCGCGACCGCATCGTCGCGCTTTTCACCGACCTCGGTTACGACGCCTACACGCTCCACCGCGGGCAGGAGATTCCGCTGCGAGCCGGAAGTAAAAAGGACATCATCTTCCGACCGAAGAAAAAACGTTAATTGCCAAAGCCATGCGTATCGACATACTGACCGTAGTCCCCGAACTGCTCCGCTCGCCGCTCAACGAATCGATTCTCAAACGGGCGCAGGAGAAGGGGTTGGTGGAGATCGTCGTCCACAATCTCCACGACTACGCCCACGACAAACGGAAAACCACCGACGACTACCCCTTCGGCGGCGAAGCGGGCATGGTGATGAAGCCCGAACCGGTCTTCGAACTGGTGGAGAAACTCCAAACCGAACGCCGCTACGACGAGATCGTCTACACCTCGCCCGACGGCGTGCGCTACGACCAGCACGAGGCCAACCGCCTGTCGACGCTCGAAAACATCATCGTGCTGTGCGGCCACTACAAGGGGATCGACCACCGCATCCGCGAACACCTCATTACGCGCGAAATCTCGATCGGCGACTACGTGCTCACGGGCGGCGAACTGGCTGCCTGCGTGATCGCCGACTCGGTGGTGCGGCTGCTGCCGGGCGCCATCGGCGACGAGTCGTCGGCGCTCACGGACTGCTTCCAGGACAACCTGCTGGCGCCGCCCGTCTACACGCGGCCGGCCGAATTCCGCGGCTGGCGCGTCCCCGACGTGCTGCTGTCGGGCAACTTCGCCGAGATCGAGGCATGGCAGGACGAACAGTCGTGGGAGCGCACCCGACGGCTGCGCCCCGACCTGCTGGACGATAAAAACTGACATGCCATGAAGTACTACCTCATCGCCGGCGAAGCGTCGGGCGACCTGCACGGATCGAACCTCATGCGGGGATTGCTCAAAAGCGATCCCGCGGCCCGCTTCCGTTTCTGGGGCGGCGACCGCATGGCCGAAGTCGGCGGAGCGGAGAATCGGGTGCGCGACTACCGCGAAACGTCGTTTTTCGGCATCGTGGGCGTACTGCGCAACCTGGGAACCATCTCGCGGCAGCTGCGCGAGTGCCGCGAAGATGTGCTGCGCTACGCCCCCGACGTGCTGATCCTCGTCGACTACCCGGGCTTCAACATGAAGATGGCGCGCTTCGCCAAAGAGCACGGCATCCGCACCTTCTACTACATCGCCCCGAAAGTGTGGGCGTGGCGCGAATGGCGCGTGAAGGCGATCCGCCGGTACGTCGACCGGCTCTACATCATCTTCCCCTTCGAACGCGACTACTTTCCCCGCCACGGCATCACGCCCGTATTCGAGGGGAATCCGCTGCTCGACGCCATCGCGGCTCGGTCGGCGACGCTCCCCTCGCGCGAGGAGTTCGGCCGTGCGAACGGACTGGACGAACGGCCCGTGGTGGCGCTCGTGGCGGGCAGCCGCCGCGGCGAAATCGAAGCCAACCTGCCGCTGATGTGCGCGCTGGCGCCCCGTTTTCCGCACTATCAGTTCGTGGTGACGGGCGTCTCGTGGCTCGACCGCGGGCTCTACGACCGCCATCTTGCGGGAACCGACGTGCGCATGGTCGTCGACCAGACCTACGAAACGCTCGCCGCGGCCGAAGCCGCCGTGGTGACCTCCGGTACGGCGACGCTCGAAACGGCGCTGCTCGGCATTCCCGAAGTGGTGGTTTACAGAACGTTATGGTTTCAGGTTAAACTACAGCCTTACGTATTGAACGTGCCTTGGGTGTCGCTCGTGAACCTCAACCTCGGCCGCGAGGCGGTTGCGGAGATCATCCAGTCGGGGCTCGACATCACGCGCGCCGAGCGCGAACTGCGGGCCGTCGTCGAAGGCGGCTCCAAGCGCGAAAAGATGCTCTCCGACTTCGACGAATTACGCAAAGTTATCGGAGGACCCGGCGCCAGCGACCGATTCGCCGCCCGGATGGTCGCAGAGCTGCATGCGACCGAAGCACAATAACCTGAAGTTATGGACGAAATTTTCATACACATCCTCACCGGCG
>ENA-ORLW01003899-ORLW01003899.1-human-gut-metagenome-genome-assembly--contig:-NODE-3899-length-10650-cov-2.956020_pt1 | contig 10650 bp, 8 predicted proteins | sample MGYA00243017_ERZ508829 | MGnify/ENA primary metagenome ERZ508829 (study PRJEB26277, sample SAMN04329776) | human gut metagenome | biome: human-associated habitat | host: Homo sapiens | place: USA... | reverse complement strand
AAATTTCCTTTTTCTCCAAAAATAATATAATCAAAAATAACAAGTAATGGAACTACAATGAGTACTAGATAACACTCAAATAAATGATTTTCATATATTCCTAAACTATTTGTCGCTATTACCATTTGAAATACAACCATAGTTATGGTTATAGCCATTGTAACCATTCCCTTAATAATATAATAAAAGTTATTCTTTTTTTCTTTCTTCAATATTTTCAAAATTACAATAACTAAGTAAAATATAAAACATAATAAATTACTTTGAATCGTAAAATATAAAATATTTTGTTTAAAAGGAATAACTTTAAAATTCAAACATAAAGCAATACTACTTACTACAACAATTAATATCTTATAAAATAAAGATAATTTGTTTTTCATAAAATCACCAACTTTATTATAAAACATTTAACCTAAATTGTCTATTTTTATTGCAGATAAATGTCGAATTTTGTAAATTTATAGTTTACTAACAAAAAAATATTGAAATTTATTCAGTATTTTTTTGTTCATATTTTTATTATATTTTTCTTTAAAAATTTTTCACCATATTCTAACTGAAATTTTTCTAAATCAGTTAGCTATTCTTATACTAACCCTCGCCTTTTAAATTACTGCATATACTGTCTTTAAATAAGTCAATGATTTTATACATATATATTCTAGAAAAATATGATAAAAGAATAAATATGTATTCATTTACTTATTCAACAAGTCGTGATAAAATAAGTACATATGGAGTTGATTTTATGTTTAAAAAACTTAATATATTAGATGAAAAGGATAAAAGACTAAGACAAATAAGTAAAGATGCTACTTTCCCACTTAGTGAAAAAGAACAAAAACTTATTGAAGATGCCGTTACACATCTTACCTATAGTCAAATTGAAGAATACGAAAAAAAATATGATTTACGCCCTGGAATGGGACTTGCCTTTCCACAACTTGGAATTAATAAAAGAATAATTGTTATCGTTGATGAATATGATGAAGGAAAATTTGATAACTACATCGTTATAAACCCTGTTATTGTTAGTAATTCAAAAGAAATAATAGCAGCTGATGCTGGTGAAGGATGCTTAAGTGTCAATCGTGAGGTAGAAGGACATGTTCCAAGATATGCAAGAGTTACTGTTGAAGGATTTGATACAGAAGGAAATAAAATAAAAATAAGAGCTAGAGAAGAATTATCTATCGCCTTTCAACACGAAATTGATCACTTAAATGGTATTTTATTCTACGATAGAATCGATAAAAATAAACCTTTCTTCAGTGAAAATGAAATTAGATTAATTTAGGAGGAAACAATGAAAAAAGTAATATTTAAAATTGTTGCATTAGTATTTGTATCATGTTTGTCGTCAATTTTTATATATAATCACGTTATGAAAACAAAAGAAGTTGATATTAATGAAGATATTTTAGTTCATCAAAATAATTTAGAAACAAATTTTCTACAAGACACAAAACATACATTTGATGATCCAAAAATTATTTTAAACCCATATGAAATTTCACCTTTAACAGCCCTAGTAATATTTGAAACTAATGATTCTACATCTATTACAGTTACAATTAAAGGAAAAGATGAAAATTCAACAATAACTAATACATTCTCACCAAGAAAAGTACATATTTTACCAATCTATGGATTATATGCTGATACTGATAATGAAGTTATAATAAAATATGGAAAAAAAGAAAAGACACTTCACATTAAAACAGATAAACTACCTGATGACTTTAGTAAAGCCGAAGACGTATATAGTAATAAAGACGAACTAGGAAACGAATTATACTTCGTTACACCATCATCTAATGGATATACAGCTGCCTATGATGTTAATGGTGATGTTAGATGGTATTTAACAGAAAAATTTATTTGGGATATCAAAAAACTAGACAATGGTAACTTGCTACTAAGTAGTAATAGATTAATTAACCCACCATACTATATGACTGGTTTAGCAGAAATGGACTTACTTGGAAAAATATACTATGAATATTCACTTCCAGGAGGATACCATCATGATGTCTTCGAAATGGAAAATGGTAACTTCTTGGTAGCAAGTGATGACTTTGAATCTGGTTGAGTTGTAGTTTTTGTTGTTGAATTTGTTAGAAACACAGGTGATATAGTTAAAAAAATCGATTTAAAGAAAATCCTTCCTGTTGATAGTGGAAATAACGTTTATACTACAGATTATGATTGGTTTCATAACAATGCTGTTTGGTATGATAAAAACACTAACTCTATAACATTATCAGGACGTCATAAAGATGCCGTTGTTAACATTAATTATGACACCTTAGAGCTTAACTGGATCTTAGGAGACAAATCTAATTGGAATAAAAAATATCATAAATACTTCTTTGAAAAAGATGATGATACAGAATGGCAATGGGCACAACATGCTGCAATGATTTTACCAAATGGTAATGTATTCTTATTTGATAATGGTAATAACCGTTCTAAAACTAAAAAGAACGCTATTAGCGCGGAAGATAATTATAGTCGTGGTGTTATATATGATATCAATACTTCAAATATGAAAGTAAAACAAGTATGGGAATATGGTAAAGAATTAGGTAGTGATTTCTACTCACCATATATTTCTGATGTTGATTATATTGAAGATAATCACTATATCGTTCATTCTGGTGGTACCTCATATAAAGATGGTAAAGTTCAAAATGAACCAGCTGGACTTACTGATGTAGATAAATTAAAAAGTACAACTATTGAAATAAAAAATGATGAAGTTATTTACAAACTAACTCTTCCAACAAATACTTACCGTGTTGAGAAACTAGCTCTATATGATGATGATGAATTCAAAAGTGGTAAAGGTATTAGATTAGGAAATCTTGGTGTAACTAAAACAATTAAAAATAAATCATTACTATTATTTAGTAAAAAAATGAATAAAGAATATAAAAAGCATAATATTAAAATAACTAAAGAAACTGATCGTTTAGTTGTTAATGGTACATTTAAAAAATCTGATAAAGTTGAAATAATTTTAGATAATGTTTTTGATAAAAAAACCTATAACATGGTTATTAGTAAAAAACCTTATACTGCTTTATGTGTTGATTTGTTTAGTAAAGATGAAAAGAAAAATGGAATTAATGTTACTAAATATATCAATAGTGTCGGTTTAAATGGACGTTATTATGTATATATTAAAATTAATGGAAAAATATATAAAACAAATAAATTTGTTACATTTTAAAAAGCTTGAAAAAAATCAAGCTTTTTTTAATTAACTTCCATTATATATTTATTTTTAGTTTCACTAATAATTTGAAAACCTAAATTTTTATAAAGTTTAATAGCTTTTATATTGCTTTTTAAAACTTCTAGTTGTGTTTTATTTTCCTTTTGATTGTCTATAAGATTTTTGATAATGTTATGACCTATTCCTAAATTTTGATATTTATCTTTAATATATATTAAATCAAGTAAATACCTGCTATTTTCTTTATAATAAATAACTATACCTATTACTTGATCATTTTTTTTAATTATTTTAGTATCCTTTAAATGTTTATTAACATAATTTGAAATATCTTTTTTAGGTGTTAGTTTTTCTACCATATTGAAAATAAAATCTTTATTATCATCACATGCATCAGTTAAATTAAATTCTTCTAATTTATGATAAGGATTAACATGAACTGTTATATATTCTATTTTCTCTACCTCTTTTTTTAACTTCTTTTCTAACTTATCAACAATCGTATGACACTCTAATAAAGTTAAATCAGGATTCATACTAACTTCCATAGATACTTTATAACAATGTCCAAATTTTAAAATAATTAACTCATCAATTGTTTTTATATCTTTATTATTCAAAATTATTTTTCTAATTTTATTTAAAGTTTCACCTTTTATTTCTTGTTCTCCAAGAATAATACTTATATTTTCCTTTAAAATTAAAAAACCTGTTCTGATAATTAAAATACCAACTATTATTCCGGCTATTTTATCAGAGTATTTAAATACTTCAATATATTTAGAAAAAACGCTAAGAATAGCTGAAATAAATACAACTAAAGAACTAATTACATCAGCTCTACTTTCTTTTCCACTTGCAATTAAAATATTGTTTTCAAGTTTCTTACCTTTTCTAATTATGTATTCTGATAAAAGATATTTTAATGTGATTGTTATTAAACTAACAATTGATACAATTAAAGAAGACATTACAACTTTACTATGCATTGAATTATTAATAATCGTCAATCCTAAAATTATAATGACCATACTTATACCTATACTTGTTAAGTATTCTATCTTACCATGCCCATAAGGATGTTTTTCATCGGCTGGTTTTTTAGCCATAATATTTCCTATAATAGCAAAAAAATCGGTCAAAAGATCACTAAAAGAATGAACACCATCAGCAAGTAAGGCACTCGATTTACAAATAAAACCTATAATTATTTTTATAAGTGATAAAAAGGTGTTAGTTATTATACTAACACTCATAACTTTTGTTACATTATTCATGGTTTGCACTTCCTTTATTTTGCTTCACGCCAATTTTTTCCATAAGCTATTTCAACATTAAGAGGAACACTAAGTTCACATACATTTTCCATTATGTCTTTAATGATTTTTTCAATTTTTTCTTTTTCATTATTTGGAACATCAAAAACTAATTCATCATGAACTTGAATAATCATTTTTGTTTGCATTTTTTCTTGTTCTAATTTTTTAGCTATTTCAATCATCGCTTTTTTAATTATATCAGCACTCGTTCCTTGAATTGGTGTATTTAGAGCTATTCTCTCACCACTTTGACGAATCATATAATTCTTATTTTGTAATTCACCAATAGTTCTTTTTCGATTGAATAGTGTTCTAACATATCCATCTTCATAAGCTTTTTTGATTGTATCATCCATATATTGTTTAACGCCTGGATAGGTTTGTAGATAACTATCAATAAATTCTTTGGCTTCTTTTGGTCTAATATGTAGGTTTTCAGATAGACCAAAACTACTTATACCATATATTATTCCAAAGTTAACAGCTTTTGCGATACGACGCATTTTTTTATCAACAAGATCAGTTGGTATTTTGAATATATCTGAGGCTGTTTTAGTATGTATATCTATGTTATCATAAAAGGCCTTTTTTAATGAATCAATATTAGCCATATGTGATAAGATTCTAAGTTCTATTTGGGAATAATCTCCACTCATTATAATTCCATTTTCACTTGGAATAAAAGCTTTTCTAATTAAAGCTCCATATTCATTTCTTATTGGAATATTTTGAAGATTAGGTTCTATTGAAGATAATCTTCCTGTACGTGTTAGTGTTTGGGTATAAATTGTATGAATTTTACCATCCCTACAAATAGCATTTTTTAATCCTTCAACATAAGTTGTATATAATTTATTAATTGTTCGATATTCAATTATTTTTTCTATGATTGGATGTTTCCCTAGCAGTTTATTTAAAACATCTATACTTGTTGAATACCCACTCTTGTTTTTTTTACCATGTGGTAGTTGTAATTTATCAAATAGAATTTCTCCTAATTGTTTTGGAGATGAAATATTAAATTTTTCTCCTGCGTCATTATATATTGATTGTTCTAATAACTCAATTTTAATTTTAAATTCTTCTCCTAGTTTATTTAGTTCATTTTGATCTATTAAAACACCATTATATTCCATATCACCTAAAACTTTAGAAAGGGGCATTTCTATTTCTTCAAATAAATCTAATAGTTTTTCTTCTTTTAATTTTTCTTCAAATATATTTTTAGTTTCATAAATAAATTTAGCTTTCAAAAGAGCTGCTTTGGCTGTTTTTTTAATATCTTCTTCTTCATAAAGAGATTTTGATTTGTTTTTTAAATACATTTCATCATAGAAAGGAATGTTATAATTAAAAGAATTGGCTAAATAGCTTATATCTTCTTTAATATTATATTCTAATAAGTAACCTGCTATCATTGTATCAAAATTAGTATTTAATATATTTATATTATGTTTTTTTAAAGCTACATAGTTTTTCTTATAATCATAAGTATATTTTAATTTATCTAAAAAATCATGTTTTTTTTCTATTATTTCAAAAGGAATATAGAAAGAGTTATCTTCATTATAGATAGCCATTCCAAGTATTTTAGATGAGTGGTAATTCGTACCTAAGATTTCTAGATAATAAGCAGAATCTTTTTGAACATTAATTTCTGATGTATTTTCAATTATTTTAACTTCAATATTATTATCTACCTTTTTTTCTTCTTTTTTTAAAAAGGAATAAAATTCTAGTTCTTTATACATTTCATTTAATTTATCACTATTTTTATTTTTTAATTTAATATCTGGTATAGAAATTTCCATTGGTACTTCTTTATAGATGGTCGCTAAATCATAACTCATATAAGCATTATCTTTATCATTTTCTAATTTTTCGCGCATTTTAGGAGTTAGTTTATCTAAGTTATCATAAACACCATTTAGTGTTTTGTAATCGTGTAAAAGTTTTAAAGCTGTCTTTTCTCCTATTCCTTTAACACCTGGTATATTATCAGAACTATCACCCATTAGAGCTTTTAAGTCAATTATATTGATTGGTTTAATTCCATAAGCCTCTTTAAATGATTTTTCATTGTAACGAATATAATCTTTTTGTTTTAATAATTTTATATCCACATCATGACTAATTAGTTGTAATAGGTCTTTATCACTACTTACAATTGTTCCAATGAAATCCTCTTCTTCATCACAGTATTTAGCGAATGTTCCTATTATATCATCTGCTTCATAATTATCGCATTCATAATATTTTATTCCCATGTTAGTTAAAAGTTCTTTAGCAAGAGGAAATTGAACTTTAAGTTCATCTGGCATTTCAATTCTTCCATCTTTATATTGCTCATATTTTTCATGCCTAAAGGTTTTACCTTTATCAAAAGCAACAATCATATAAGTTGGACATTCCTCATTTATTATTTTATTAATCATATTTGTAAATCCATATAAAGCATTAGTTGGGAATCCTTTACTGTTTTTCATAAAATTTCCACTATATGCCGTTGCATAGTAACTTCTAAAAAGTAAGTTGTTTCCATCTACTAAAATTATTTTTTCCATACATTTTCTCCTTTTAAAAAATCCTTATCATCTAGTTTTAAGTAGTTTTGATCATAATTAATAAATCTTTGTTTAACAAGCTCTTCATCATCTTTTTTTTCATATACTGCTTCTTCTTCATCTTTTGAGTATACAAAATAACAACCTAAACCCAAAATTTTTACATAAGTTTGATCAACTAATTCAAAATTATTAATTTTAAATGTTTCAATATAATATTTTGTTATAACTTTATCATTTGTATCTTTAATTTTAAAGTAATTATCTGCTGTTTTCACTTCTTTTACTGGATTATTTTTATCTCCATAATAAGTTATAATTTTTTTCTTACAAATATCATAACCGTTGTTTTTAGCAAATATTGCTTGTGCATCAAAACTTACTTCATCGATAAAAAAATAATAATTTTTTTCATCAAATAACATATTATCAAATCCTTTCTAATATTATATCACATTTTACGTGTATTTATCTTATAATCAAACAAAATAATAATGGTGATTTTATGAAAAGACTTGGTTATGCTTGTTTAACTAAAACGCTAGATAATGTAACTAGTTCTAGTAGTTTAAGTTATACAAATTATTTAAAAAACGAAAATAAATTACAAAAATTAGATGAAGTTATTATTTCTAATTTGGAGGACTTAGAGAAAATCATAGATTATAATATTGCGAATGATATTCATTTTTATAGATTGTCTTCCAAAATAATTCCCCTTGCTACCCATAAAGATGTGGAATTTGATTACATAGATAAATATCAAAATTTCTATGATAGAATTGGTGAAAAAATCAAAAAAAGCAATATGCGAGTAGATTTTCATCCTGATCAATTTTGTGTTTTAAACAGTACAAATAAAGATGTAGTTGAAAACTCTTTCCGTATTTTAGAATATCATTATAATATTTTAGAAGCCTTAAAGATTGAAGATAAAGTTATTATTTTACACGTTGGTAGTAATGTCTTTGGAAAAAAACAATCAATTGCAAGATTTATTAATAATTTTGAAAAACTTCCATTACATATTAAAGAATGTATTGTTATTGAAAATGATGATAAGGTTTTTAATATCCTTGATTGTTTAGAAATATCTAAAAAATTAAATACTCCAATTGTTTTAGATGTCCATCATCATAATTGTAATAATCCAAATATCAACCTATATGACTATATTGATCGTATTTTTAAAACGTGGAAAAAGAAACCTAAAATTCATTTTTCTAGTCCTAAAAACAAAACAAAAAAAGATTTTAGAAGTCATCATGATTATATAAATGCAGAAGATTTTACTGAATTTATTTTAAAAACACAAAAATATGATTTTGATATTATGATTGAAGCTAAAGCTAAAGATGAAGCATTATTTAAACTAGTTCGTCAATTAAAATATAAAGAAAATTTTAAATTTATCGATGAAACAAGTTTTGAAGTATAAAAAAGAACTATCCCCATGGAATATCTTTGGGATTAGTTCTTTTTTCATTATCTATTATTTCAATTATTTTTCCACTATTCATCTTTATAACGCGATCGCCTATTAAAGCAATTCCAGGGTTATGGGTAACAATTACCATTGTGGTTTGCATTTTTTCATTAACATCAACTAACGATTTTAAAACAATTTTACCTGTTTTTTCATCTAATGCACCTGTTGGTTCATCACAAAACATGACTTTTGGCATCTTAGCAAGAGCCCTTGCAATTGATACCCTTTGTTGTTCTCCTCCTGATAATTGATACATATATTTTTTACAATGTTTTTTAAGTCCAACTGTTTCAATTATTTCATTTATATCAGTTTTAGTTTTTCCTAAATTTGATCCAACTAAAACATTTTCATAAACATTTAAATGTTCTAATAAATTATATGTTTGAAAAATAAAACCTAAATTTTTCTTACGAAAACGTGTCATTTTATAATCTTTATATTTAGAAATATTTTTACCATCATAAATAATTTTTCCTTTACTTATTTTATCTAATCCAGATATTACATTAAGCAAGGTCGTTTTCCCACTTCCACTTGGTCCTAAAATAACTACTATTTCACCATTTTTAATATTTAAATTAATATTATTTAAAGCATGATTTTCTACTTTACCCATTTTATATGTTTTATAAACATTTTTTATTTCAATTAAGTTTTCCATTTTATACCTACTCTCTTTTTAGGGCAATCGCAAGTGGAATTTTATTTAATACCCTCTTTGATAAACCTACTGCTATATAATAAGCTACTAACAATCCTATTAGTCCTAAGAACGCTAAAGATGGTGACAATTCAATTGGAATAGTTACTTTGATATCACCTACTAAGGCATTTACAATGGCTCTTAGAATTTTTTTCATAACTGGTATTGAGATTAAATATGAAATTATTATAAATGGTGTATAAATATTTAAAACAATACTACTTATTCTTTTATTTTTATATCCCATTACTTTCATAAGAGATATTGTTTTTTTATTTTCTTCAACAACTATATTAGCAATAACAGATATAATAATTAAAGTCATAACTGAGGCAAAACCAATAACAATATAAATACTACCATTAAAACGATCCATTTGTTTTTCTATGTTCTTTTTTAAATCATCAACACTAAGAACTGTACTTATTTTACTAGCTTCTTCTTTATTTAATTTACTTATATCTGAATATTTTTCATCATTTGAATAAATTAGTAAATAAGCTGAACTATCAAAACCTAGTTTATCACTTAAACTACTTCTACTAGTATAGGCTGTATATCCCATATAATCATTATTAAAACCTACTATTTTATATTTAAATTTAATTGTTTCATGTTCGAATGTTAATTCATCACCAATTTCTAAATTTAATATTTCTTTAGCATTTTCATTTACAATAATTCCTTCTTTATCATTTAGTTTTTTAATAATATTTTTGTTATTTTTATCTAATACTTTTACTGTTTTAGAATTTATATCAATTCCGTTTATATTAACGTTTAAATTATCATTATCTTTTTTTATCTTTTTTTCTTTACCATTTTTTGTTGTTATTTTTACAAGAGGAATGCTACTATTTAAAACATAATCACTTTTACTATCATTATTTTCTTTATAATCAATATTTTTAAGCATTACCATATATTTATAATTAATACCTTCAAATGATTTATCAATCATATTTGTAAATAAATTGCTTCCAATTAATACTAAAGTTATTAATAATCCTGTACAAAAAGAAGTAATACTTACAATAAATAATTTTCCGATTGATCTAAAAGCTAGTGAATATTTAAAGCGATAATTAAATGGAAGTGGTTTTGTTATTTTATTTATTATTTTACTAAATATATTTACTTTTAAATTGCTTCCTTCTTTTAATAATTGTAGTGGTTTTTTTCTAAGCATAAAAAGAGCAATTAAATAACTAAGAATTGATAAAGTTATCATTGGTGTTAAGATGGCTGTTTTAAAAAATTAAAAATTAATAATATAATTTTGAATTGTTAAATTTTAATAAAAAATAAAAACAAAAAAAATTGGAATG
>ENA-ORLW01003897-ORLW01003897.1-human-gut-metagenome-genome-assembly--contig:-NODE-3897-length-10654-cov-2.624279_pt1 | contig 10654 bp, 7 predicted proteins | sample MGYA00243017_ERZ508829 | MGnify/ENA primary metagenome ERZ508829 (study PRJEB26277, sample SAMN04329776) | human gut metagenome | biome: human-associated habitat | host: Homo sapiens | place: USA... | reverse complement strand
CAAACAGACGCTGCGCGTATGGCTCGACCGCAAGCAGCGTGCCGGCAGGGTGGTGACGCTCGTGCGGGGATTCCGCGGCACGGCGGCCGACTTGGAGGCGCTGGGGCGGATGCTCAAACAGCGCTGCGGCGTCGGCGGGTCGGTCAAGGAGGGCGAGATCATCGTCCAGGGCGACCACCGCGACCGCATCGTCGAGATCCTGCTGCGTGCGGGCTACGGCTGCAAGAAGGCGGGAGGATGACACGGATCGCAAACCAGACGACCGGCCCGAACCGAACCGCACCGGCTAAAATCCGTGCGATCCGCCGGATCGCACCACCCGCAACCTCCGGCGACGGAGATTCGCTTCGTCCGCATGACGCAGACCGCAGCCCCGCAAGGCGAATCGGGACAACCACTTAAAAACAAACCTGTTGACACGCACCATCCGACATACGCTGCTCGTGGCAGCGCTGCTGCTCGCCGCGACCGTCGCGCGGGCGCAATATTACAGTTGGGGGGCCGACGCCGCCTCGCTGCGCTGGCGGGCGATCCGCACCCCCGACGTGCAGGTCATCTTCCCCGACACGGCCGGCGCGATCGCACGGCGCACGCTCCATTTCATCGAGGCCGCACGGCCCTCGATCGGCTACGGATTCCGCCACGGGCCGTTGAAAATCCCGTTCGTCATGCACCCCGAGAACTTCCGCTCGAACGGGCTGGTGATGTGGCTGCCCAAGCGCGTGGAGTTCCTCACCTCGCCCGCGATCGACAGCTACTCGATGCCGTGGTACAAGCAGCTCGTGGCGCACGAATACCGCCACGCCGTGCAGTACAACAACCTCAACCGCGGCGTCATCAAGGGGTTGAGCTACGTGCTCGGACAGCAGGGTTCGACCGTGGGGCTGCTGCTGCTGCCCATCTGGCTCATCGAAGGCGACGCCGTGCAGATGGAGACGCAGATGTCGTCGTTCGGCCGTGCGCTGCAACCGTCGTTCACCATGGAGTACCGCGCCCTCGGCGACGCCGTGCGCAGCCGCCGCAACATCGACCGCTGGTTCTGCGGCTCGTACCGCACCAACGTGCCCGATCACTACCACCTGGGCTACCAGATCGCCGCCTACGCCGACACGCGCTACCGCGAGAACATCTGGGACAAGGTGGCGTGGTACGGGGCCCGCAACCCCTACATGATCTTCACCACCTCGATCGCGCTGAAAAAATTCTATCGCACCGACGTGGGTACGCTCTTCGCCGAGACGTTCGACGGGCTGAACTACTACTGGAACGCCCTGCCCGCCCGGCGCAATTCGTCGCGCTATCTCTCGGCGGAGCCGGTGGAGAGCTACACGACCTATGCCTTTCCGCTGGCCATCGACGCGCAGCGGGTCCTCGCGCTCAAAACCGACTACGACCGCCCGACGCGCTTCGTTACGATCGACACGGAGTCGGGACGCGAACGCGCCGTGGCCTACACGGGCAGCGTCTCCACGCGGCCGGCCTACGCCGACGGGCGGGTCTGGTGGACGGAGTACCGGCGTTCGACGCTCTTCGAGCAGCGGGTCAACTCGCAGCTCTGCTACATGGATCTCGACCGCGGCAAGCCCAAAGCCGTGCGCGGGCGGCGCCATGCGCTCTACCCCACGCCGACCGACCGCGGGCTGGCATGGGTCGAATACTCGCCCGACGGGCGTTTCGCCGTCACGGGCGAGGCGGGTGTGCAACACTGGGAGGCTCCGGCGCAGACCGAACTGCACGGACTGGCGTGGGACGACCGCACCGCGCGGCTCTACTTCCTGGCCACCGACGATTCGGGCATGTGGCTCGGCCGCATCGAACCCGACGGGACGGCCACTCATCTGACCGAAGGGGCCTACATCACGCTGAGCGACCTCACGGCCCGCGACGGGCGGCTCTATTTCGGATCGATCGCTTCGGGCTACGACGAGGTGCATTGCTACGACCTGGCCACGGGGCGCCAGTACCGGCTCTCGACCTCGACCTACGGCTCGTTCTCGCCGTCGGCCGACGGCGAGGGCAACGTGCTGATGACCACCTACGACGCCGAAGGCTACCACGCCGCACGGCAGCCGATCGACACGCTACGCCCCGTGCGGCCGTCGCGCCTGCCGCGCAACGTCGTCAATCCGCCGCGCCGCAAATGGCCCGTGGCGAATCTCGACACGGTGCGTTTCACGGCGGCCGACTCCGTCTCGTCGGCCGCACGCCACCGCGCGCGCCGCTACTCGCGGCCGCTGCACCTGTTCAAGGTGCACAGCTGGATGCCCGTGGCCGTCAACCCCTTCAAGATCATCGACGAACACGACATCGACGTGCAGCTGGGCGTGACGCTCATCTCGCAAAACCTCCTCTCGTCGGCCGAGAGCTACCTCGCCTATGCATGGAACCACGCCGAAGGGTCGGTCGTCAAGGGCAGCCTGCGTTACAACGGGCTGGGCGTCGAACTGGAAGTAGCCGGCACCTACGGCGGCAATCAGGTGATCTATGCGGCGGGACAGGCCCAGCCGCAGCCTATCCCGGACAAATACTACTCGCTCTCGGCGGGCGCCACGCTGCCGCTGGTCTTCGCCGCCGGTTACCGCACCCGCATGCTGAGCCTCACGGCCGCATGGAACTTTTCGAACGGGCTGGTGGCCAACGTCAGGAAACTCACCTACGACGAGGCGACGCACAGCTTCACCAATCTCCAGCACATCGGCTACCGCGAAGGGCTGCACAAGCTCACCTTCGGCATCGGCTATTCGAACTCCGTGCAGCTCGCCCACCGCGACTTCATAACACCGCGCGGCTACGTGCTGAGCGCTTCCTATGCGCTCAACCCCACCAACGACCATTTCAGCGACCTTATCTCGGTCTACGGCAAGCTCTACACGCCGGGCTTCGCGCCGCACAACTCGCTGACGGCGGCCGCCACCTACCAGACCTCGATCGGCGGGTTCAAAAACCCGGCGGGCGAGTCGTTCCTTTCCTACAAGTCGGCACGGCTGATCCCGCGCGGCTTCGACTCGAACGACATCAACAGCCGCAACTACTTCGCCGCGTCGCTCGACTACCAGCTGCCCGTGTGGTATCCCGAAGGGGGCATCCCCTCGGTGCTCTACTTCAAGCGCATCCGGCTGAACCTCGGCGCCGACTACGGGCAGTTCGACGCCTTCGACTACCGGAAAGGACGTACCGAGACGCGGCGCATCCACTCCTTCGGCGGCGACCTCTACGTCGACTTCAACGTTTTCCGCCAGCCCGCGTCGGCCACCTCGACGCTGCGGCTGTCGTTCTACGCGCCGAGCAAGGGCGGTCTGTGGTGGTCGGCCTCGCTGGGACTGCCGTTCTAACCGAACCGAAACCGAACCGGACATGAAAAGAATCCTCCCGCTGCTATTCGCGCTCTGTGCCGGCAGCGCCCTGCCGCCCCTGTCGGCACGGAACCTGCCGGCCGGCGAAACACCGCAAACGACCGTCCCCGCCGCGAACGAAGCCGAGCGCTTCATCCGGCATTTCTATACGAACTGCGTCTTCGGGAATGCCGCGTGCGGCCCGATTCTGGAAAAATGCTGTACGCAGCGTCTGCTCCGAAAACTGCGGGCCGATTACGGCTACGACGGCGAAGGGTATGCGGTATGGCTCTTCCGCACCGGTGCGCAGGACGGGCCGGACGACGTGTCGGAGATAAGAGAGGTAGCCTCGCTGGGCGACGGACGCTACCGGGTGGACTTCGTCGACATGGGCACGGAAGGGCGCCGAATCGTGAAAATAGTCGATGAAAACGGCGCAATGAAAATCGACGCCGTCGAATAAATCAAAAAATTCGTACCTTTGTCACTCGACAAAAACCGCTGACGCAACGTGAAAAAGAAGACGCAGGGCGCACCTGCCCCCAACTATGTGAAATGGCTGTGGTATGCGGCCCTCACACCCTTCGTACTGCTGGCCGCGATGCTCACCTTGACGGCGCTGGGAGCCTTCGGGCGCATGCCCTCGTTCGAAGAGTTGGAGAACCCGCGCAGCAACATCGCCACGGAGATCTACTCCGAGGACGGCAAGGTGCTGGGAACCTTCTTCGTGCAGAACCGTTCCTACGTGCAGTACGAGGAGCTGTTCGCCTCGGACTCGGTGACCCGCACCTCGATCAACGGCCGCGAAGTGCCGCCGATCGTCGCGGCGCTGATCGCCACCGAGGACGCCCGCTTCGACTCGCATTCGGGCATCGACATCCCGTCGCTCATCCGCGTAGGGGTGAAGACGATCCTCTTGCAGAACCGTTCGGCAGGCGGAGGATCGACCATCACGCAGCAGCTGGCCAAGAACCTCTTCCCGCGCGACACGGTACGCCGCCAGAGCGCGCTGCTGCGCAAAGGCAAGCTCGTGCTGGCGAAATTCAAGGAGTGGATCACGGCGCTCAAACTCGAATACAACTACACCAAGGAGGAGATCGCCGCGATGTACCTCAACATCGTGGAGTACGGATCGAACGCCTACGGCATCAAGTCGGCGGCGCACACCTTCTTCAACAAAACGCCCGACCAGCTCAACTTGCAGGAGGCCGCCGTGCTCGTAGGCGTGGTCAACGCACCGACGCGCTACTCGCCGGTGCGCAACTACGACAACGCCATGGCCCGTCGCAACCTCGTGCTCGCGCGCATGGCCGAAGCGGGCGCCATCACGCACACCGAGCGCGACTCGCTCTCGGCGCTGCCCATTACGCTCAACTACCGCCCCGTCTCGCACAACGACGGGCAGGCGACCTACTTCCGCGAGATGCTGCGGCAGGTGATGAACGCCCGGCCCCCCAAGCGCCGCAACTTCTACACCGAATGGGATTACGAGCAGGCCGTCAAGGAGTACGAGAACAACCCGATCTACGGCTGGTGCCACAAGAACACGAAGGCCGACGGCACGCCCTACAACATCTACAAGGACGGGCTGAAAATCTATACCACGATCAACTCCACGATGCAGCAGTACGCCGAGGAGGCGATGCTCAAACAATTGCGCACGGTCATCCAGCCCAAGATGGACGCCCAGTACCGTTCGACCAAGGTGCTCTTCCAGAACACGTCGGCCGAAGAACGCGAGAAGATCGTGCGGCAGGCGATGCGCTACTCCGACCGCTACCGCGCCCTCAAAGAGGAGGGGCGCAGCGAGGCCGAGATCGACCGCATCTTCCGCACGCCCTGCCCCACGCGGGTCTTCACCTACCGCGGCGAACGCGACACGATCCTCTCGCCGCGCGACTCGATCCTCCACCACAAACGCATCATGCGCGCCGGATTCGTCGCCATTGAACCGCAGACGGGCCGTGTCAAGGCCTACGTCGGCGGCCCCAACTTCCGCTATTTCAAGTACGACATGGCCAAGCAGGGCAAGCGGCAGATCGGCTCGACGATCAAACCCTTCGTCTATACATTCGCCATCGACCACCTCGGTTTGACGCCCTGCACGCCGGTGCCCAACCTACCGGTGACGATCGATACGAGCAACGGCACGCCGTGGTCGCCCAAAGAGGCGAGCAAGGTGGTCTACGACGGCGAAATGCACCCCCTGAAATGGGGGTTGGCGCGCAGCCGCAACAACTACTCGGCGTGGATCATGAAGCAGGCCAAACAGCCCGAGGCGGTGGCCGACTTCATCCACAACATGGGCATCCGCTCATTCATCGATCCGGTCTACGCACTCTGTCTGGGCACCTCCGAGTCGAGCGTCTTCGAGATGGTGAGCGCCTACTCGACCTTCGCCAACGGCGGCGTGCACACCGACCCGATCTTCGTGACGCGCATCGAAGACCGGCAGGGCAACCTGATCGCCACCTTCATTCCCGAATCGCAGGACGCCGTATCGGAGCGCACGGCCTACACGATGCTCACGATGCTGCAAAGCGTCGTGACGAACGGAACGGCCGGCCGGCTGAAATGGCAGTTCGATCTGGGCGACGCCCAGTTGGGCGGCAAGACCGGCACCTCGCAGCGCAACCGCGACGCGTGGTTCATGTGCGTGGCCCCGAAGCTGGTGGCGGGTGCATGGGTCGGCGGCGAAGACCAGTCGGTACACCCGACCTACGGCGGCGAGGGCAGCATCATGGCCCTGCCGATCGTGGGAGAATTCTTCTCGACCGTCTACAAGAATCCGGCGCTCGGCATCTCCAAGCAGGACCGGTTCCGCCGCCCCGACCGCGTGACGGAGTACGACTGCGAGGAGGAGATGCAGCAGTCGCAGTACACGGAGGAGGAAGAGGGATTCTTCGACTGATCCCGCCCCGGACAACATTCCGCAGCATGACAATCCGCGCCCCGAAACCCGAAGACGCCGCAGCCGTGGCAGCACTCTACAATCACTACGTGCTGCACAGCACGGCCAGTTTCGAGACCGAACCGCTCGGTGCCGAACAGATGCGGTCGCGGTTGGAGAGCGCAACCGCCCGCCTCGTCTGCGAACGGGAGAGAGCGATCGTCGGATTCGGCTATACCCACGACTGGAAGGAACGCGCAGCCTACCGGCACACGCAGGAGGTGACCGTCTATGTCGCCCCCGACAGTACGGGACTCGGCATCGGCCGGCGGCTCGTCGAGCGGCTCGTCGCCGAATGCCGCACGACGGAGTGCCATGCGCTGGTCGCCTGCATCACCGCGGACAACGACCCGAGCCGCCGGCTCTTCGAATCCATCGGATTCCGCCGCGTGTCGCATTTCGAACAGGTGGGGCGTAAATTCGGCCGCTGGCTGGACGTCGTCGACTACGAACTGCTGCTCTAAGACGCCCGTTTTCCGCCGCAGCGGGCCGAAAAATCCGGCGGACGGCGGAAAATCGCGCGGATTTTCTTACTTTTGCTGCGGGAGGAGCCTCTTTTGACTCCCGAAGCGTTCAACCACACTTAAAGAAGATCGACCATGAAAATCGCAATCGTCGGCGCGAGCGGCGCCGTAGGTCAGGAGTTCCTGCGCATTCTCGAAGAGCGTCCCCTGCCGGTGGACGAACTGCTGCTGTTCGGATCGGAACGCAGCGCCGGACAAACCTATATGTTCCGCGGGAAACCCGTCACCGTCAAGCTGCTGCAACAAAACGACGACTTCCTCGGCGTGGACATTGCCCTCACGTCGGCCGGAGCGGGCACGTCGCGCGAATTCGCCGAGACGATCACCCGCCACGGAACGCTGATGATCGACAATTCGAGCGCCTTCCGCATGGAGCCCGACGTACCGCTGGTCGTGCCCGAAGTCAACGGACGCGACGCGCTCGACGCTCCGCGCCGCATCATCGCCAACCCCAACTGCACCACCATTCAGATGGTGGTGGCGTTGCAAGCCATCGAGCGCGTGTCGCACATCCGCCGCGTGCACGTGGCCACCTACCAGTCGGCCAGCGGCGCAGGGGCGCAGGCGATGGCCGAACTCGAACGGCAATACGCCGACCTGGCCGAAGGCCGTGAGCCGAAGGTCGAGAAGTTCGCCTACCAGCTGGCCTACAACGTCATCCCCCATATCGACGTCTTCACCGACAACGACTACACCAAGGAGGAGATGAAGATGTACCACGAGACGCGCAAGATCATGCACTCCGACATCGAGGTGTCGGCCACCTGCGTGCGCGTACCCGTGATGCGTGCCCACAGCGAAAGCATCTGGCTCGAAACGGAGCGTCCCGTCTCGCCCGACGAGGCGCGCGCGGCGTTCGAAGCGGCCGAGGGGATCGTCGTGATGGACGATCCGGCGCAGAAGGTCTACCCGATGCCGCTCTTCATCGCCGGCAAAGACCCCGTCTACGTGGGGCGTATCCGCCGCGACGTGACCAACCCCAACGGACTAGCGTTCTGGTGCGTGAGCGACCAGATACGCAAGGGTGCGGCGCTCAACGCCGTGCAGATCGCCGAGTGGCTGCTCAAAAACCGGTAACGGGCTTTCGGCCGGAAAGCCGCCGCCCCACGCAGCCGAGCGGAAGAGAGTTTAATTTCCGACACTTCATTTTAATTGCAAATTGCACTATCTTTGCGGCGGGATTGCCTGCCGCGCGGCGGGCGAACGATCGGAACTATGAAAAAACATTTGGGACTTCTGACGGTACTGGCCGTCATCGCATTGACCGTATTCTTCTATTTCCGCTTCTTCTTCGTCTTCGGCGAAGGAGTCAAGAGCGGCGAGTTGAACTATGTCGTCTACAAGGGAGTCCTTTTCAAGACGTACGAAGGCAAACTCATCCAGACCGGCATCCGCTCCAAGGAGGCGGGATCGATCCAGTCCTACGAATTCGAGTTCTCGGTCGAAGACCCTGCGCTTGCGCGGGAACTGATGCTCCAAGGGGGCCGGACGCTCGAACTGCACTATAAGGAGTATTTCGGAGCGCTGCCCTGGCGGGGCTTTACGAAATTCATCGTCGACAGCATCGTCACCATCGGGCCGCCCGTCCGCCGGGGCGTGGAGCTGCCGCCGGTGCAGTGACAGCGGCCGAACCGGCCGACAAACGACAGGCGTGACACCGCAACGGTATCACGCCTCTACTTTACAAAGGCCGGAGCGACCGACGGGGATTATTTCCCGCCGAGCAGAATGCGCGCCTGCGTCATCGCTGCCTCGGTGACTTCGCTGCCCGAAAGCATCTTGGCGATCTCGGTCGTCCGTTCGTCGGGAGTCAGGCGGGCGATATGCGTCTCGCCGTCGCGTTTGTAAACCACGAAGTGCGTCGACCCCTTCGAGGCGACCTGCGGCAAGTGGGTGATGTCTACGACCTGCATCGTTTCGGCCAGCGCGCAGATGATCTCGCCCATCGCGTCGGCGATGCGCCCCGAAACGCCCGTGTCGATCTCGTCGAAGAGAATGGTCGGCAGCTGCATCCGCCGCGCCAGCAGCGCTTTGAGTGCCAGCATGACACGCGACAGCTCGCCGCCCGATGCGATCCGTTCGACGGCGGCGGGCGGCGTGGTGCGGTTCGCCGAGAAGCGGAATTCGACGCGGTCGCGGCCTCCCTCCGTCAACGCGCCGCAGTCGACGACAGCCGCCTCGAAACGTGCGTCGGGCATTCCCAGCCGCACGAGCGTGGCGACGATCTGCCCGGCAAAGGCCGGAGCTGCCTGTTCGCGCGTGCGGTGCAACTCGGAGGCCAGCAATTCGGCCTCGTTGCGGGCGGCTCCGATCTCGGCCTGCAAGGCGGCCAGTTCCTCGTCGGAGTGCGTAATGGCGTCGAGCTGTGCGGCATAGCGGTCTCTGAGCGCAATCAGTTCGCCCTCGTCGGCCGCACGGTGCTTCTGGCAAAGCGTATAGAGCGTATTGAGACGGTCGTCCACCTTCTGCAACCGTTCGGGGTTGGTCTCGATGCGCTCGCCGTCCTCGGCGAGCGTCGCGGCGATGTCTTTGAGCTCTTCGAGCACCGAACGCAGCCGTCGGGACAAGTCTGCGGCGTGGGGATAACTCCCGCCCAGCCGTCCGATCTCCACCTCGGCGTTCTTGACCTGCGCCAGCACCCCGATTTCGTCCCCGTCGAAGGCGTTGCGCACGGCCGTGATCGCCTCGCCGATCCGATCGGCATTGGCCAGCACGGCCTGTTCCGCTTCCAGTTCGGCGACTTCGCCCGCACGCAGGCGCGCAGCCGTCAGCTCCTCCGACTGATAGCGGAGCCACTCTTCGTCGCGCCGGGCCGCGTCGGCCTCCGCACGCAGGCGGGCGCAGGTGCGCTGCAACTCCTGCAAACGCTCGTATTTGGCGCGATACGCCGCCCGCAGTTCGCCGTTGCCGGCCACGGTATCGAGCGCTTCGGTGCGGAACTCCTCCGAGGCGAGGATCAGGTTCTGATGCTGCGAATGGATGTCGATGAGCCGGCTGCCGAATTCGCGCAGCTGCGTGAGCTGCACCGGCAGGTCGTTGATGTAGGCGCGGCTCTTGCCGGCAGGAGTTAGGATGCGCCGCACGACGGCTTCGTCGGCATAGTCCAGGTCGTTGGCCTCGAAAAAGGGGCGCAGACCGTAGGCGGCGATGTCGAACACCCCTTCGATCACGCAGTTGCGCTGCGTGTCGCGCAGCGCAGCACCCTCGTTCTTGTTGCCCAGCAACAGCCCCAGCGCCCCCAGCAGGATCGACTTTCCGGCGCCCGTCTCACCCGTGATGATGTTCAGGCGGGGATCGAATTCGATTTCGAGCGAATCGATGAGGATGTAGTTGCTGACCGACAGACGGCGTAACATGGCGTTATTCGTTTATCAACGTTTCGATTTTATCGGCGATGCGGGCGGCCACCTCGCGTTTGGCGAGCAGCGGCAGCGGTTCGTTGCCCGACTCCGAGACGAAGGTCACCTTGTTGGTATCGCCGCGGAAACCCGCTCCGGCGTCGCGCAGCGAATTGAGCACGACGAAGTCGAAGTGCTTCCGGCGGAGCTTCTCGCGGGCGTGCGCCTCCTCGTCGTCGGTTTCGAGCGCGAATCCCACCAGCACGCGGCCGCCCTTGCGGCTGCCCAGTTCGGCAGCGATGTCCTTCGTGCGGCGCAGGCGGATCGTCAGCTCGCCGTCGCCTTTCTTCAACTTGCGGTCCGCACAGGTCTCGGGAGTGTAGTCCGCCACGGCGGCGCACATCACCGCGCCGTCGGCACGGTTGAAGGCCGCAGTCGCGGCACGGTACATCTCCTCGGCCGAGAGCACGTCGCAGCGCGTGACGCCCGCAGGCGTCGGCAGGGCCGTGC
>ENA-ORLW01003889-ORLW01003889.1-human-gut-metagenome-genome-assembly--contig:-NODE-3889-length-10678-cov-4.569286_pt1 | contig 10678 bp, 15 predicted proteins | sample MGYA00243017_ERZ508829 | MGnify/ENA primary metagenome ERZ508829 (study PRJEB26277, sample SAMN04329776) | human gut metagenome | biome: human-associated habitat | host: Homo sapiens | place: USA... | reverse complement strand
TTTAAATTTACCCAGATTAAAGTATGTACATCTTTTACTCTATCTATGTGCACACTCATCTTTTACCCTTCTTTACTAACTTTAATATAATCTTTTTTAATAGTTCTGTATTATGCATAACTGCAATAACAGATTGAACTTTCTGCTGATTTACTTTAGATAATTTTTCTTCTGGCATATATCCAAAATTAACATGTTTTTTTACATCTTTACCATTCCAAGAAATTACTCCTTTATCTTTATTTATTATTCCCAACAACATTCTAATAGTGTAGTTTTTCCTGCTCCATTTGTTCAAAGCAAACCAAAGACTCCTGATCTATATATTTCAAAGGAAATATTATCTACTGCTTTCTTCCCAGCAAAGTTTTTATCTACATTTGATACTTTTAATCCCATAATAATCCTACCTCTTTTATTTTTTAGATTATATCATATAGATTTATATTATACTACAATTTTTATTACTAAATCATTTGTTCACTAGTAATATCATTGTAATAATTTCTAATATTATTTACATAACATTAGACTTATGTGACAAAATGTGTTATACTATTGCTATATTATTTGGAGAGGTTATTTTTATGGAAAATGAAGTTATAAATAAATTTAATTTTACACTAAATAAGTTAGAAGAATTGTTTTATACTCTGCTTTTAAAAAAATTTACTAAACTAGAGTTAGAATCAATGAACTTAACAAATTACATTTTTGAAATTAAAAAAATGTATCCTAATGAAGAAAAAGCTTTAAATCTTCTAATTTACGTGTATTTTGAAGATACTGATAATATAGCTACAAAAACTTATGATTTAATGAATTTATATGATTATTTGAAAGGAGCTTTACATGACTAAAAATAAAAATTTGAATCCTGAAGAAAGAGTTGCTAATTCTTTTTATGATATGCAAACATCATTATCTATTACTTCAACACAAAGTCTTAAGTTAGGATTTCTTTTTGATAATGAAAATCAATATAACTTGTATAGAAATATGATTCAACCAAATTGTTCTGATAATAATAATTTAGATTTTTTACAAGTAACTAGTCATTTATTATCTATATCTTCACAATTAAAAGAAAATTACATAAAAATGTCAGACTTTCAAGAAAAATATCATTTAGGTAAATTAAATTTAAGACCAAGTATTGTCGAAAAAGAATATAATAAACTCCTAAATACTATTTTAGTAAACCTTTGTACCTCTTTATCTAAAACTGGTTTCATAGATACATTATTATCAAAACATAATAAGAAATGTGCCCAATACCATGTTAATGTATTAAAATTGACACCTGAACAAATAGAACATGAACTAGATAAAAATAAACGTTGCAATACAACCGATAGCTATGTAAAACTAGCTTTTTGCTCAAATAAATTCATAAAATTTATTAATAGTATTGAAGAAGCTAGTATATATCATCTTAGTACTAGTAATATGAATCATTCTAATCTTACTGAAACTGAAATAAATAAACTTCTGTATATTGCAAGAAAAAAGAAAAGTTTTTTAACTTCCATCTATCTTAATAGCTATAATGCCAAACAAGAATCATTATATTTAAATCTTTATAAACATAAATATTCAGAATTATTAAAAGATACATTTATAAATTCAAATGATCTAGAACAAGAATATAGATTTTTAAGATTGTTTGAATCCACCAAAAATGATGTATATACAATAAAAGATCAATTGTCTAACACATTAATTACTGATTGTCTCATTGATCATAAAACTCATAAAGCAGCACCTTATATAAAAAACTGGGGAATTATAGAAGATTTTAAGGATAAATCAAAATGTATATTCGGAATTCACCTTCCTAGAAACTTATTTCCTTGTGCATTTCATTTACCAAAATACTCTTTATATGAAACCATGCGATTTTTAAAAGTAAATGCAATAGATATTCCAAAATATGATATCAGCGAACATTTTATCACATTTACAGGTGAACTTTTCCCTATAAATATTATAGCCTCACCCAGTGAAGAACAAGTAAATGCACTAAAAAATATATGTAAATATTCTAAAACACATGCTCCTATTTTAGATACTATTCACGGTCACTTGGCAGGTCACTCATACATAAGCTATGATGATACTATACATTTTGAATTACGCTAGTCATTTAAGACTATAATATTTTTACCAAATAAAATTTTTATCATATAACAAGCAAAAGAACGTAGATGAATTTACATCTACGTTCTTTTGCTATAAATTCCTCCTCTATCCTTACAAAATTTCATCTTCTCAAAAAAACTTTTTGCAGTTTTATTAGATGGAAAAACTGTTATCTTTTTTTCCTTTGGAATTTTACTAAAAATGGCTACCATAATATCTTCCAATATTTGCATATTGCTAATCATTGTCATAGCCCATTCTTCAATTCTATATTCATTTTTTCCATTTCTTAAAATAGAAACATAACCAATAGTATGGAAATCTTGTTTTATAATGAATATAGTTTTTGACTTTAAATCCTTACGAAAATCATCCTCAGAGTATTTTTCGTAATATTGATTTGTGTAGTAGTATTCCCACCCCTCAATTATAGCTTTTATTTCTTCATTCATGTCTTTTTCATCAGATTTATTTGATAAATATAGCCATTGGATAGAAGAATCCTTGTACATTGCTTTGTAATTTGCAAAATCTGTTAGTTCTGCTTTCCGCAATGTCATACTTAACACCCTCCTTCTTTAGGTATTATCTTTTTTATTTTACCATATTATGTAGAATAATTCAAATGCAATTAACTCTTAATTATTCTTATATAAAATGGTTAAATTATATATCAGATGAATTATATTAATTTCCAACTATTTTTAATAAGTCTAAATAAAAATTCGCCCTAAATAAAAATTTTATAAAAAATATATTGCGATTTTGGGCAAAGTCTGTTATTATATATAAGTACATTCAAATTTATGCCTGAGTGGCGGAACTGGCAGACGCACACGACTCAAAATCGTGCGGGAAACCATGTGGGTTCGAGTCCCACCTTAGGCACCAAGACGAGTTTTTGTCGAACTCTCTATAATACTTGATATAACTTAATTTCAAGATTATGAGAATTTGACAACACAAAAACTTTAAACCGTTTCAAAAAATGAAGCGGTCTTTTTTTGACCAAAAGTCTTGAAAGAAGGAGGTTTTTGTGGTATTGTGTTACATATAATTAAAAAAGAAATCAATATGAGTAAAGAATTACTCTCTAAAATTGAATGGACTTGCAGAATGAAAAAGGTAAAACCAGAAATTATCAATGGTACCTTAAGAATTGTGGAGCATACCAATTTAGCGTATGTAGAGCCACACCGAGTGATTATTAAAGATAAGCTATATTTATTCTTTAATGAACAAGATTACTTTTACATAGATAGTTTGGAAAATAAATATCCACTATCAAAATTTAATGAAAACATAGTGTAGCAAGCCAAAGCATTGATATTTTAGAGTTTTTAAAAATTGTACTATATTGATTTATTAATTGTATTTAGAAATAGGAAAATAGAGATAGTTAAAACAAAAAATAAAAACTTTAAAGTGTCAATAGCAAAGGTAAATATGCTATGTGGCACTTTTTTAGTGTCTTTCTAAAATTCATTAAAAGAAGAAAAAGGAGGTAATTTTGTAATGAATGAAGAAAGAAAAGTAGCAGGAATTTATATTCGTGTTAGTACAGAAGATCAGGCACGCGAGGGATTTAGTTTAGGAGAACAGGAGGAAAAGCTAAAACAGCTTTGTAAATATAAAGATTATAAAATCCACAAAGTTTACAAAGATGCAGGAATTAGTGCAAAAAATATGTCTGGTAGACCAGCTTTTCAACAAATGCTAGAAGATATGAGAACAGGTAAAATTAATTATATTGTAGCCTACAAATTAGATAGAGTTACAAGGTCTGTTAGAGATTTAGAAGTATTAATTTCAGAACTAGAAGAACATCATTGCTATTTGGTATGTGATAGGGATGATGTAAATACATCTTCAGCTAATGGAAGATTTTTTGTAAGGATGTTGACAGTTCTATCTCAGCTAGAAATTGAAATAGTATCAGAAAGAACAAAATTTGGTTTAACAGGTGCAATAAAGTCAGGGCATATTCCACGGAACTTGCCCATTAGGTTACAAACGAGATACAACAAAGAAAATGGTTGTTGATGAAACTACAAAAGATGTTGTTATTAGAATCTTTAATCTATATTTACAAGGCAAAAGTTATCAAACAATAGCAAATATTCTAAACGAAGAAAAGGTTTTAGAGCCTAAAAAATGGGACGATTCTACCATAGAGAAAATAATCAATAATAAAATCTATATAGGAGATTATGAAAGATTCAAAAGAGTAGCAAAAGAACAAGGAAAAAAACCTGTAATATATCCTAATGTTGTTGAACCAATAATTACTAGAGCAATGTTTGAAGATGTGCAAATACAAAAAGAAAAAAATCAGAGAGCATATTGCAGAGATAGAGTTTATATCTTTATGCAAAAAATGAAATGTACTAAATGTGGCAAGTTAATGGGTAGTAAAGGAACTGGAGGAAAAAAGAAAAAGTATATGTATTATCATTGTTCTGACTGTAAAATTTATCTTCGTGAAGATTTAATTGAAGAACAAGTTATGCCAATGATAATGGACTTAATTGAATATGATATGACAGTCAAAAAATACTTCTATCCTGTTTTAGCAGATAAAAAAGAGAAAAACACAGATAAACTTGATAAGGAAATAAACACATTAAGAAACCAGAAAAGTAGAATAAAAGAAGCATATTTGAAAGAAATAGTTGATGTAGAAGAATTTTCAAAAGAATACAAAGCAATCGATGAAAAGTTAGATTTACTAGAACAAAAAAGAATTGAAACAATAGACTTAAATAAACAATCTTTTAGCCCACAACACTTAATGGCAGATAGAGATGTAGAAAAAGAAAAGCTAATTCGTTCTAATAAATTTTACCATATGCTAATGGCAGAATGGAAAAGCAAAGATAAAGAAGAAAAACAAGAATTTATCTCAAAGTTTTTAGAAAGCATTACAGTTGAAAAAGATAGCAAAGGTAATTATAAGCTAGTTAATTTGAAATTAAGAAAAACATTTATAGAACAGATATATAAACTAATGCAGAATGGAATGTTTGATATGACAATTGCAGATGAAAAAGATAAAGAGGTTAGAACAACAATTATGATGGACAAGCAAGAACTACAAGAATATATTGAACGATTAAATGACTATTACGAAGTATCTTATTATGAAGTAGCAAGACTAGATGAGCAAAAGAAAGGTTATCAGAAAAAATACCTTACAATAGATGAAACAAATGATAATGGAGAAAAGCTTTTTAAATTAGTTGAATTGATAACAGATGATAAAAAATATCCACAGAAAAAAGTAAATAGAACTGTTGGAGCAATTAGAGTTAAAGAACGAGAAAAAGTTAGTTAAGAAATTTGGAGGAATTGGAAATGGAAAATAAAGAAGTAAAAGAAAATAAATATGGAATTGAATATACAAAGGTTGGAGATTATTATATGCCTAATTTAGTTTTAGAGAAAGAAGAAAAAATTATATTAAATAAATATGGAAGAATGAGATTAAAATTTCTAAAAGAAAATAAAAAAGCAGAATATGCAATAATGTTTATGAATGGAAGTTTGAATAAACATTTAAAAGAGATTCAAGAAACAGCACAAGAAAGAATTGATATTATAATTGAGCAATTAAAAAAGCAAAATAATATAACAGAAGAAATGAAAAATACAAACCAATTATATTGGGTATCTATGATGAATAATTTTAAAAACGTGGCAGAAGAAATTGTACTAAATGAACTAATATATGTATAAGAAAATGCTAATAGGAGCAAACAGCCAAATGTATAGCCAAATTTAATGTCTATAAGTGTAGCGAGCATAGGTTTTGTGTTGCCACAAAAACCGACAACTTACGCTGAAAGGGGATTCTTATCCCCTTTAACCCCTACTTTTATAAAAGGAAAAAATTAAAAATAAGAATTAAAATTGAATAAAAGATAGAAAGATTTTAAGAAAGATTTTATAAAAAATGAAATAAAAAGGAAGTGAAAAATTATGAGAAATAGAACAATAGGAATTAATGTTAGAGTAAGTGAAAGCGAGAAGAAAAAATTAAAAAGAAATGCTAAAAAGAGTGGATTAAATTTATCAGCTTTATTTAAGAAAATCAGGCTTGAAACAAGAAATTTATGCAATACCAGATGAAAGAATTTATAAAATTTATACAGGAATTGTTGAATTAAAAAATGAAATTTCTTATATGAATGTTGAAGAAATAAAAGAAAAAATAACAAAAATGCAAAGTGATTTTTTGGATATATATAATTATAAAAACGGAGATGATGTAAATGGCAACAACAAAAATATGGGCAATTAAAGATAGCATATCTCGAGTAATAAACTATGCAAAAAATCCAGAAAAAACAACATTTTCTGATTTAAAACAAGTATTAAAATATGCAGAAGATGAAGAGAAAACTATTGATAAAAATGAAAAAACTATGTATGTAACAGGAGTAAATTGTAAAGCAAAAACAGCTTATGAAGAAATGACGCTAGTTCAAAATAGATTTGATAAATGTACAGGAAATGTTGCTTATCACGCATACCAAAGTTTCAAAACAGGAGAAATATCGCCAGAATTAGCACACAAAATTGGAGTAGAACTAGCAGAAAAAATGTGGAGTGAATATCAAGTAGTAGTTGCAACTCATTTCAATACAGGCACATATCATAACCATTTTGTAGTAAATTCAGTTAATATATTTACGGGCAAAAAGTTTAATTGTAATAAAGGAGCATATTATCGTTTCAGAGAGTTATCAGATGAACTATGTAGAGAATACGGACTAACAGTTATTGAAAAGCCAACAGGAAAAACACCAAGAAGTATATATTTTGCAGAAAAACGAGGAGAGCCAACAAAGTATAATGTAATGAGGCAAGTTATTAATGAAACAATGGAAATGTGTATCAATTATGGGCAATTTAAAAAGATAATGCTTAAAAAAGGTTATATAATCAATGATGATTATAATAGAAAATATCCAACAATCCGTTCAATAAATGATAAACAAACAGTAAGAATGTATCATTTAGGAGAGCAATATTTACCAAAGAATATTGCTAATAAAGTTGAACACAATCCATATTATTATCAAAATAGATATATGGAATATATACATCCTAAAAACAAAAAGCAAAAATACAAAGTTTACAAATATAAAGGAAAATTCAAAGATATTAGTAAAATGAATGGGATTGATGTACTTTTTCTATTATTATTTCATTTATTAGGACTATTACCAAAACGAGAAAGCTATAAGCCACTATCTCCAGAAATGAAACAAGAAGTAAGAAAAATGGAACGATATTCTAATGAAATTAGACTTATTGTAACAGAAAAACTAAAAACAACAGAAGATGTAAAAAGTTATATTTCACAAACTGAAAAAGATATTGAAGATGTTACTAATTTAAGGCAAAAATACAGAAATAAGCTGAGAAATTGTAAAGTTGATAATTTAATAAAGGAATATAAAATAAAACGAGATGAATGCACTACAATGTTAAATAAGTATAGAAAAAATTTAAAAACAGCAAACTATATTTTAGAAGATACACCAAAGATTAAAGAAGTTATAAAGATTGAACAACAGATGAAAAAAGGGCAAGAAGATATTAGTAAAACAAAGAAAAAAGACAGAAATGCAAGATAAGAATATTAAAGGTTGTTATATATAAAAAAGTAACAACCTTACTATATTTTCAACGCTAATATTTGTAAAATAATTGTTTTTATAGTGGTTTTATGGTATAAATAAGACAATCAAAGATATTATTTTGAAGATTGGAGAATTTAATTATGAATATAGAAAAAGTAATAAAGGATAGTTTAGTTAATTTTGATGGTAAAGTAGCAGTTTATTATGATGATTTAAATGGTAATGTATTAAAGATAAATGAAAAAGAAAAATATAACTCAGCAAGCTGTATAAAAATATTTATTTTAATAGAATTATTTAATCAAATAAGTAATGGAACAATACATAGAGAAACAGAGCTTACATATTTAGACAAGCACTATGTAAATGGTAGTGGAGTAATGAGATATTTATCAAAAGGCATAAAACTTCCTATTCTTGATATTGCAACTTTAATGATAATCATAAGTGATAATGTAGCAACTAATATGTTAATCGACTTTTTGAGAATAGATAAAATAAATAAAACGATAGAAAATATTGAGTGTAAAGATACCAAATTATATAGTGAATTCAAATCAGTAGAAGATGAAGTGTTTTCAGAAACTACAGCTTATGATTATTATTTAGCATGGAAGAAATTAAATGATTACGAACTATTTGACAAAGAGATAACACAGGAAATAATAGATATAATAAAAAATCAAAAATATCATGAAATGGTTGGAGATGGAATAGACAAAGTTTATAAAGAAGTAGAAAACCCAATCGTAAATTATATAGTTACTAAAAGTGGAAAATATCAATCTGTTAGAAATGACGGAGGAATTGTATCAACTAAGTATGGAAACTATATTTTAACGATTTTTATCAAAGATTTTAAAGATAAGGATTATATAAACGATGAATATGTTTATAGTCAAGGAAGAAAGATTAGTAATCTTATTTTTAATGAATTTATAAGAAAGGGAACAATTCAATGAAATTTGAAGTATCTGTGATTGATAATGCTTTAAAATATTATCAAATAGACGATGTTAATTATCGAAATAAATGTTATAAATGTGTTAAAGATGTTAATGAAACAAAAGATTTTAATATTAAAGCAGAAGAAATTTATAATATATTATATACTGATAAATCATTTAAGATTGATACTCTTTGGAAAGGACAAAGCATGATTAATCTTTTTGGTGAACAATATAATCCTTATATAACAAACGTATTGGTATTATTGGGGTATGAAATACATTGTAAAAATATGAAAATTAAAAACTATGAAAATGAGAAAAAGGAATTATATAAGCAAAGAGTTAAAGAAGCATTAACGAATGATATTTTTGTTAGAAAATTAGAAGGAATTAGAATTTCACAAATGATTTGGGCAGCATATTTTATTAATACAAAATTAATAGAAGTTGGAAGATTACAATACGAGAGATGTGAAAATCATATTAAAATACATATACCATCTGGTGAAAACTTAGAAATAGAAAAAGTATTACAATCAATTAAAGATTCGAAACAAGAAATTGAAAAATATTTTAATATAAGAAATCCAGAATATAGATGTTATTCTTGGCTATTGAGTAATCAAATAAATGCTATTATAGATAAAAACTCAAATATTGCAAAGTTTTATAATTTATTTGAAGTAAAAGATGGACTAGATGCAACTAAAGATATATTAAATTTTGTTTTTAATGTACAGGAATGTAACAATTATAATGATTTAATAGAAGATACTTCTTTACAAAAATTATTAAAACAGCAATTACTTAAAAATAAAGAAATGAAAATAGGTTGGGGAAAATTAAAAACATAAAACAAAAACGGATTTTCGTAAATATATTGCGATTTGTTTAATATTGTAATAGAATAGCCAATAATACGAAATGGAGATGATTTTAAATGGACAAATTAGATAATAATGAAAATTATACAAATCAAACCTTTGAAGATATAAAACACATTGATGAAAATGGAATTGAATATTGGTATGCAAGAGAACTAATGAAAGTTTTAAGTTATAAAGATTGGAGATATTTTGACGCAGTAATTGAAAAAGCAAAAATAGCTTGTCAAAACTCTGAAATAACTGACATTGACCATTTCGTTGTTGACAACAAAATGGTAGAAATCGGCTCTGGTGCGAAAAGAGAACAAAAAGATTATAAATTAACACGATATGCTTGCTATCTTATAGCCCAAAATGCAAATCCAAGATTAAAAATTGTTGCTCTTGCTCAAACATATTTTGCGATACAAACTAGAAAACAAGAAATTAGCGAAAAAGAGTATAATTCATTAACAGAAGATGAAAAGAGATTTTATCAAAGAAATTTAACTAAAAAAGGCAATTATTCACTTAATCAAACAGCTAAAAATGCAGGAGTTAAGAATTTTGATAAATTTCATAATTATGGTTATAAAGGTTTATATAATGGAGAAACAGCTAATGACATTGCTAAAAGAAAAGGATTAAGATATAGAGAAGATATTTTAGATAATATGGGAAGTGATGAACTTATTGCAAATTTATTTAGAATTTCACAAACAGAACAAAAATTGAAAAAAGATAATATACAAAGCGAAAAAGAAGCAAACGAAACTCATTATAATATTGGAAAAAATATCAGAGAAGTAATTGCTAAAAATGGTGGAACTATGCCAGAGAATTTACCTACCCCTAAAAAGAGTTTGAAACAGCTGGAAAAAGAAAATAAAAGAAGTCTAAAAAATAAATAAAGAATTGTGGTACAAATGGATAATAGTATAAATGAAAGTAAATTTTTAGAAGAAATAAGAAATGCTAAAGCAGTTAATAAAATAAATAAATGTGATGATGACATATTAGAAGTACTAAGAAACTTAATCTATTTAGAAGAGTTAGATAAAAAGGGTGGACC
>ENA-ORLW01003884-ORLW01003884.1-human-gut-metagenome-genome-assembly--contig:-NODE-3884-length-10699-cov-3.490303_pt1 | contig 10699 bp, 10 predicted proteins | sample MGYA00243017_ERZ508829 | MGnify/ENA primary metagenome ERZ508829 (study PRJEB26277, sample SAMN04329776) | human gut metagenome | biome: human-associated habitat | host: Homo sapiens | place: USA... | reverse complement strand
CAAATGCTATTGAGCTTATTGCTTACACAGATGATACAGAAGCATTATTCGGTCAGATTTCTAAATTTATAGTTAAGTAAACAAATTATAACTAAACTTAATATTATCTGCGGTACAGCTTTTACTGTACCGCTTTTTTATTACCCTGGCAGCGGACATTCTCTGAAGTCTTTAGAATTTAGTTTTCAATCGTTTGCTGATTGAATAAATAAATTACGTAATTTTGAAGCTTGCATTATAGCATAAACCTATGCTTGTCGCATAAAATCTATTAGTAATAGTATCTTTTGCAAAATATAAAGTATCATAACGATAAGAAAGGGAGTATCAATATGAAAATCGTAAAAAATCTAATAGCTTTTATGCTTTGCATTATAACAATTTCAATGTTTTTCACTAAAACTTTTGCTGACGGAGAAATACCCAAGACTGTTGCAACGGCACTTGATTCGGCAAATGAGCAAAAGGAAACAGGACTTTCGGTAACAGCGGAAAAAGCTGTATTATATGAAGCCTCTACGGGAACAATATTGTATAATAAGAAAGCTGATGAAAAAGCTCCGGTTTCATATTTGACAAAGCTTATGACTATACTTCTTACAAGTGAAAAGATTGAAACCGATAAGAAATTCACACTTGATAAAAAACTTATTACATCTTCAACGGCAAATTCAAAGCAAGGTTCACAGATTTGGCTTAATGTCGGTGAGGAAATAGCTGTTGAAGAACTGCTGAAATCTATTACAATCGGAAACGCTAATGATGCTTGTACGGTTTTAGCTGAAGGAATATCAGGAAGTGAAGAAGCTTTTGTTCAGTTAATGAATGAGCGTGCCGAAGCTTTAGGTATGAATGACACGGTTTTTGTGGATTGTTCCGGAATCAGTGATTCTAATATTTCTACAGCAAAGGATATAGCTGTTTTATCAGCAGAGCTTTTAAAGCACGGAAATTTAAAAGGTTATTTTACTGCATGGATGGATACAGTAAGGGGAGGTAATGCCTAGCTTGTAAATTTGAATACTTTGGTAAAGAATTATAAGGGAATAAGCGGTCTTAAAGCATGTGCTTCCGAAAAGGCAGGCAACTGTATAGCAGCATCAGCTTCGAGAAACAAGATGAGTCTTGTAGCGGTTGCATTAAAATCAAAAGACAATGACAGCAAAGCAAGTGACGCAAAATCAATGCTTAATTTCGGTTTCGACGGATATGATATGTTTATACCGGAAATTCCCGAAGATGCTTTAGAACCTATCAATGTGACACACGGTTCAGTGCTTAAAACAGACACTTATATTGACGGAGTAACAAGGCTGGTTATAAAAAGAGGAACAGCAAGTGAAATTAATATAAAATTCGACAGAATAGATAAAATAGAAGCTCCTGTACCTGCGAATACTAAGGTTGGAGAGCTTGTTTTTAATATGGGAACAAAAGAAATGCTAAAACACAATATATATACGAAAGAAGAGGTGGAGCGCATAGATTTAGTGGGTGCATTCAAAAAACTTTTGTTAAGTTTGCTAAGAAATTAGTAACATTGTTGTATTAATTGCACAAAACTTGACAGACGCGAAAAGTTGACATAAAGAACACTTGAAAATTATCTTGTTTTATAGTAAAATAAGGTTAGTTAAAAAATAGAAAGGAATTTGGAAAGTGGCAATTAAATTAAATTCAAAATATTTGAAGTCTTTTATTGATGAACATGAAATTGAAGCAATGAAAGCACAGATTACTGACGCACATAATACAATCGAGAACAGAAACGGTCTGGGAAATGATTTTTTAGGTTGGGTTGAACTTCCTGAGAATTATGATAAAGATGAGTTTGAAAGAATCAAAGCTGCAGCGGAAAGAATTAAAGAGAAGGCTGATATTCTTATTGTTATCGGTATCGGAGGTTCATATTTAGGGGCAAGAGCTGCTATTGAACTTTTAAAATCACCTTTTTATAACAATATTAAAAAAGATACTCCTGACATTTATTTTGTCGGAAACAATATCAACCCGACATATATGCAGGAAATTCTTTCTATTTGCGAGGGAAAAGACATCTGTGTTAATGTTATTTCAAAATCAGGAACAACAACAGAACCTGCACTGGCTTTCAGAATTTTTAAAAAGCTGGTTGAAGATAAGTATGGAAAAGATGAGGCAAAGAACAGAATTTTTGCTACAACTGACGCTGCCAGAGGAACATTGAAAGAATTGTCTGACAAAGAGGGATATGAAACATTTGTCATTGCTGATGATGTCGGCGGAAGATTCTCTGTTTTAACTGCTGTAGGACTTCTTCCTATCGCCGTTGCAGGCTGTGATATTGACAGAATTATGGCAGGTGCAAAAATCGGACAGGATAAGTATTCTAAAGATGACGGCAACGACTGTTACAAATATGCAGCTATCAGAAACATTCTGAACAGAAAAGGCAAGTCAGTTGAAATGCTTGTTTCTTATGACCCGAGTTTTACAATGATGGCTGAATGGTGGAAACAGCTTTACGGCGAGAGTGAGGGAAAAGATAACAAAGGTATTTATCCTTCATCAGCTACTTTCTCAACCGATCTTCACTCACTCGGACAATTCATTCAGGACGGTTCGAGAATAATGTTTGAAACAGTAGTTGATATAAAGAAGCCTAAGCAGGACTTGTTCTTAGAAGAAGACGCTGAAAATCTTGACGGACTGAACTTTTTGACAAATCAGAATATGTCCGATGTGAACAGAAAGGCTCTTGAGGGTACAATTTTAGCACATACTGACGGAGGAGTTCCTAATGTAGTTATTGAAGTTGACGCACTTGATGAAGAAAACTTCGGAGAGATGGTATATTTCTTTGAAAAGGCTTGTGCAATTTCAGGCTATATTCTTGGGGTTAATCCTTTTAATCAGCCCGGTGTTGAAAGTTATAAAAAGAATATGTTTGCACTTTTAGGCAAGCCTGGATATGAAGACCAGAAAGCTGCACTTGAAGAGAAGCTGAAATAGTTCTCTTCAAGTGGGGTTAAATTTAGCTATTTCCGAAGAAATAATTTTTCGGTAAAATAAATTGCCCATACGGGCGGAACGGAGTGTTATTATGATTAGCATTATAACAGGAAAAAAAGGAACAGGAAAAACTAAAATTTTAGTTGACAAAATTACTGAAGCTTCAAATAACGCAACAGGAAATGTTGTTTGTATTGAAAAAGGAATGAAACTTACTTATGATCTGCCGCACAGTGTAAGGCTTGTTGACGCAGAAGAGTATGCAATTGAAAGCTATGATACATTTTACGGTTTCGTAATGGGTATGCTTGCAGGAAATTACGACATACAGGAAATATTCGTTGACGGAATACTTAAAATCGGCGGAAGAGATTATGATGAACTCGGTGCTATGTTTGAAAAGCTTAACGCTCATGCTAAAGATGTGAAAATTATCTTTACAGTATCAACTGATGCACAGGAACTTCCTGAAAAGGTTAAGGCATTTATGTAATCTTAAAACAGGAGTTGTTTAGAAAAATTACATAAAAACTATTGACAATGAGAAGTATAATAGTTATAATGTAATTTGTGATGTTTGAGGTGTTATAATGGAATTACAATTAAAACAGCTATTTGATATAGTGGGTGAACGCAAAGAGCTTCATTACAAAATCCCTTTGGAGGAGCTTGAAGGCTACAAAGCGGTTTCATTTAAAACACCTGTATCGATAAACGGGGAAGTTGAAAACAGAGCGGGAATTGTAACTATTAAATTTCATGTTAGTTTTGTTTTGAATCACGTTTGCGACAGATGTCTTAAAAAGTTTGAGCAGGAATATGATTATGATTTTGAACATACATTGGTTCAAAACTCAAGAACTGAGGATGATGAACATATTGTATGTGAAAATATGATTCTTGACTTGAATGAGTTGGCTATTTCTGATTTATTGTTGCAGCTGCCTTCAAAGATATTATGTAAGGAAGACTGCAAGGGCTTATGCTTTGTTTGCGGACAAAACCTGAACGAAGCGACTTGCGAATGCTCAAAGAGTTAATAGCCGCAACAATACTTATTAAAATATCCTAAGAGGAGGTGCCAAAATGGCAGTACCAAAGAGAAAGGTATCCAAAGCCAGACGTGACAAAAGACGTTCTGCTGTTTGGAAATTAGATGCACCGGCTTTAAGCAAGTGTACTAATTGCGGTGAGCTAACAGCTCCACATAAAGTTTGTAAAAATTGCGGATTTTATAAGGGTGTAGAAGTGATTAAGAAAAGTGACGCTTAAGTAACATCTTTGTAAAGCAGAGGTGGAGTTTTTCCTTCTCTGCTTTTTTCGTGTAAAAATTTAGATGATTAAATGAAAGGAGTGAGATTTATGGCATTACCTGTTGTTGCAATTGTAGGAAGACCTAATGTCGGAAAGTCTACATTGTTTAACAAGCTTATAGGTCAAAAGCTTTCTATAGTTGAGGATACGCCCGGTGTTACAAGAGACAGAATTTATTCAAAATGCGAGTGGCTCGGACATCAGTTTATGCTTGTTGATACAGGCGGTATTGAGCCTAAAACAGATGATATTATTCTTTCTCAGATGAAGCGTCAGGCAGAGGTTGCTATTGCAAGTGCTGATGTAATTGTTTTCATAACAGATATAAGAACGGGTGTTACGGCAAATGATTATGATGTAGCATCAATGCTTATAAAATCCGGAAAGCCTGTTGTACTTTGCGTAAATAAATGTGATAATGTCGGAAATACACCTCCTGAAATTTACGAGTTTTATAATCTTGGGATTGGTGACCCGATTGCTGTTTCGTCAGTTCACGGTCATGGAACAGGTGATTTGCTTGACGAGGTGATAAAATATTTTTCTGAATCTGATGAAAACGATGAAGCTGATGACGCTATAAAAGTGGCTGTAATCGGAAAGCCTAACGCAGGAAAATCATCAATAATCAATAAAATATGTGGTGAGGAAAGGGTGATTGTTTCTGACATCGCAGGAACAACCCGTGACGCAACTGATACGACTGTTGAAAATGAAAAGGGTAAATTTGTTTTCATTGATACAGCCGGCATCAGAAAAAAATCTAAAGTGTTAGAGAGTATAGAAAAATACAGTGTACTGAGAGCATATATGGCAGTTGACCGTGCAGATGTTGCGGTTATTGTGATTGACGCAACAGTCGGTTTTACTGAACAGGATTCTAAGGTTGCAGGCTATGCTCATGAGCAGGGTAAGGCTTGCGTTGTAGCAATAAATAAATGGGATGCTGTAGAAAAAGATACAAAGACAATGGATGAGTACACTGATAAACTGAAGAATGATTTTAGTTTCATGTCATATGTTCCGTTTGTATTTGTATCTGCCAAAACAGGACAGAGGCTTGATAAGCTTTTCGATATTATAAAGTTTGTTGCCGAGAAGAATTCTATCAGAATTTCAACAGGAAAGCTGAATGATGTATTAGCTTATGCAACAAGCAGAGTTCAGCCGCCGTCTGATAAAGGCAAGAGACTGAAAATTTATTATATGACTCAGCCTACAACTAAACCGCCGACATTTGTTACTTTTGTGAATAAAGCTGAGCTTTTTCATTTTTCATATCAAAGGTATTTGGAAAATCAAATTCGTGAAACATTCGGTCTTGAGGGAACTCCCGTTAGATTTATAGTTAGAGAACGAGGAGCAAACGATACAAAATAATCATGGTATATGACTGGGGAGATGTCCCTTTTGGATTAGGAGGATTATTGTGACAGATTTTTTATGCATTGCTGTTACAGCTGTAGTTTCATACCTTTTCGGAAGTTTAAATTCCGCAATTATAGTATGCAGAATTTTAAAGCACGATGATATAAGAAAGTACGGAAGCAATAGTGCGGGACTTACTAATGTTTTTAGGACATATGGCAAGGGGGCTGCATTGCTGACGCTTTTATGCGACCTTGTAAAAGGAATTATCGCAGTAATAACCGCAAGATTAATTGTGACAGGTGTTTTAGGCGTGCTGTTTTTCGGTGATGATTTATTTATCGGATATGTTGCGGGTATATGCGTTGTATTGGGTCATGTGTTTCCGCTTTATTATGGATTTAAGGGCGGAAAAGGTGTTCTCACAGCCTGTGCTACTATGCTTGCCGTTGACCCGATTCCTACATTGTTATGTCTGGCTGTATTTATTGTTTTAGTTTCAATTACAAAATATGTTTCTTTGGGTTCTATTGTTTCGGCGATAGCAAATCCTTTTTTCACAGGTTTTACGCAATTGCTTCGAGGATATGACGGCATTGTTATTAATGTGATTTTTGCCACTGCTTTTTCTGTGCTGATAGTGTATAAGCACAAATCAAATATTATCAGGCTTAAAAACCATGAGGAAAACAAATTAAGCTTCAAAAAATAATTAATTATATGGGTGTTAAAGCTCAGTGTTAGGAGGATTGCTATGGCAGATGTTGTTATTCTTGGTTCAGGAGGGTTCGGACTTGCACTTGCGGTTATGTGTGACAAGCTGGGTCATGATGTAACAGTTTGGTCTAAGTTTAAAGATGAGATAGATACTATTGAAAGAACGGGTGAATTAAAAGCAAAGCTTCCCGGGGCGATTATTCCTAAAAGCATAAAGCTTACAACTGATATTTCATGTGTAAAAGGAAAAGATATAGTAGTTGTCGGAATTCCTTCATCTTTTGTCAGAGAAACCTGTGAAACAGCCAAACCTTATATTGATGAAAAAACATATATCGTCAATACTTCAAAAGGTCTTGAAGACGGCTCACTTAAACGAATGAGCGTTGTGGTTTCAGAGGTTTTTGAAAAAAACAGAGTGGTTGTGCTTACAGGTCCGTCCCATGCTGAGGAAATTGCAAAGGGTATACCGACAACTGTTGTTGTATCTTCAAAGGATCACGAAGCTTCAAAATACATTCAGAATGCAATGTCAAGTGAAGTTCTCAGAATATATATTAATGATGATGTTGTCGGCTGTGAAATCGGCGGCTCTTTAAAAAACATAATTGCTTTGGCTGCCGGTATCTGTGACGGCATGGGTTACGGTGATAACACAAAAGCGGCACTGATGACAAGGGGAATAAGTGAAATTGCCCGTCTTGGTGCTTCGTTAGGTGCAAATACCAGCACTTTTGCAGGATTGACCGGAATAGGTGATTTGATAGTTACATGTACCAGTATGCATTCAAGAAACCGACGGGCCGGTATTTTAATAGGTGAGGGAACTGCTCCTGATGATGCAATAAGAATTGTCGGTACTGTTGAGGGTTATCATTGCACTAAGACAGCATATGCACTTGCAAAAAAACAGAAAGTAGAAATGCCTATTACCGAACAGCTTTATTCGGTTTTATTTAAAGACAAAAAAGTAGACATTGCATTAAGAGAGCTCATGACAAGACCGAATTCAAGTGAAAACGAAAGAATAGTTTTATAAATATCGTATGTAAAAAACGCAGGTAATTTAATATTTACCTGCGTTTTACTGTTTTATTTATTAAATTTTATAAAACTGCTTTTCTCAACTCGTCAACTTTGTCAGTCTTTTCCCAAGCAACGCCTAAATCTTCACGGCCCATGTGTCCGTATGCTGCAAGTTTTTTGTAAATAGGTTTGCGAAGACCGAGTGTTTCAATAATAGCTGAAGGTCTGAGATCAAAAACTTTGCTGACAGCTTCACTTAATTTGTTTGGATTTAAGCTGCTTGTGCCGAAAGTTTCAATATCAATCATTACGGATACAGGTGACGCCACCCCTATAGCATATGCAAGCTGAACTTCACACTTGTCGGCAAGCCCTGCTGCAACAATATTTTTTGCAACATATCTTGCCATATATTCTGCTGACCGGTCGACTTTTGTCGGGTCTTTTCCTGAAAAAGCACCGCCGCCGTGACGGCCCATTCCTCCGTATGTGTCAACAATAATTTTTCTTCCTGTAAGTCCGCTGTCACCGTGAGGACCTCCGATAACAAACCGTCCGGTTGGATTTACAAAATACTTGGTATTTTCATCTAACAGTTCAGTTGGTATTACTTTTTTAACAACATTTTCAATAATGTCTTTTCTGATTTGTTCAAGTGTGACATTTTCATCGTGCTGTGATGAAACAACAACAGCGTCCACTCTTATAGGTTTGTTGTTTTCGTCATATTCAACCGTTACCTGAGTTTTTCCGTCAGGGCGAAGATATGAAAGAGTTCCGTTCTTTCTGACTTCTGTAAGCTTTAACGCAAGCTTTTGTGCAAGCGAAATAGGCATTGGCATAAGCTCCGGAGTTTCGTTGCAGGCATAACCGAACATCATTCCCTGGTCACCCGCACCTATATCGTTTAAGTTTTCATCTCGTCCCTCTAAAGCATTATCTACACCCTGCGCAATATCGGGAGACTGCTTGTCTATTGTTGTTATAACAGAACAAGTGTTACCGTTAAAGCCATAATCGTCATTGTTATATCCGATTTCATTTACTGTTTTTCTTACTATTTCGGGAATGTCAATCTGTGCTTTTGTAGTGATTTCACCCATGCACATAACCATACCGGTTGTTGTGACAGTTTCACATGCAACTCTTGAGTAAGGGTCTTGTTCGAGCATTGCATCTAACACAGCGTCTGATACCTGATCGCATATTTTATCCGGATGTCCTTCCGTAACAGATTCAGATGTAAAAAGATTTCTAGCCATTTTTATATTCCTCCTAAAAAATTAGCATAAATAAAAAAGCGTTCCAAAACCGAAACGCCTGAATTTAAAATATAAATTCCTCATCTTTCGGATTTATTACCGCAGGATTTAGCACCTTAATAAACAAATTAGGTTGCCGGGCTTCAAAGGACCTGTTTCCTCCGCCACTCTTGATAAGGTTATTGAATTATAAAATTATTATACAACTGAATTACATATATGTCAACAAAAATCAAGATATTTTTCATCAGAAGTCATGGTGTAAATATCTTACTTGTAAATAGAATTTTTATATGATATAATTATTTTCAACATTTGTTTATTAACATACTGATTTTACATGTTCTTTGAATTAGTTTTAAAAAAGTGATTTACAATAATCAAAAGTATTCTCAGCATTCTCATATTTTATTTATGGATTGGGAAAACAATACAGTGTATTTATAAATGATTGGGGTAGAAAAAATGAAAGCAATTTTCAGGAAATCGACAGCATTTTTACTTAGCTTGATAATTATTGTTTCATTAGCTTTGGATAATAAATTAGTATTTGCTAAAACCGTAAAAAAAATTCCCAGGGGGAAAATAATATCTATTTCGTCAGACAGAAAAGGTCAGATGAGTCTTAAATGGAAAAAGTTAAAGGGTGTTACCGGTTATAGATTAAAAGTATCAACTGATAAAAAGTTTTCCAAGGGAAACAAGTTTATTGTTGTAAAGAGCAGAAAGCTGAATACGCTGAAGCTGAATGGATTCAAACCGGGAAAAACTTATTATGTAAAGCTAAGAGGATATAAAGAGTTCAAGTATAATAAAAAGCTAAAAAGAGTTTACGGTAAGTACAGTAAATCTAAATCTGTTAAGATTAAAAAAACCAATACAGAAAAATATAATCCTAAAAAAATCGGTTCTATTATTAATAGTACGAATTCGTTACTGCGGACTTTAACATTAATTAAAAACGATGATGGTTCCGGATATACTAAATACAGCTATTTAGACTGGAGTAATTTTTCATCTGACTTATCTGATTATAAATCAAAAATTTCCACGGCAGAATATATGTATAAAATCGTTAAAAATAAGAAGTTTAAAAAAGCTTATAGTCAGAATAAAAAGTATACATATAAAAATATCAAAAATAAAAGTGTTACTGCTCCGGCCAGAAAAATCTATACAGATCTTTACAATTTGATATCCAAAACAAAATCAAATATGAATTCCTCATTGAATAATCTTCAGCGCAAAAGTTTGTCTGAAATATGGGATCATTATTATGAAACCAGAGTATTATTAGATGATTTTAAGTCAAGCAACTTTACTGATAATATGACTGACTACGAAAAAGTGACTGTTATATACAATTATCTATGCAATAAGATTTATTATGAGAAGGATAAGCCGTCAAAATATGGATATGACCTTTGGAAAGCGGATTCAACATTGTATCGTGTTTTGTCTTCGGAAGCTGAAAAGAGTGTTGCCGGTGTATGCGGAACATATACATGTGTTTTTCAAATGATGTGTCAATACTATGGTATTAATTCACAGGTCCTATGCAGTAAAGATCATACATGGAATACTGTAAAAATAGATGGTATTTGGTATACATGTGATTTAACGATCGGCGATGAGTGCGGTTATGGTGATGATGATATTACATCAAATATAAGCAAATATTTTTCTAAATATTTTTATACAGAAAGTGAAATGTCAACATCATTTAAAAAAGAGCATAGCATTCAAAGTATCTTGCCGGATTTTTATTATTTTTTTATTAAACCTGTTCAAAACTTTCAATTAGTCAAAGGCGGCGAAAGTATTAAGTCACGATTTATAAAAAACAAATAGAGCATTTTTAATTTCAGGGCGTTTTGTTGGTTTTTATGAACCATAAAACGTCCTGAATTGATTATTTTTTTGTATAAAATTCACATATTAAATAAAACCCCGAAAAAAACGAAAAAAGGATATTGACAAAAGGGAAGAGGTGTGATATAATAGTCAAGCACTCGAAAAAC
>ENA-ORLW01003877-ORLW01003877.1-human-gut-metagenome-genome-assembly--contig:-NODE-3877-length-10712-cov-4.849553_pt1 | contig 10712 bp, 8 predicted proteins | sample MGYA00243017_ERZ508829 | MGnify/ENA primary metagenome ERZ508829 (study PRJEB26277, sample SAMN04329776) | human gut metagenome | biome: human-associated habitat | host: Homo sapiens | place: USA... | reverse complement strand
CCTATTGTACGAAGTGCTGGTGGAAGCACAAGACCCTCGCCAACGCCGCTTCCCTCAAATGCATTGTCGCAGATCGTAAGAAGTGACTGTGCAAAATCAACTGTCTGAAGTGATACGTCATTTTGGAATGCTGCCGCTCCAATATAGCGAATGCCTTCTGGAATCGTGATCTGCTTTAATTCGGTACAATTTCTAAAAGTGCGATCTCTCACTGCCTCGATTGCTGCTGGAAGTTCTACTGTTGTCAGCTTCGTACAACCAGAAAATGCACCTGCTCCAATGAAGCTTACGCTCTGTGGCAAAGACGCATAGCCAATCGCAGAACCAGAAAAGCTCTCTGCACCAATTGAAGTCAGTGTCTGTGGGAAGGTAAATACACTAAGAGCACTCGTTCCTGCAAAGGCACGACTTCCAATAGACGTGAGCGCATTTGAAACCTGCACAGTTGCAAGAGCCGTACAATTTTCAAACAAACTTGAACTTACTCTTGTCATTTTCTGCGGCAAAATTGCTGAATTCAGTGTACTACAACCTGCAAAGGCAGCCGCTCCAAGATAGCTTACATTCTGAGGAATCACAATACTTCCGAGCGCTGTACAATTTTGGAAAGAACCGCCCTCAATAAATGTCATACTCTCTGGCAATGTAATCTGTCGCAATGCCGTACAATTCTGGAATGCACCATAACGAATACTTGTCAATGTAGATGGAAGTTGAACTGTTTCAACCGATGTATTGGCAAATGCAAGTGTACAAATGGTTGTGATGCCTTCTTTTACTGTTGCATTTACAATCGGCACATACTCGGTCTGAGGTTTGCTTTCCTGCACTTCGCCTGTTGGTGTTGTCGGATCTACAGTCGATGCTGCCACCTCAGCTGGGGCGCGATACAACAGATCATTGATGTAGATCATCTCATGCTTTCGCTCTTCATACCACTTCGTTCCATCAAACGCATTGGCAACGATATCGCGCACACTTGTTGGAATCTCAATCTGGCTGAGTGCACTACAATTTTTAAATGCATTCGATCCAATATAACTTACACCATCCGGCACAACGATTGCCACCAAATTCACGCGGTTGATAAAGGCTTCCTCTGCAATCACGGTTGTTCCCTGTCTGATTGCAACTGTCGTGGCATCACTCTGACAGCGATACAAAATGCTATTGATATAAACAACCTCTCCTGTCAGCGTGGAATCATACGGTGTTCCCTCAAACAGATTCGCACCTACCTGAGTTACAGTTGTCGGAATCTGTACATGTACCAGTGCGCTGCAGCCTGCGAACGCTTCTCTTCCTATATAAGTAACACCCTCCGGAATGATCACATCAGTAATCATTGTCTGACCACGAAATGCACCAGTTGCAATTGAAGTTACCTTTGCACCGCTATAAGTTTGCGGAATCTCTACTATACTTCTCGATCCATCAAAACCAGTAACGCTCACGGTCTGTCCATCCTCACTAAATGAGAACGTTAATCCCTTTGTGTCCTCGGTTGGTGCCTGCTCTGACCACTCAGGCGCTTCGGTTGTTGTCTCCTCCGGTGTTGTCTCCTGCGTCGTCGGTTCCTCAGTGGAAGCCTCCTCACTCGTTTGCTCCTCGGTACTTTCTTCCTCTGTACTTTCATCCTGAGAGGAAGTTGGCTCTACACTTTCAGTTGACGTTTCTGAAGGCTGTGCTGAACTTTCTGGAATACTTTCAGACGGTGTTTCTGAAGGCTGAGCCGAAGTTTCTGGAACACTCTCTGTTGGTGCCTGCGTAGATGTCTCCGGAATACCCTCCGATGTTGCTTGTGTAGTCGTCTCCGGAATACTTTCTGGTGTTGTATTTTCCGATAACACTTGTGTTTGAGACGTTGTTTCCGCTAAAGTTTCATTCTCAGACAAAGTTTGTGGCTGAGATGTCGTTTCCATAGGTGTTTCCTGCATCAAGGTTTCTGTCTGCATTTCCGCAAGCGGATCTGTCTGTGTTTCCATGACGGTACCTGACTGTGTCGTCTCCTCTGCTGATACGTACTGCGGTATGTAAGAAACGGTCATCGCAGCAGCCATCGTCCATACGGACGCCTTCTTCTTCCATGATCTTTTCATAGTATTCCCTTCCTTTCTCTTAAACAAAAAGAGCCGGTTTTTAACCGGCTCCCATAAATAATCCGGCAATAACTCTTTTCTAAGTTTATATTACCAGAGATTATGTCAAATAAGTACTTTCAATGTCCTTACATCTCTTAAGAATCTCTTACGATGCCTGGTCAAACTGGCTGTTGTACAGATCAGCGTAAAAGCCCTTCTTTGCCAAAAGTTCTTCGTGCGTTCCGCTTTCAATTACATCTCCATCCTTTAACACAAGGATAAGATCGGCATTTTTGATTGTGGAAAGACGATGTGCAATAACAAAAGAAGTACGATTCTTCATCAGCTCGTCCATTGCATTTTGGATTTGAAGCTCTGTTCTTGTATCGACAGAGCTTGTTGCCTCATCGAGAATCAACATAGGCTTGTCAGCGATCATTGCACGGGCAATTGTTAACTGCTGCTTCTGACCTTGTGACAGATTAACCTGATCATTAAGCACTGTATCATAGCCATTCTGCAGTGTTCTCACAAAATGGTCAAGACCAACAGCGCGGCATGCCTCCTTCATGCGCTCATCAGAGACATTTGGCGTACAATATACAAGATTTTCTCTAACAGTACCCTCAAACAGCCATGTGTCCTGAAGAACCATACAAAACTGAGAATGAACCATTTCACGTTTTACCTGATTAGTCGGAATGCCATCAATACAGATTTTTCCGCCCTGAATCTCATAAAAACGCATAAGCAGATTGACAAGTGTTGTCTTTCCTGCTCCCGTTGGACCGACAATGGCAATTTTTTGTCCAGCCTTTGCCTGTGCAGAAAAATCATGGATAATCACGCGATCTTCATCATAGCCAAACTTTACATGTTCAAATGATACATCACCCTTTACATTGTCAAGCGTCTTTGTCTTATTGCTCTCGTCATCCATCTCCTTTGCCTCAAGAAACTCAAAGACACGCTCACCTGCTGCTGCCGCTGACTGTAAAGACTGTGCCGCCTGTGCGATCTGAGATAACGGCTGTGTAAAATAACGCACATACATCATAAATGCAACGATTACTTCAAAGCCAATAGTTCCCTTCATAGTCAGCACTGCACCTGCCACACAGACTGCCACATAGCCTAAGTTTCCGATAAATGTCATAATAGGCGGCATGAGTCCGGCAAGGCACTGTGCACGAAATGCACTTTCTCTTAAATTATTATTCATGCGCTCAAATTCTGCTGCTGCCTGCGCTTCTCCATTATATGCCTTTACAACTGTATGACCTGTGTAAATTTCCTCAATGTGACCGTTGATCTCACCAAGGCAGCGCTGCTGGCGCACGAAATATCTGCTGGAGCGCTTTGCAATAACTGTCATAAGTACAAAGCCAATCAATGTCGCCACAATTGCAGTGATCGTCATAATCACATCTGTTTTAAACATCATAAAAAGTGAACCGACAAAAAGCGTAACTGCGGAGACAAGATTTCCGATGCTTTGATTCATAGACTGTGATATCGTATCAACATCATTTGTGACACGTGAGAGGATATCACCTGTCGTAGAGCGGCTGTAATAGCTCATCGGCAGACGGTTAATTTTTCCTGAAATATCACCTCTAAGCTTTTTTGAAATATTTTGTGTCACTGTTGCCATAATCCACTGCTGACCAAATGACAGCAAAGCACCGCACACATAAAATGCAATTAATGTAAATCCAATCTTAGAAACAGCGTCCATATCAACGCCTGTTACAAGACCTTTTCCAATTTCCTTTGTCATCTCTGACAGCTTATCTGGTCCAAGAAGCGTCAAAACCGTGCCTCCTGCCGCGCAGATAAGTGCAATGATCACAACCGGAAGATAGCTTTTGCAATACGAAATCAGATTTGACCATGTTCCTTTAAAATCAGATGCCTTCTCAGCAGGACCTCTTCCCATGCCAGGTCCACGCATACCGCCTCTTCTGCCCGGGCGGTTCTGTCCAGGGGTATATTCTTTATTTTCCATTATGCAAGCTCCTCCTTTGACAGCTGTGAATATGCGATCTGACGATATACCTCGCAAGTTTCCATCAGCTCATTGTGCTTGCCCATTCCGGCAATCTTTCCATCATCAAGCACAATAATCTTGTCCGCATCGCGTATAGTACCAATTCGCTGTGCCACAATGAAACGCGTTGCATCTGCACAAGTTTTTCTTAATGTATCGCGAAGAACACGATCTGTCTTGTAGTCAAGTGCTGAAAATGAATCATCAAAAATTAAAATCTCCGGGTGACGGCATATCGCACGTGCAATTGACAGACGCTGCTTTTGTCCTCCTGAAAAATTAGATCCTCCCTGTGCCACAAAAGCATCTACGCCGCCCTCTGTCTTATCTACAAATTCCTTTGCCTGCGCAGTCTCAATTGCCTGCTTAACAACATCATCAGTAAAGCCTTTTGTACCATTATCTCCATAGGCAACGTTGCTTTTAATGCTTCCTGTAAATAAAACAGCCTTCTGTGAAACATATCCAATCTTATTTCTAAGTGCCTTCTGTGTATATTCCTTTACGTTAACGCCATCGACAAGCACCTCTCCCTTTGTCGCATCGTAAAAACGCGGAATCATGTTGATCACAGTACTCTTTCCACAGCCGGTTGAACCAATAAAGGCAATTGTCTCACCCTTATGAGCAGTAAAGGAAATGTCCTCAATAACATCCTTCTCTGCATCTGGATAACAAAAAGATACATTGCGAAACTCAACTTCACCCTTTTTGCCGTCAATTCCATTCTCTTTTGTGCCATCCTTAATCGAGAGCGGCATATCAAGCACTTCATTAATACGCTTTGCTGATACGCTCGCACGCGGAAGAAGCACGAAAATCATGACAAGCATCATAAAGGACATAACGACCTGCATAGCATACTGAGTAAATACGATCATATCTGAGAAGATAGTCAGCTTATCAAACATCTGAGCATTGCTGATCAAATAAGCGCCGATCCAATAAATTGCTAACATCAATCCATTCATTACCATCTGGATTCCCGGCATCATAGTTCCCATAGTGCGGTTTGCAAACAGCTGCGTTTTCGTCAGCTCATCATTTGCATCATTAAATTTCTTCTGCTGATAACCTTCTGCATTGTAAGCACGAACTACATTTAAGCCTGTCAAATTTTCTCTAGTGACACGGTTTAAATTATCTGTCAGACTCTGCAGCTTTTTAAACTTTGGAAGCGCAACAGCCACGCAAACACAAACAAAGCTAAGCAGTACAACAACAGCCACACCAGTTGAAGCAGTCCACTGCCAGTTCTTTGTAGAAATCTTGCATAGTGCCCACACTGCCATTATAGGAGCCTTAAGTAAAACCTCCAGACCCATAACAATCAGCATCTGTACCTGTGTAATATCATTTGTAGAACGTGTAATTAAACTTGCAGTAGAGAAATTTCCAATTTCTTCCATTGAAAAAGACTGCACCTTATGAAAAACCTGTCCTCTTAAATTGGCAGAAAAATTAGATGAAATTTTTGATGCACATATTGATGTACATACTGCCGCAAGCAAACTTCCTAGTGCACATGCAAGCATCTTGCCTCCTGCTATCAAAATATCATTCATCTTACTGCCCTTAGTCTGGACAAGCTTTGTAATTTCAGACATATAATCTGGCATTGTCAGACTAAGCCACACCTGCACGATAATAAACACAAATGCAACTGCCGCCAGAATAAAATCTTTCCATGTAAGCTTCTTTAACAACTTAACCATTATCTGCTGCTCCCTTCTTTTTAGATAGAAACTATTATAGCGTTCAAAATAGAACAGTCAATATAATTTATATAAAATTTAGATTGTTTATAAAAAAAACGAAAAGAGGCAGACTCTTCATCTGCCCCTTTTTTGCTCTAATTTAATTCACACCTGCTCATGCACACCTGTAACAGAAAATACAACCCACTCTGCGATATTTGTCGCATGATCTCCGATTCGCTCAAAATACTTTGCAATCATCAAAAGATCAAGTGCATACTCGCCGTCCTTTGGATTTTCTGAGATCATTTGAATAAGCGACTCCTTTACCTTTAAGAAAAGATCATCGACCACATCATCGTGCTGAATTGTTGCCTCTGCCATTGCTACATCACGCTTTACATAAGCCTCAACACTCTCTGTCACCATACGCATTGCAGCTACTGCCATCTGACAAATATACTGTGCATCCGTTCCGATTCTTCCATTTAAGAATCCAATAATCTCTGCGATGTCGGATGCCTGATCACCGATACGTTCCATATCTGTAATCATCTTAAGTGCTGCTGAGATCTGTCTTAAATCTCTCGCAACTGGCTGCTGCTGTAGCAAAAGCTTTAAACAAAGCGACTCGATAGTGCGCTCCATCTGGTCAATCTCACTGTCTATCGGTGCGATTTTTGCTGCTGTCTGTCCATCTGCATTTGCCAGTGCCTTTGCCGCTAATGCTAACGCCTCCTCACAAAGCGATCCCATCTTTGTCAGATCACGATTCAAAAGCGCTAGCTGCTCGTCAAACTTGCTTCTCATGTCTTCACCTCACTTTTTTTATTTCCATTAGCCAAAACGTCCTGTAATATAATCCTCAGTTCTCTTATCCTTTGGCTGCTCGAAGATCTTCTGTGTCTCACCATACTCTATTAGATCACCAAGCAGGAAAAATGCGGTGTAATCAGAAATACGCACGGCCTGCTGCATGTTATGCGTAACCATAACAATTGTGTACTGTGATTTTAATTCGCTTGCCAGCTCTTCTATCTTTGATGTAGAAATCGGGTCAAGCGCACTTGTTGGCTCATCCATCAAAAGTACATCTGGTTCAACAGCAAGTGCTCGTGCAATACAAAGTCTTTGCTGCTGTCCTCCTGATAAGCTAAGTGCCGATTTTTTCAAGTTATCCTTTACTTCATTCCAGATGGCTGCGCCCTTCAAGGAATTTTCCACGATCTCATCAAGCTTTGCACGGCTTGTAATTCCATGGGTGCGCGGTCCGTATGCAATATTGTCATAGATGCTCATTGGAAATGGATTTGGCTTTTGGAATACCATTCCGATATTTCTGCGAAGCTCATTGACATTTAACTTTGGATCAAAAATGTCCTCGCCGCGATAACGAAGATCGCCTGTAATCTTCACACCAGGCACCAAATCATTCATTCTGTTTAACGACTTTAAGAATGTGGATTTACCACAGCCAGAAGGACCAATCAGCGCCGTAATACTCTTCTCCTCAATATTGATATTAATATTTTTTAATGCCTGCACCTGTCCATACCACAGACACATATCCTTTACAGTAATTACGCTGCTCACTGATTCTTCCTCCTCTGAAAATACTTACCTAACAAAGTTGCAGTTAAATTGATAAACACGGTTAATACCATTAAGATTGCTGCAATCGCAAATGCAACACCAAACTCACCCTGCTCCTTAGCATACATGTAAAGCGCAACTGTAAGTGTTGCACCTGCACTGTGAAGACCATCTATCATTCCATTTACTGCATGTGCAAGACCTGCGGTGAAAAGAAGCGCTGCTGACTCACCGATAATTCTTCCGACAGAAAGAATACATCCTGTCACTACACCATCAATACATCCTGGAAGTACAACGGTACGAATAACTCTCCACTTTCCTGCGCCAAGTCCAAAGGCACCCTCACGGTAGCTTTGCGGAACTGTCTTTAAGCTCTCCTGGGTTGTTCGCATGATAGTTGGAAGATTCATGATCACAAGAGTAAGCGCACCTGCTAAAAGAGATGTCTGCAAGCTTAAAAACTGACAGAAAAACAGCATTCCTACAAGACCATATATAATAGAAGGAATACCTGAAAGTGTCTCTGCTGCATACTCGATCATGCCAACTATTTTTTTGTTTGTGGCATACTCAGTCAGATATATTGCAGCACCAACACCAAGCGGAAGTACAATTACAAGCGTTGCAATTACAATATAAAGTGTATTTAAAATATCAGGCAAAATACCAATGTTGTCATCTAGGTAGCTTGGAGATGTGGACACCAGCTTCCAGCTTATATTCGGAACACCTCTATATAATACATATCCGATCATAAACAATACAAGTCCACATGTAATTGTTATGGAAAGCCCCATCAAAAACTTCATCAGACCTATATAAAGCTTGCGCTTTACCCCTGGTCCATTCTTTGCAGCGGCACGCACTGTCATTACCGATTTTACATTTGCTGTCTGCGACGCCCCTATTGCTTCCTGTTTTGTCATCTTACTCACTCCTTTTATGAATCCGTTTTTCAGGCTTTCTCATGCTTTAAGAAAAAATTCAGTGTTGCATTGATCAGCATGATGAACAAAAACAGCACTAACGCAATTGAAAACAGCGCCTGTCTTTGCAGTCCTGCTGAATATGACATCTCACTGGCAACAGCAGTCGTCAAAAAACGAACACTCTGGAACAATGACGGCATATTTGGAACATTTCCTGAAACCATCATAACTGCCATTGCCTCGCCAATTGCACGGCCCACACCTAATACAACTGCTGCTGCGATACCACTTCTTGCAGCCGGAACTGACACCTTAAAATATGTCTCAATATCTGTCGCACCAAGTGCAAGTGATGCATCCTCATATTCCTTTGGCACTGCCTCAAGCGCATTCAGTGAAACCTTAATGATAGACGGCAAAATCATGATTGCAAGTACGATAATCGCTGCCAGAAGGCTTGCACCATCTGGCACATTAAACAATTTGCGGATACCAGGCACAAGAATCAGCATACCGACAAGACCATAAACAACAGACGGAATACCTGCTAAAAGGCTGACAGCTGTCTCAATAACACCTCTTACCTTTGGTGATGCAATCTTTGCCAGGTAGACAGATGTGAAAAATCCGACTGGAACACCAAGCAAAATTGCACCTCCTGTTCCGTAAATACTTGTCATGATAAACGGTAAGATTCCAAATGATGGCTCAGAGGCGGTCGATGCCCATTTTGTGCCAAATAAAAACTGAAACAGACCAATTTTTGCGATTGCCGGCACACCGGAAATTACCAGATAAACTGTAATTAACAATACACATCCGACCGTAATCAGTCCGAGAATCAAAAATATGCCATGTACTACTGTCTCTAACAGACTCTCTTTGCTCTTCATAAATCCTCGCACCCTTCCAATTGTGATTATTCTGCTACCGCAACAGCACCTGCTGCCAAGATAATATCTGCTGCATCCTTTGAAGTTGCATAATCGAAGAATGCCTGTGCTGCCTCTGATAATTCAGTACCATCCTTTGTAACAAGAACGAATGGACGCTGTACCTTATAAGAACCATCCTTTACTGTTTCCTCAGTTGCCTCAACACCATCTACTGATACCTTCTTTACAGTATCCTTTACTGCTGCTAAAGATGCATATCCGATTGCACCTGGATTGCTGGAAACAGTTGTGATAACATCACCTGTAGATGTAAGCTCCTGACGATACTTGCAGGAATCAGATGTACCTGTAATAGACTCGAAACCATCTCTTGTACCACTTCCTGCCTCACGGCCAATCAGAACGATATCAGCATCCTCTCCGCCAACCTCACTCCAATTTGTGATCTCGCCAGTGTAAATCTTTGCGATATCATCAAGAGAAAGATCCTCTACTGTATTCTCCTTATTAACAATGATTGCAATACCATCAAGTGCCAGTGTAGTTTCTACTAAGCCCTGGCTCTTCTCCTCGTCCTTTAATGCACGGCTGGAAAGACCGATATCGCAACGTCCCTCAGATACAGCAGTGATTCCAGAACCAGAACCAGTTGGGTTGTAAGTAAAGGTAGCATCTGGATTTGCCTTTGTAAATGCCTCACCAAGAGCACCGATTACCTTCTCCATAGAAGTAGAACCATCAGTTGCAACGCTTCCAGATACAGGAGTCTGTGCATCTGCCTTAGACTCAGCTGCTGCAGCAGATGTATCCTTAGCCTCTGTCTTAGCTTCTGTAGAAGCGGTAGTTGCTGCTGTTGACGCTGTAGTCTCCTTTTTATCTGTCTTTCCGCATGCAGTCAATGTTGAAATTGCAAGAGCTGCGGTTACTGCCATTGTGATCATCTTTCTCATAATAAAAACTTCCTTTCTGTTTCTACCCATTTTGTTGTGTTTGTTTTGTTTTCTCTTAACGCCACTAATCTTATTGTTTCTTTGTAAAATCAGAAAGCAGTGATATGTCAAATCTATGTAAAAAAAATAAAAAGAGCCACCAGGGACACGTAATGTCCCCGATAGCTCCTAACTATCGTCAGGCTTTATCATACTCTCTTAATTGAATATCCAGATGAATAACATCATATTGATTCAAATGCTTTTTAAAATCAGACGCCTCGCTGATTTTCAACCCCGCAAACAAATCTTGTGAATCACACCCTTTGCTGTAATATGCTGTGAGCATATTTGCGGTTATTGATTTGCCAAATCGACGCGGACGGCTATTACAGATATATCCCTGCAAAGTATTCATTACCTTATTTGTATACTCCAGCATTTCAGTCTTATCAACTTGACATACTCCCACGGTTAAAACCGTGGGATTCCTTAGATTCTGGCAGCATCATCCAGCCGTATAGACTGAAATAT
>ENA-ORLW01003876-ORLW01003876.1-human-gut-metagenome-genome-assembly--contig:-NODE-3876-length-10718-cov-2.603421_pt1 | contig 10718 bp, 10 predicted proteins | sample MGYA00243017_ERZ508829 | MGnify/ENA primary metagenome ERZ508829 (study PRJEB26277, sample SAMN04329776) | human gut metagenome | biome: human-associated habitat | host: Homo sapiens | place: USA... | reverse complement strand
TAAATTTTTCTTATACAATCATTTATTTGATGTAAATTAAACTTATAAAATTGATTGTAAATATATTATACGAGGAAAATTAAATATGAAAAATATACTTATAACAGGAGCTGCAGGATTTATTGGGAGTAATTATGCAGAATTTATGGCAAATAAATATCCAGAATATAATCTAATAATATTTGACAAACTTACATATGCTGGAAATATTAATAATTTAGAAAAGGTAAAAGATAAAATAACATTTGTACAGGGAGATATATGTGATTTGAATAAAGTCACAGAAGTGTTTATCAAATATGATATAGATGCAGTTGTACATTTTGCAGCAGAGTCACATGTGGATAATAGTATAAAAACTCCATTCATATTTACAGAAACAAATGTGATAGGGACACATACATTATTAGAAGTGGCAAAGAGAATATGGGGAGAGGGAAGCTTAAATAAATTTGTACATATATCAACAGATGAAGTTTATGGAACATTAGGAGAAGAGGGGTATTTTACAGAAAAATCTGCGATTAAGCCTAATAGTCCATATTCGGCATCAAAAGCAAGTTCAGATTTAATAGCTTTAGCATATTGCGAAACATTTAAAATGAATGTAAGTGTAACAAATTGCTCAAACAATTATGGACCATATCAACATAATGAAAAACTAATACCGCATATGATTAAATTAGCATTAAAAGATGAAAGATTAACTGTATACGGAGAAGGATTAAATATAAGAGATTGGTTATATGTAGAGGATCACTGTGAAGCTATTGATTTAGTATTACATAATGGAAAAGCAGGTGAAAGATATAATATAGGTGGACACAACGAAAAGAGAAACATTGAAATTGTTAAGTTAATATTGAAATATTTAAACAAACCAGAATCTTTAATTCAATATGTTGAAGATAGAAAAGGTCATGATTATAGATATGCTATTGATCCAACGAAAATAAAAAATGAACTAGGATGGAGTCCGAAAACAAAATTTGAAGATGGAATAGTAAAAACTATAGATTGGTATTTGGAAAATACAGAATGGTTAAAGTAATTAATCTATAAGTACAAAGCAAAAATAACTCTTAAGTGAGGGAAGTTTCATAGAATTGAAAAGGCATCAATAATGTTCAATATAAGAAGAATATATGAAGGAAAAAGTTCACAATATATTATACATAAAAAATAGATATTTAAGATTAATAAGTGAGGTTGAAAACTATGTGGGGAGATATAGCAATAGCATTTCTTTTAGCATTTATTACAGCATTTGTAATTACACCTTATACAATAAGACTTGCAAAAAAAGTAGGAGCAATAGATATGCCAGAAAAAAGAAGGATTAATGATACACCAATACCAAGACTTGGAGGACTTGCTGTAATTGCTGGATTTTTAGTTTCTTCTGTATATTTAGTAATAGCAATGACTATAGAAAAAAAGATAATACTGCAAGGTCAAGAGCAATATTATTTAAAATTAATAGGTTTTCTTCTAGGAATTATAGTTTTAGGAATATTTTGCTATATAGATGATGTAAAAGGATTGCCAGCCATTGTAAAATTAATAGGACAAATAATTGCAGCTTCCATTGTTGTTTCTTTTGGTATAAGAATAGATGAAACAAATATCGAATTTATAGATAATATATTAAAATCTAATGAAATATTTGTATACATATTAACAATTGGATGGATTGTTGGAATTACTAATGCTATTAACTTAATTGATGGCTTAGATGGATTATCTTCAGGCATAACATTAATATCATGCTTATCTTTAGTGATTATTTTTTCACTAAATTATTCACCAGTTATTGCTATTGTACTAACTACAGCACTAGCTGGTGCTATTGTAGGATTTTTACCATATAATTTTAATCCTGCAAAAACATTCATAGGAGATACTGGAGCACAATTTTTAGGTTTTTGTTTAGCAATTATTTCAATTTTAGGAATAGCTAAAACATATACAGCTATTGTTTTAGTTGCACCTCTAATTGTACTAGCCTTACCTATATGTGATACATTATTTGCTATTGTTAGAAGAGTTATAAAAGGAAAATCACTAAAAGCAATATTTTCTCCAGATACAGGTCACTTACATCACAAATTAATGAAAAGAGGATATACACAAAAACAAGCTGTTTTAATTCTATATGCAATTAGTGCAACTTTAGGAATGTTTGCAATTATTTTACTAGAAAGTGGAATTTGGAAAGCAATATCTTTTGCTTTGATGGTTATTGCTATATTTGCAATAGGATATAAAGATTTAAAGAAAATGGTGAAATGAGTAGGTGATAAACATGAATGAAGAAAGAATAATTAGTCCTGAATTAGAAGGAAATACTGAAGAAAGATTAGAAAACTCATTAAGACCTAAAAGGTTAAATGATTATATAGGTCAATCTAAAGTAAAAGAAAATATGAAAATATATATTGAGGCTGCCAAAAAAAGAGGGGAGCCTCTTGATCATGTCTTATTATATGGACCTCCTGGTCTTGGTAAAACAACTTTAGCAGGTATTATTTCCAATGAAATGAATTCAAATATTAAAATAACATCAGGACCAGCAATAGAGAAAGCAGGAGATTTAGCAGCACTTCTTACCAATTTATCAGAATTTGATGTTTTATTTATAGATGAAATACATAGATTAGATAAAAGTATAGAGGAAATACTATACCCAGCTTTAGAAGATTTTACTCTAGATATAATTATAGGTAAAGGCCCAACTGCAAGGTCAATTAGATTAGATTTACCAAAGTTTACACTAATTGGTGCAACTACTAAGGTAGGTTCTTTGTCTACACCACTAAGAGATAGATTTGGAATAGTAAATAGATTGGAATTATATAGTATAGAGGATTTAGCAACTATTATAAAACGTTCTGCAAATATATTAAAAGTAGATATAGATAATGAGTCCGCAGAAGAGATTGCGAGACGTTCAAGGGGAACCCCAAGAATAGCAAATAGATTATTAAAAAGAGTAAGAGATTATGCAGCAGTTTTAGGTGATGGAAATATAACTTTAAAGCTAACAAAAGTTGCCTTAAATCAATTAGAAATAGATGAAATGGGATTAGATGATATAGATAGAAAAATACTAGAAACAATGATAATAAAATATCAAGGAAGACCAGTTGGAATAGATACTTTAGCAACAACTATAGGAGAAGAAGTATCTACTATAGAAGATGTATATGAACCATACTTAATTCAAATTGGGTATATATCTAGAACTGTAAGAGGAAGAATAGCACTTCCAGCGGCATATAAGCATTTAGGAATAGAATTTGAAGGATAGAGGATTTTTATGGAAAATATAGCAGTACTAATACCTTGTTATAATGAAGAATTAACAATAGAAAAAGTAATAAAAGATTTTAGAAAAGAATTACCAGATGCTAAGATTTATGTTTATAATAATAATTCGAAAGATAAAACTTGTGAAATAGCAAAAGAAAATGGAGCCATTGTGAGAAATGAATATAATCAAGGCAAGGGTAATGTTGTAAGAAGAATGTTTAGAGAAATAGATGCAGATATTTATGTTATTGTAGATGGTGATGATACATATCCTGCAGAAAAAGTACATGAACTAATCGAACCAGTAAGAAATGGAATAGTAGATATGTGCTGTGGTGATAGAATATCAAATGGTTCATATAAAAAACAAAATAAAAGAAATTTTCACAAAATTGGAAACAGTGTAGTAAAAGATGCAATAAATGTAATGTTTAATACAAATTTAAAAGATATAATGACAGGATATAGATGTTTTAACAAAATGTTTGTTAAAAATATGCCTGTTATGAGTAAAAATTTCGAAATAGAAACAGAAATGACATTATATGCATTAGATAGGAGAATGATCATAAAAGAAATACCTATCGATTATAAAGATAGACCAAATGGAAGTGAATCGAAATTAAGTACTATTAAAGATGGAATAAGAGTATTAAATACAATAATAAAAATGTTTAAAGATTATAAACCATTTAAATTTTTTGTTACAATTGCTCTAATATTATTTATTCTAGGCTTAATAATAGGTAGTCCAGTTATAGTGGAGTTTATAAAAACTGATTACATTACTAAATTACCATCAGCGGTACTTGCAACAGGACTTGTAATATTGTCAGTTATTGTAGCACAATGTGGAGTAATATTAGACACAGTAGTTAAACATCAAAAACAGAGAGATGAACTAAATTTAATAAACTATTATCAAATGGAAAATAAAAATAGAAGGTGAGTTTCATGAAATTGTTAATGCATACTTGTTGTGCACCATGTAGTGTATATTGCATAGAACACTTAAGGAAAGAAGGAATAGAGCCAACACTATATTGGTATAACCCCAATATTCATCCATATACAGAATATAAATTGAGAAGAGATACATTAAAAGATTATAGTGAAAGTATAAATGTAAAAGCTATATTTGAAGAAGAATATGGCTTAGATTCATTTTGCAAAAATGCAATTAATGATTTAAATAATAGATGCATGAATTATTGTTATAAGGTAAGACTAGAGCGAACAGCAAAGTATGCAAAAGAAAATGGATATGATGCAATAACCACAACTCTTTTTGTAAGTCCATATCAACGACATGAAATACTAAAAGAAATGATGCAAGAGATTGCAGATAAATATGGTTTAGAATTTGTATATAGGGATTTTAGAATAGGAATTAGAGAAGGACAAGCAAAAGCAAGGGAGATTGGTTTATATATGCAAAAATATTGTGGTTGTATTTTTTCAGAGGAAGAAAGATATTATTGCCACAATCAAGAAAGGCAAGACATACCAACGGATTTGCAGGTAAAAAGAATAGAAAATAAAGAAGATTATATGGACTTACTTTTGGAAGCAGATCCATCAAAATCTAGCATTATGAAGTATTTGAACGATTCTGATGTGTATGGATTAAAATTAAATGATGAAATTATTTCTTTGGCAGTAATTTTGCCTATTTCCCATAAAACATTAGAATTAAAAAACTTAGTTACAAAAAAAGAATACAGAAATAAAGGCTATGCAAAAAGATTATTAAAACATCTATGCGGTAATTATAAACAGAAATATGATAAGATGGTTGTTGGAACAACAGAAAATAATATTCCATTCTATGTTAAACAAGGATTTGATAAGTATGAAAAGACAATAAAAAATTATTTTATAGATAGCTATGATGAAGAAATAAAAGATGGAGATTTGATTTGTACCGATATGATATATTATTCAAAAAATTTGCACTAATCCACAGTGTCTACGTAGATATTATAAAATAAAAAACATAAAAACTAATTACTAGCTTAATTAGTTTTCATGTTCTTTATTTTTATAATAATAGGAAAGTAATTGTACACAATATGTTCTTTAAATCCATTCATCACATTTTTTAATATATCTTTTTTAAGCAATTGATGCTAAAATACAATATAAAAATGTTACTATAAAAATTAATAAAATATATTCTAAAGGAATTGCAACTAATCCAAGCAATGTTCCAATATTAGTAAATGGAATTAAAAATCCAACAACTATAAGTAATAAAGAGGATAAGTATACTATTTTATTAGCATTACTTTGAAAAAATGGTATTTTAGCTGTTCTAATAATATGCATTCCAATTAAGTTAGAAAATATACTATAAGAAAACCATATAGTTTGAAAAAGAGTAACTTCTCTTACTTGGAAAACAAACCATAATAGAGCAAATACAATTAGGTCAAAGATTGAACTAATAGGTCCCATAAAAAGCATAAATCTTTTTAAACTCTTTACACTAAATTTTTTTGGCTTTTTAATTGCTTCAGTATCAACATTATCAAGAGGAAGAGTCATTTGTCCAAAGTCATACAAAAGACCTTCTACTAATAGTTGAATAGGAGTTTCTGGCAAAAATGGAAGAGCAACACTTGCTATAATAACAGATAAGACCTCACCAAAATTAAAACTCGTTGCCATTTTTATATATTTCATTAGATTTACAAAAGTTTTTCTACCTTCAGTAACACCATCAAGCAAAACATTTAAGTCTTTTTCTAGTAAAATAATATCAGCAGATTCTTTTGCAATGTCAACAGCTGTATCAACTGATATACCAACATCAGAATTGGTAAGTGAAGGGCTATCATTTATTCCATCACCTATATAACCAACAACATTACCAGCAGATTTAAGTAGTCTTACAATTCTTGCTTTTTGTATAGGTGAAAGCTTAGCAAAAATATTATTTTTTCTTAAGATTCTTAATAATGCAGAGTCTGTAAGCTTTTCAAGCTCACTACCTAAAATAATATTTTTAGATTTTATACCAACTTTATCACAAATACATTTTGTAACGTCTGCATTATCGCCTGTAAGAACCATAACTCTAATTCCAACATTGTGCATTCTCTTTACAGCTTCCTTTGCACTTTCTTTAGGGGGATCTAAGAAACCGATAAATCCCATAAGAGTCATATTATTTTCATCTTGAACTTCAAATTTTTTATTTTCATCCGTGCTCGATTTTTTACATACCGCAATAACACGGAGTCCATCTTTATTTAAATTCTTACTAATTGTTTGAATGCTCTTTTTGATTTCATTAGTTAGGGAAGATACTTCACCTTTATAATCTACTAGACTACAAATGTTAAGTATTTCTTCTACAGCACCTTTAGTAATAATTTCTCTTTTATTATCAGGATTTTGAACTATAACAGATAAACGTCTTCTTGAAAAATCAAATGGAATTTCATCTATTTTTATATAATCAGAAGTTAATTCATTCATGTTATGTTCCAATCCACGATTAATAATAGCCTCATCGATATTACCTTTTAAACCTATTTGAAAGCTTGAATTTAAATATGCATATTTTAATACACGTAAGTCTTCAACACCTTTTACATCTAAGTATTTTTCAAGAACGATTTTATCTTCTGTAAGGGTACCTGTTTTGTCTGTGCATAAAATATTCATTGCACCAAAGTTCTGAACAGCATCTAATTTTTTTATAATGGTCTTCTTTTTAGACATTTTAATTGCACCCTTTGAAAGACACGAAGAAAGAATAACAGGCAAAAGTAAAGGTGTAATAGCAATAGAAATTGCAACTGCAAAAGTAAATGCAATAACAATATTATGTTTTGTAAAGTTTAAAATAAATACAATAGGAATTATTATAAGCATGAACCTAATTAATAATTTACTAATACTTTCAATACCTTTTTGAAAAGCAGTTTTTGGTTTACCAGATGTTATAGTATGAGCAATTTTTCCAAAATAAGTTGAATCAGCAATTTTTATAACTATTCCTTTTGCGCTTCCAGAGATAACATTGGTTCCCATAAAGCAAAGATTATTCATATCAGCAATACTATCTAAATCTTCTGAAGTAGTTGTAATTTCAACTACCTTCTTTACTGCATCAGATTCACCAGTTAAAGAAGATTGACCTACATATAAATCATTTACATCAATAAGCCTTAAGTCTGCAGGAACCATACTACCAGCAGAGAGAATAACAACATCTCCAACTGTAATATCTTTTATTAAAATTTCTTGTTCTTTGCCATCTCGTAGTACAGTACAAGTTGTGGCTACAAGTTCTTTTAATTTATTAGCAGCTTTATTAGAACGATACTCCTCAACAAAGTCCAATAAAGTACTAGTAGTTACTAACACAAGTATTACTATTATGTTTGTGTAATTTGGAATCTCTGGAAGGTGAATGTCGGTATAACATAAAAGTATAGTTATTCCTAATAATATGGCATTAAAAGGAGTAAATAAACTTCCCAAAAAATAATTATACCATTTTTTTGGTTTAGCTTGTTTAATTACATTTAAGCCAAAATGATTAATCCTATTTGTTGCTTCTTCTGTAGTTAAACCAAGTTCATTAATATTATTCTTCTTTATAAATTCTTCTCTTGATAACAAACAATCTTGAGAATATAATTTGAAAATATTTACTTCATCTTTTGAGTTTGACAAAATTAAAACACCTCCATATTTTCTATATAAGATTATACCACTATTAAAGAAAAGTGAAACAAATTTTGCAAAATATCTTGTAAAATTATTATAATAATTTAGAGATGTACAAAAACACTTTACATAAAAATATAAATATGTTACAATATATACCATATTAAAATATTATAATTAAAAGGATGGTATTGTTATATGAAAGTAAGAGTTCCTAAACAAAGTAAAGAAGAAAGGAGGTCTGCAAATAGTAATAATTTTTTTATAGAGTTAGGAAAACCAATGGTGCAAATAGATGAGAAGATAAAAAGTCAATATGAAAAAATGGTTAAAGAATATGGAGAGCTAAGAAAATTAGATATTATCGAATATATGAAAACATCAGAATTCATTAGTTTATTTTCACCATGTACACCTCCTATAAGGAAAAGAATTAGTGAAAGTGTTTCAAGATTAGGAGAGGAAGTTATATTAAAAGATTTAGAGAATTATATAAATGATATTCAAAGTAAATATAATCTTACATTAGAAACGATTGTAGAAAAAATGAAATCTGGAAAGTTCTCATTAAAATTGAAAAGATTAGTTCCACAAAGTTTAGCTAGCATAGCAGAAAGGGCTGGTAATAAATTTATAGAGCAAAAGTCAGAAGAATTAAAAAGGCAAAGAGCAGGAGAGGAAGATATATCATTAAGTAGTGAAGATAAACCGCTAGAAGAAGGTATACAAGTAAAAAAAGTAAGTAATGATTTTACAGTAAAGTCAGTAGATAAAAAATCAAAAGAAGCTACAGGAATGACTATAGAAGAAGAACAATTTTTTGAAGAAGTAAAAAAATTCACTAATGGATTTAAATTTTTATCAAAAGATTCATTAGAGTATATTTCTGAAACTGGTAAAAGAGCTCTTAATAAATTTGATAACCTTGATAACTATATGAAATTTACACGATTACAAGAAATAGTAAGAAAAACAATGTTTTCATTAAAAGCCGACGAAGCTAGTGCTATAAATTCTATATTAACAAAATCAAATGGCAGATTAAATTCTGTAGATTTTAATGTTTTAAAAGCAAGAAAACAAGAATTAAATAGAAAAAGAAATATAAAAAGATTACAAGATGAACAAGAAATGTAAAATATAGTGAAATATATTAAAAAAAGAAGTGAACATAAAATTGTACTGAACCCAAATTGTTAGACAAATTTGTTTGACAATTTGGGTTCACTTCAATGAAAGTGTTGACTTCTATTTTTTTTATATATTTATAATAGAAAGTTTTTTGTATAGAATAAAATTAATTTATTAGTTGACCCATAAGTTACAAGTATGATAGAATTTAAACAAATTTATCATATTGTAACATAAGAGGGGAACATGAAAGAAATAAAATCATATATAATTACATTTATTATAACAGTTGTAATATTAATAGCTACTCTTATTATATCATGTATATTTCCAAGTACATTAATAAAAAGTAATGTTTTAGAATCATGCGAAATGTTTAAAAGCGAAACATGGAAAAGAGAAATTATTTACCTGGAATAACAACAAATATATATCCAGATTCTTTGCAAGCTTTAGATGTAGCTACAAATTATGATGGAGAATATGGGGAGTCAGAGCTAGAAGAAATACTTAAAGAAAATGATATAGATTCATATGAATATACAAGATATTGGCATGGGTACTTAACTATAATAAGACCATTATTGTTATTTTTTAATATAGAGGGTATAAGATATATATTTAATTTTATTATAATATTAGCTACAATAGTTATGTTGATTTTATTATATAAAAGATTTAATATTAAGATTTTAATTATATATTTAATTGCTCTTTTAGGAGTAGATATAACTATAATGGGAATTAATTTGCAAGGTGCATTTTGTTTTATAATTGCTATTATATTTAATATTATTTTACTTCTTCAAAAAGAAATAAATATAAAAAAAATTATGAATATGTTCATGATAGTACGGAATTTTAACATGCTATTTTGACTTTTTAACTACTCCAATTATAACATTATTCATGGGAACAATAACAATGCTTCTATTACTAGATGAAGAAAGCTTTAAAGAAAAAATGAAGTTTCTAGTAAGAGCATGTTTGTTATGGGGGATAGGATATATTTTAATGTGGATGCTAAAATGGACTATAACAGATATAATATATCAAAAAGATACATGGAAGATAGCAATATATCAAACAATTTTTAGAATAAATTCTGTTCAATATAATGGAGCCAGCATTTCTCATTTAGATACTATAGCATATAACTTTAAATGGTTATTTTGTACAAATATAAAATATTTAGGAATAGGGGGGATTTGGAGTATGATATTGCCAAATCTAATTGTTATATATAAGAGAAAAATAATATTAACTAAAAAAGATATAATAAATGCAATTCCATTTTTAATTGTTGCAATCAGTCCAATTATATGGCTATTATTAATGAATAATCATTCATATTATCATTCATATTTTACATATAGAAATTTACTAATATTTTTATTAGGAATAGATTTATTTTTTATAAAGAGTATTAATATTAAACTAACAAAAAAGGAAAGGCACATAAATGAAAATTTACAAAAATAATAAAGAAAAATTTATAAAAATAATTTTTCTAATAATATCATTATTGTTATATAATTCATCAGTTTTGTTAATTAAAGAATTAACAGATCTAGATGAATTATGGAACTTTA
>ENA-ORLW01003861-ORLW01003861.1-human-gut-metagenome-genome-assembly--contig:-NODE-3861-length-10761-cov-4.110352_pt1 | contig 10761 bp, 14 predicted proteins | sample MGYA00243017_ERZ508829 | MGnify/ENA primary metagenome ERZ508829 (study PRJEB26277, sample SAMN04329776) | human gut metagenome | biome: human-associated habitat | host: Homo sapiens | place: USA... | reverse complement strand
GTTCTTCACCTGTATATCCAGATTCATGTTCAGCATAAAATCCATATCCTGCATTAAATCCAACTAATTTGCCATCTCTTTTTAGGACTTCTTGTCCATGATAAGCATATCTACCCATATCTATTTCTCCTTTATTTTAAAGTACTATAAATTACATACTTTTATTTAATTTATAGCACAATGCGTTACTTTTTACAATAAATATGACAACGAAAATAGATTTGTCATAGAAATTTAATATTTTTGTAATATTTCTAATTGTTTTTTGTTATATGGTCAATTTAAAAAAATATACTTGCAAAGTTATAATTTTTATGTTAAAGTAAAGACAATAAATTGATTGATTTTTATATCAATCGTCAATGAGAGCCAAAAAGTTGTAGATAACTACGCCAATGGCACCAAAAATACAGATTAGAAATCAAATTTCTATCCTGTATTTTTTTGCGTTATTTAAGCAAATCCCCCCATTTTATAAGGGCTAGAAAAGAGTTTTAAAAAGTTCTAAAAAATACCCTAAAATGTATATAAAATGTCGGGATTGAATGTCGGGAAAGTTTTGTTTCTTTGATAGGTCTATCAAATATTCCCTTTATTTATTGTTAGTCTTATTCTGAGTATCAGAAAGGATGTAAAAATGGAATTTATACCATATAAAGCTAATGAATGTTTTGAACATTTATATTATCAAATACCAATGGAATTATTTTTTAATACCAAATATAAAGATAAATTAAATTCAGATAGTAAAATTCTTTATGGATTTCTATTAAATAGATTAACCCTATCTGCTAAAAATAATTGGATAGATGAAAATGGAAGTATCTTTTTAATATTTACTAGAAAAGAAGTACAAGAATTATTAAATTTATCAGATAAAACCGTTACAAAAGCTTTTAAACAATTAAAAGACTGTAAGTTAATATATGAGAAAAAACAAGGCTCTACTAAACCTAATTTAATTTATGTAGGAAAAATAGAACATGACAAAAATCTTATACAACTGATTCGTAAAAATTACGAGTCCAGAATCGTAAAATCTACGACTCACGACACGGAAAATTTACGACCAAACTATAACAATAATAATTATAACAATAAAGGAAAGCCAAAAAATAGTTTTTTCAATTATGAACAAAGACATTATGATAATTTAGATTTCTTATATGCAAATAATAGTTTTTAAAATAAAAGAATTGGAGTGATTTTAATGGAAACAGAATATAGAAAAGTTGGAGATTGCTACTTGCCTAATTTAGTAGCCCCAGAAAATATGAAAAACTTTAAAATAGGAAAATACGGAAATTTAAGGTTAAGATATTTAAAGGAGCATAAGAAAGCTGAATATACAATCTTACTAATGGATAACAAATTACAAAAGCATTTAATGGATATAGATAAAACAGCAAATGAAAGATTTGAATTATTGATGAAACAATTTGCTGAAAAAGAAAATATTACTGAAGAACTAAAAGCTACTAACCAAATGGAATGGGTTGGCAGAATGAATAACATTAAAAATCGTGCTGAAGAAATTATATTCAATGAATTAATTTATGTGTAACCTTTTTCTTCTTTTTAGGAGGAAAAGAAGCTTATTTCTTCTTCAAAAAAATTGGAGTTTTAGCATAAAAATATGAAATTGTAGCAAGAGTAACTGGAGCTTTTTATGTATTAGCAAGCACTGAATTGTTACTCCCGCACAATTCTTGGATGGGACATTAGTCCCAAACCCTACTTTAAAAGAAAAGGAGGAAAATTTATATGAGAAATAGAACAATAAAAAAACAATTTTGGTTAAATAATACAGAAGAAAAATTATTAAAAGAGAAATCAAAAAAAGCAGGTTTATCTGAAGCAGAATTTATAAGAAGTTTTATTAATGGTTACAAGCTAAAAGAAAAACCAGATGAAAATTTTTATTATGTGTTAAAAGATTTAAGAGGAATTGCAACTAATGTAAATCAGTTAGCAAGACAAGCTAATAGATACCAATATGTAGATAGTGATAAGTTCTTTTCAATTGCAGATAAAATATCAGATTTTATAATAGCCATACAAGAAACATATTTAACACCTATTAGAAAGGACTAATATGGCTACAACTAAAATATGGAAAATTAAAAATAGATTTGATGCTGTAATTGAATATATATCAAATAAAGATAAAACAGATAATAAAAAATATGTTACAGGTATAAATTGTATGGCAAATATAGCTTACAAAGAAATGAGTATTACAAAAGAACAATTTAATAAAACAGGTGGTATTTTAGGATTTCATGCGTATCAATCATTTAAAGGTTGTGAAGTAACAAGCGATGAAGCACACGAAATTGGTATAAGACTTGCTGAAGAACTATGGGGCGATAGATTTCAAGTTATAGTTGCAATACATACTAACACTAAAAATGTCCATAATCATTTTTTTATAAACTCAGTTTCATTTTTAGATGGTAAAAAAATATTATAATAATAAAATAAACTATGCAATTATGAGAAGAACATCAGATGATCTATGCAAGGAATATGAACTACAAACTTTACAAGAAAAAGACTTTTATAAAAATATTTCAAATAGATATGCTAGAAGTAGCAAATATTTAGATGAAATTCGTGCAGATATAGATTATGCAATATCACAGGCTAGAGTTTATAATGATTTTACTCATATATTAACTAAAATGGGTTATGAATTAAATCATGAACACAATAAAATGAGTATTAGAAAACCACCTTATAAAAGATATACAAGAGTAGAAAGAACTTTTGGAGAAGAATATTCAAGAGAAAGTATTCTGTTTAGAATAAAGCATACTGTTGCATATAAAGTACCTTTTCCAGAAGTGCGTACTTTAACAGGAAGATACAAAAGAAAAAGTAAAACTTCTATAAGAAATAAACCAAAAGCTAAAGGCTTGCGAGCATTATATTATTACTATTGTTATTTGTTAAAAGTATTTCCAAAGCAGAAATATCCCCCTAAATATTCAAAATCTATGCAAGAAGCAATTAAGAAAATGGATGACTATTCTAATTCTGTAAGATTTCTAGCAAAATATAATACAACTACACTTTCTGAAGTAAAAAAATATAAAAATAAAGCTATAAATAAGATAGTTGAATTAAAAGGTTTAAGAGAAAATTTATGGAGAAAACACAAAAGAATTAAAACTGATGAAGAAGGTCAATATATTTGCTCTGAAATTCAAAAATTAGCCACTAAAATAGATGAGCTAAACAAAGATATTAAACTATGTGATTTTATTGAAAATAATACTTTAAGAATTAAAGATAATATTAAAGAAATGACACAAGAAGAAATTAACAAAGTTAAGGTAAAAAATAGAAATAGATATGAAAGATAAAAGTTTATTTTAACTATAGTGATATTGTTATAACTAGTATTATTTGACATTCTAAGCATTTTATAATACAATAGTTAACGTAAAATATTCGTAGCTATCGCGAATTAAACAATGATAGCCTTAGTTATGGAGGTTCACTATGTATAGTGGCGAAACATTAAGAGAACGGGATGTAGATTTCGTTCTCCCCATTGCCAAACGGCAAATTATGTTCTCGGAAGATGAGTGTCTTCAGGAAGGTTATTGCGGATTTGATCCCAGTAATATGACTGAAGAATATCTCAAAGAACTCGAACTCATCTATCTTACACGTATGGATGAGAGTGTTTCTCAGATTACGGATGCGTATCCTATCGTTAAGTACTATTCTGAAAACACCGATAAGCTCAATCGCTTTGTAGAAAGCATCACAGTTGCAGTTGTATCTGGAACAAAACTCACATTTGATGAAAAGTGTACTGCAAAAGAACAAATAGTAGATGACGAGGTTGTTGCATATATTACAAATCCTTTTAATGTATCAACTGAAATCTACTATTATGACCTTTGCAAATTGCTTTATCAGAAACCTGAACTCACTGTTACAGATGAAGGCGTATTGCTTTTCTATACACCTACTACTTTGTTTGCAACACTTGATTGCAAGTCAGGTAATATTATGGGTGTTGAAGAACTTCCCAAAGCAGTTGGAAATGAAGATATTACAAAGATTTCTTCTATTTCAGTTGATAATGATGGTGCTACTGTAATCAAATTCAAAACCAAAAATGGAAAAAAAGCAGAACATCAGCTGTCGATGCTGTTCGACTTCTTCTGTGAAGGTGGAGTAACGGTTAAAATCGATTAAGTTCATCTCCGAAAACAAGCAACCGCTCATCCTAATTGGATGGGCGGTTTTGCTATAAGATATAATTTTTGTTTATTATTTATTTTATCATTTCCCAACTTTTAAAATAGATACATTCTAAATTTTTATTAAATCTTATTTCATATATGCCATCATATATTTCATTATTTTGTTCTAAATACCATTCTGCAATTAATGTATTGTTATTTTTATCTATAGCTAAAATTTGTATTTCAATTTTCTTTATATCTTCGTTTTTAATATGTTTCCATTCTTGATTTATTTCTTCTAAAGTAGTATATGGACTCATAAATGGAGTTTCTTGATAAAATGTTGTTTTAGTAAATAAAGAAACTGCTTTTTCTATATCTTTATTAAACCAATATTCTTTTAATTTATTTAACCATTCTTCTGCAAATTTATAATCTATAACATTCATAATCATTCTCCTATTTTTTACTCTCTACCAATTGCTTTTTTATAGTTTTATTTTTTTCTGTTGCACTTTGTAGTACGATATCTCCTCTAGTGCATCTATCTGTAAAATATTGTCCTTCTAAATTATTTTTATCTTTAATTTCTAATATACACATTCCATAATGCATTGGACTTCTATGTTTATGTATGGCTTTAGGATTATTTATATACCCAAAAGAAAGCATTTTAGTTCCATATTCTTCATAAAAATTAGCTGTAATTGATTTACTTGAACTTTCTCCAGATTTAAAATTTATTTTAGTTTCAAACAAATTTTGTTTTACTGAAATTTGTATATCTCTTTCTATATCATCATAGTTTGAAACTAACTTACCTTTATATTCTTTTCTTAACTTTGGAACTTTTTCAAGCGGATTAATTCTCCACAAAAATGTAACATATAAAATTACAATACCAGAGGTAATAGCAGTTGCATAGGTTAACGCATCCCAAAACTCAATATTTTTACAGAACCATTTTAATACTATAAATGTTATTATGGCTATTCCACATATATATTCTACATATTTTTTATATCTATCGTCCATTCTATTGCTCCTTAATATCATATTCATAAAAGCTATTTATATCATCTATAAATCTTTTATAATCATTTAATACTTGTTGGGTTGGAAACAACTCTTTAATTCCATTTGCTTCTTTATAATTGCTAATATTTTCTCTTTGAACATATTTAATCAATTCATCAAATGTATATCTATATATTGAAGAATATGTAGCATATACTCGATCTGGAATATTCCACAATAAAGATTCTAATCCGAAAGATGAAACGTTATTTGCACTTGAATATCCAATATCTTGCATAATATATCTCATTTTTTTAATTATTCTTACCATTTTCTTATACATAAAATTGGTTGAAGAATTTTTGGCTTTTCCATTTCTTATATGTAATTCAGGATAGTTTATTATTGTACCTCCACTATCAGGGTAAATTACAATTCCTTCTACATAATTATCATCCAAGTTGCTATAATCATTAGAATAATCTCTATATCTCATAGAAGGTACTGTATCTGTATCTACCCTGTATGTATTACCATTAATTTTTATTGATTTATCTTTTCTTACAACATCATCCCCAAATTTATATTCTAATACCTTTTGAACATCATCTTTAAATTTATATAATGAATCAGTTGCATCAACATGCCCATATGCAGATGAAGTAGTACCTGTCCTATATTTAGGCTTAAACATTGATTCTAAAATTATTGCTATATCAACATCACTTTCTCTTCGTACATTAGTATTATTAGCAAAAGAGCCTTGTAAAAACAATTTAACTTTTCTGTTATTATCTTTACTTCTTAATACAGTACCAAATGTATATGTATCTGCTATTAAATTTTGAATATCGTTAGAGTCATCTATAAATCCTGTTTCCTTCATTGCATCTCTAACCATTCTAATTGCATTTTTGCATTTTTCAATCTCTGTTTCGCTAAGAGGTTGTGCATAATTTTTAAGTTCTTGTTCTGTAAATTTCATATATAGTTCTACCTTTCATGTTTTCATTTTTAATGTTAGTTGTTGCTCTGCCACAACTCTGCCACAACTCTGCCATAACTCTGCCATTATTCAACAATTCTGTATTTTCTATTAGGGTCTTTTTCACCATTTCCAATTATTTCAATAGTATTATTATCAGCTAATTTTTTTAGAATTCTTCTAGCAGTTCTATCTGCAATAGCAGTTTCTTCTATTATTTCTTTTGCACCTATTAAAACATTTCTTTTAATACATTCAATTATTTTAATTTCATTTTCAGAAAGTAATAATTGAGATTTTTCTTTCATTTCTTTTGAATTCATCATCTCGTCAATTGATTCGCTTATAATTTTTAGCATAAATTCTATAAATTCATTTGAATTTCCAGCATTGTTGCAATTTTGAATAGCAGTATAATATTCTTCTTGATTTTTCTTTATAATACTTTCAATAGGCAAGTAAGTAAATGCCTTTTCCCAGTGTGCTAAAATTGCTGTTTGCCATAATCTTGCTGTTCTACCATTTCCATCGTGGAAAGGATGTATAAAGACAAATTCGTAATGGAATATGCAAGACAAAATAAGTGGACTTATTTTATCTTTAGATTCATTCATCCAATTAAATAAGTTGTCCATTAAATCAGGGACTAATTTATGTGGAGGACAAGTAAAAATACATACATCTCCATCATAAACACCTTCGCCGTGATTTCTAAATTTACCTGCATCTTTTTCAATTAAAAAGGTTAATATTCCATGTATTTTCTTTAAATCTTCTACAGAGTAAGGATTTACTTTATCAATTTGTTCGTATGCTTCATAAGCATTTTTTACTTCTTGAATATCTTTTTGTTCTCCCATTACTGGTTTTCCATTTATAACATCTTCTACTTGAAATAGAGATAATTGATTATTTTCAATTGCAAGAGAAGAATGAATAGATTTTATTCTTGATTTTCTTCTTAGTTCAGGATATCTATTTAAACTTTCAAAATAATTAGCTTCGCCAATTTTTTTCATAATATCTGTTGCATAGTTTAACATTTTATCAGTAATAGTATATGGTGGATAATTGTTTTCCATCTTCAACCTCCAAATAAATTTAATTTACTTAATATAATTATTTTTCTTTTGTCTGCTTTTATCTAAATTTTCTCTATTTCTACATTGAATAGTATCATATTCAGCTTTAATATTTTCAGCAATAAAAGGGTTACCACAATGCTTACATAGTTTAACTTCTGTTCTTCCAGATGTTTCATTTAAAAGTAATATTGTTTCAATTATTTCACTTAAAGACTTAAAATTCCATTTAAATTTTATTTGTCCGTTCTCAGCACTATATGAAATATTAGGTTTTTTCAAACTATTTCCACTAATGCTTTCTTGATATACTTGTTTTATATCTTCTGATACATCATCATATAAGTATGCACAGATTAAAAGTTTTTTATTGTAAATAATTGTAGCAAAATCAATAATCTCTGCAATTGTTTCAGCATAGTTTTTTGAGAATATTATATCATTAAGTCTATTTCCTTCGGTTTGTTTAAAATTACTATCAAATCCTGTATTTCTATGATAATCATCAGATTTCATTGTAGTATTCCAATCTATTTTAGCATCTTTCCAAAAATATTTCTTTTCAAATTCTAATGCACTTATAGAAGTATTATATCCCAAATTAACAGGAATTTCTCCATTATCCATAAATTCATAGTTTTCTGGTAAATATCTAAAATTGCCAAGTAATCCATAGTTACTAACAAATTCCAGAACTAAATCTTGAAATTTTTCAATTTTACTTTGAGCTTCAATAGATACTTCTTTATTTCCCAATTTAAACATTTCATTTCCAACAGATTCTTTTCCAATTACCAATAAATCTTTTAACATTTTATTTCTTACTTCAAATGGATCAAATGTACTTGCTTTCGCATTTTTATCTGGTAATATGTAATATTTATCATCCTTTTTTTCAATTATGTACTTATCATATTTGCACCATTTTGCAGTAAATTCAATCTTTTCTTCTTTAATCATTTCACACCTCATAAAAAATTTTAGAAAATTTTAGAAAACTAATTGACTTTTCTAATAATATATTATAAACTTGATATAGTTAAGTTACTTAACTATATCATAACAATATACTGTACTTCACAAAATATGCTATTATGATATAGAGTAAGTTTAAAACATATATCTATATTATATATTTTTTTCAAAATATTGTCAATAGATGGTAACTTTACAAAAAAGAAATGAAAGGAGGAATTGCCTATGTACGAAACAAGAACTAATGAAAAACCAATGCCAATTATTTATACAACAAAAGATATTTGCAAAATGTTTCATATTGGTAGAGTAAAATGTTTAGAGCTATTTCACAGAGCTGATTTTCCAGCACAGAAATATGGCAGAGGTTTTGGAATTGAAGCTAATGCTTTAACAAATTATATGAGTTCTAGACATATTATCTCATGAAAAGCAAAAGAGATTTAGAATTGGCACTTCTAAACCTCTAATAAGTACACGGGAATGTCATCCTATGTATTTCTCTCAAAAATATTATAGCACAAGTAAGTAATTACTTGCAAGACATTCCCTTTAAAAAAATTATGAAGGGAGTAAAAAATGAGCAAGAAGAAAGAATTTGTCGAAGGTATCGACTATGTTATTACAATAAGAAAACGAAAGAAATTTATAAAAAATCCAAAGAAAAATATATGTCCTATATGTGAAAGTTGTAATCATAAAAATTTGTGTTTAAATCGTAGAAATAAAGAAACAATGGAAAGATGTAATAAGTGTAAAAAATGTACTAATACAGATTGTTGCGATAAGTTCCATTTCTATGACGAATATGAAGGAAGATTATTAAAGCTTGGTATAAATGCAAATACGGGAAAAGCTATTAGACAGTCTTTTTCTGGTAAAACAAAAGATGTTGTTTTAGAAAAATTAAAAGTACAATATATCAAAAACAAAGAAGAAGGAATTAAAGAAACAATTTATACACCAAATGAGGTTTCAATACTTGAACTAGCTAAACAAATAGAAGAACAGAAATATGCAAACTATAAAAGCTTGTACTGCTTATAACTTTATGTTTAAACCTATTCAAAATGTAACCAGAAATGAAATTGAAAGGTTTTTACAAGCAGAAAGACATAAGGCTAATTCTACTATTTCAAAAGAATATAGTATTATAACAAAAGCATTTGATTTAGCATATAATAAAAATCTTATTGATAAAGAAATCGCACTAGATTTTAAACTTGATCCAATAGAAAAACCTAAAAGCTATAAAGAAGACAAAGATGTTGTAGCTTTTACAATGAAAGAAGAATATATGTTAGTTCAATATATGAATTCTCATTATTCTCAATATAACAATATGATATTACTAGCATTATATACAGGAATGAGAATTGGTGAAGTATTAGCTCTTACAACTGATGATATTAATTTTGATGAAGACTATGGAACAATTAAAGTTACCAGAACATTAACTAAAAATAAAAATGGTAAAACAATTGTAGGAAGTGTTCCAAAGACTAAAAATGCTAAAAGAAGTTTGCATTTAGATAAAAAATCAAAAGAAATAGTAGAAAAAGCAATTAATGAAATGAAACCAAACAAGAGAAATTTGATATTTCTTCGCAAGGATGGCAAGTTATATGAGAATAGTCAAGTAAATGGTGGATTCAAAAGAATATGTAAAAATGTTGATATACAAGTTATTGTTGTTAAGCATAAAAAGAATTCTAAAACAAAAGGAATTCACTATGTAAATGAAAAAACAAGTGATGTTCATGTTCATATGTTAAGACATACTTTCGCAACTAGATGTATTGAGGCAGGAATGGATTTAGCAACATTACAAAAGATATTAGGACAGGCAAATATACAAACTACAATTAATATTTATGGAGATATATTTGATTATCATCAAAAAAATCAAATGTATAAATACACAGAATATATGCAAAAGATGAATGAAAAATACGATAAAGAATTTGAAAATAATACGAAAAAAGAATAAGATAATAGTAAATAATTTGATAGAAAAATATATTCCCGACAATGTCGGGACAAAGATATGAAATTTGGTAACTATTTGTATTAAAGGGTTAGAGGGCAAAAAAACTTTGCTCATCTGCACCAACGACGTTTCTGTTCGAACTTTTATGAACAGATATGATATGAAAATCAATCAGAAAATAAAAATCTGGTTGATTTTTTGTTGTTTTTAAAAGCAATATCAAAATCATCCAAGCGAAAGGATGGTGTGTGAAATGCAGATAATTAAGCAAGAATTACAATTTGAAGAAAGTCTAAAACAAAGACTTGAGTTTATATGTGAGTTCTCTAAAGTTAGCCCTACTTTTATAAATGGTAGCATTAGGAAAATTGAAAAGACTAATATTTCGTATATTGAGCCTCATAAAGTGATTATCAAAAATATCACCTTATTAGTTTTTAATTATTCTAATGATGTGTATATTTCTAATTTATATAAAAAGATTAAAATATCTGAATTAGAAGAATA
>ENA-ORLW01003859-ORLW01003859.1-human-gut-metagenome-genome-assembly--contig:-NODE-3859-length-10764-cov-2.458314_pt1 | contig 10764 bp, 9 predicted proteins | sample MGYA00243017_ERZ508829 | MGnify/ENA primary metagenome ERZ508829 (study PRJEB26277, sample SAMN04329776) | human gut metagenome | biome: human-associated habitat | host: Homo sapiens | place: USA... | reverse complement strand
CACCTGCTTTCAGATGGTAGGTGTGGCCGCTGCACTGGTAGATGCCTTTGCCGTGGAAGATCACGTGGAGGAGGTAGTGTGGGCGCATGGCTGGACCGAAGGAGTGGTTCGGGCCACAGTCTTCCTGACCGCAGAAGTAGACGGAAAGAGCGTGCTGGGGGTTGGGTTCTTTTTTCATTTGACTGGGCCTCCTGTTTTTTGTCACAAAAGTGTAATATCCTCCTCCGGAGGAAGCAGTTTCTTAAAAAAACGATACAAAAGCATCGAATTGATAAAAGCTACAAGTCCAAATCCGAAGAAAAACCAGCAGCATACGTAAAGTGGCTGCAGCTTTACATCAAGATAAGTCATATATAATGGAAAGATCGTGATCACTGCAATGGCGATCGTTGTGGGAAAATGCATAAATGCCAGAAGAAATGCATTTCTGCAAAGTGCTCCCAGCGTATTGGCAAAGGTTGCGATCACCGGGAAGATGTATAAAGTAAAAATAATCAGCAGAGTCAGGACTCCCACAGAAAGATAAAAGAGCATATGTGCAGCACTTCCTTCTGCATGGAGCAGGAAACGTATATTCAGGATGATCACGGCTCCGGCAGCAAGGATCAGCAGCCATACGATCAGTGACTGTTTGAAGTTTTCCTTAAAAGCTCTGAAAAATGTTTTCGTCGTGCCGTTGTTATTCCCCTTTACTGTACGCATCATGCAGTGATAAAGGGCAGTCAGTGACGGCCCGATGGTGATCACCGGAATACTGAAGAGAATAAAAAGAAGATTGGCGATCACGATGTCGCCCAGTTTGTTAAGAAATACATGAACAACATTATCTTCATTCAAAAGATTCATAACGAAATACCTCCTTATATAGAAATATAAAAATGAAAAACAGACCACAGTTGTAAAGTCCGATACAGGTAATCTTAGCACAGTTTTCGACTGTGTGTAAAGAGAGGGAACACAGATAAGTATCCTGGGCATTATAAAGTGTGTTCTGGTCCCAGAGTGAACAGTAATACGCTTCGCAGCGAATATGGATCGTAAATACCCGTCTGACTGTGAGAAAACCGGTGTGGCTGAAAATCTTTTGAGGGAAACCGGAGGATACAGCACATTTTATGGGACTGAATAAAAAACATGGAACTTTGCGTGCATATGTAGAAATAATGGCACGCATGGAATTATGTTAGGAACGGGAAAACAATTTTTTCGTCAAATGACATTTGTACATGTTTTGAGTTAGTAAAAACATACAAAAACAGACATGTAAAAATGTTGGTTTTGCCATAAAGAAACAAAATAGTTTCAAAACATACTCAAAAATAGTGGAAATTATGGGAAAATATAAAAAAACATAAAAATACAGGAAAAAAATGATGGATAATTAACAAAGTATGAACAAAAAATAGATAAAATGAACAAATAATAACATTTTTCCATATTGAAATGACAATAATCCATTTATCATTTTTCCATGTGCAATTATAATAATATCAACGGTCAGAGACGTGGAAAAATATAAAAACTGACCAAAGAAAGAGGGAAAACAAGAAAGATTTAAAAGGAGGAAGAAGTTATGAATTTCAAAAGAGTAGCAGCATTATTGTTAGCAGGTGCCATGGTAATGACAGCAGTTCCGGTATATGCCAAGGGCGACGATGTTACACTTTCCGTATCCATCTGGGACACCAACCAGGAGCCGGGAATCAAAGAAATTCTCGCAGACTTCACAGAGAAGACAGGAATCAAGACAGAGATCTCCGTTGTTAAATGGGATGAGTACTGGACAATGCTCGAGGCCGGTGCACAGGGTGGTTCCCTTCCGGACGTATTCTGGATGCACTCCAACGAGAGTCAGAGATACATGTCCAACGATATGCTTCTTGATCTGACCGATAAGATCAAAGACAGCGATCTGATCGATCCGGAGAACTATCCGGAGGATATCTGGGGACTGTATACATACGATGATAAATATTATGCAGTACCGAAGGATATAGATACAATCGCTCTCTGGTACAACAAGACATTATTTGACGAGGCAGGACTTGATTATCCGACAGCTGACTGGACATGGGATGATGTTACAGAGGCAGCTAAGAAGCTTACTAAGGATGATGGTTCCCAGTACGGTCTCGGAATGAGAAATGATAACAACCAGGCCGGATACTACAACCTGATCTATGATAACGGCGGATACATCATCAGCGATGACAAGACAAAATCCGGCTGGGATGATGAGAAGACGATCGCAGCTATGCAGACACTGGAAGGATGGATCAAGGATGGCGTGATCCCGTCTCTTGAGACAATGTCCGAGAACAACGAGGACGTACTTTTCGAGGCTGGCAAGATCGCTATGACATGCCAGGGCTCCTGGATGCTTGCAGCATTTAAAGAGAACGAGTACACAGCAGCTAACTGTGATTGTGTAGAGCTTCCTAAAAACGCTGAGACAGGCAGAAGAGCTTCCTCATATAACGGACTTGGATGGGCAGCATCTGCTTCCGGTGAGCACACAGACGAAGCTTGGCAGCTGATCGAGTACCTGGGATCCAAAGAGGCTCAGGAGAAACAGGCTGAGCTTGGTGTTACAATGAGTGCATACAAAGATACATCTGATGCATGGGCTAAATCCGCAGACTTCAACCTTCAGGCTTATCTGAACATGATGGATGACATGGAGATCCGTCCATACTCCAAATCTACTGTAACATGGGAGAACGAGGACAACGAGATCCTTAAGGGCGTATACACAGGCGACATCACAATGGAAGAGGCTTGCAAGCAGATGGCTGATCAGATGAACGAGAAGCTGGCTGAGGAGTAAGCATTAAGAAACACCGATAATTAAGTGCAGTAATGAGAGGGGCCGCCGCACTCAGGTGCAGCGGCCTCATACATAGAAGGAATAGAAGGAGTGATTCTTATGGCTAAAACTACCAAGTCACAGGCACGGACAAAGAGAGAGCGCAGTGAGTTCCTCTGGGGCTGGCTGTTTATTCTCCCAACAACCATCGGATTGATCGTATTGAACATCATTCCGATCTTCCAGACTATTTACCAGAGCTTTTTCAAAACAGGAGATTTTGGTAAAGGAAATATCTTTATCGGTTTACAGAACTATCAGAAGGTTTTTGCAGATAAAGAGATCTGGCAGGCACTGATCAACACATTCAAATATGCGATCGTGGAGGTTCCTTTTTCCATTGTCATCGCACTTGTTCTTGCAGTACTTCTTAACAGAAAGATGAAGGGCCGTTCTGTTTACAGAACCATCATCTTCCTTCCGATGGTAGCAGCTCCGGCAGCGGTAGCCATGGTATGGAGATGGCTGTTCAACTCTGATTATGGTCTTATCAATAACGTTTTCCATGTTCATGTAAACTGGGTTTCTGATCCGAAAATTGCAGTATTTTCCGTTGCGATCATCGGTGTATGGTCTATCATCGGCTACAATATGGTTCTTTTCCTGTCCGGTCTGCAGGAAATCCCAAGAGATTATTATGAAGCAGCAAGCATTGACGGAGCAACTGGTGTGAAACAGTTCTTCCATATTACAATCCCGCTGCTTTCGCCGACCATCTTCTTTGTAATGGTTACCCGTGTCATCGGTGCCATGCAGGTATTCGACCTGATCTTCATGGTTATGGACAGAAACAGTCCTGCACTTTACAAAACACAGTCACTTGTTTACCTGTTCTACCAGAATTCCTTTGTACAGAATAACAAAGGTTATGGTTCAACAATCGTCGTACTTCTTCTGGTTGTAATTATGATCATGACAGTATTCCAGAATATTGCGCAGAAGAAGTGGGTTCATTATAACTAAGGAGGGATAATTATGTCAGCAAGAGATAAAGCAAACAGAGTTCTGATCCATGTTATCCTGATACTGGTATCTATTACCATGCTGGTTCCTTTCTTATGGATGATCCTGACAGCTTTCAAAACCATGACAGAGGCAACTTCTGTCAACCCGTTCGTAATCCTCCCGTCTACATGGAGATGGGACAGCTTTAAAGAAGTTATTGAAAATATGGATTTCTTACATCTGTATATCAATACCTTACTTCTGATCCTGGGTCGTGTTGTATGTGCGGTTCTGACAGCAACACTGGCAGGCTATGCATTTGGACGTCTGAACTTCAGGGGGAAAAACCTGATGTTCTCTCTGGTACTTTTCCAGATGATGGTGCCTGGACAGATCTTCATTATCCCACAGTACTTAATGGTAAGTAAAATGGGAATGCTCAATACCATTTTTGCCCTGGTATTTCCCGGTATTGTTACTGCATTTGGTACATTTCTCCTCAAACAGGCTTATATGGGACTTCCAAAAGATCTGGAAGAGGCAGCACGTCTTGACGGATGTAACATCGGTCAGACCTTCCTGTTCATCATGGCTCCTCTGACACGTTCTTCCATGGTGGCACTGGGAATCTTCACAGCAGTATTTGCATACAAAGACCTGATGTGGCCTCTGATCTGTAACAAGGATGTAATGCCTCTGTCAGCAGCACTTGCAAAAATGCAGGGACAGTACACCAACAATTATCCGCAGCTGATGGCGGCATCTCTGCTTGCATGTATCCCGATGATCGTACTGTATCTGATTTTCCAGAAACAGTTCATCGAAGGTATTGCAACATCCGGCGGTAAGCTGTAATATAAATAAACAATAAATATTAAGTAAAAGTTCAGGTGTTCAGACAGAGTTTTCTCTTGATCTGAGCAGCACAGGCAGGCTTTGTTATAAAATCGGACCAGAGATTGTAGCAGGGCTTGCCTGAAACTGGATTTGATAATATTTAGAGTGTGTTTGAAAAATGCTTTCCTCAAGATGCGCGTCACAATTTGCGGGAATGGTTTTTTTTAACATGCTCTAGAGAAAGAAAACTGAAATATAAAATAAAAAAAGATAAATGACAGGAAAGGAAGAGGTAGATAGAAATGAAACCAGGAAGTCTCTTTGACAGAATATTTGGATTTTTAGGTCAGTTGATCGCATTAAATTTGCTGTGGATCGTGTGCTCTCTTCCGATTATCACAGCAGGGGCATCCACCACTGCATTATTTTACTGTACATTGAAGCTCCATAAAGATGGAGATATCAGAGTACTTCATGATTTTTTTAAGAGTTTTAAGCAGAATTTCAGGCAGTCCACACTGATCTGGATTCTGATGGCTGCAGCAGGAATATTTATTTATATGGAAAAAGAAGCTCTGGCAACAATGCCGGGATCCATGTCACAGATTTTTAATTATGTGATCTTTGCGGTATATATTCCTCTGGTGGCAGTTGCACTGTATGTATTTCCAACAGTTGCAGCATTTGAAAATAAAACAATGACTTTGATCACAAACGCATTTTATTTTGCGGTTAAACATATAGGTTATGCGATAGCAGTGGCAGTGATCACGATACTGCCAATGACCATGACACTTGTAGATGCAAAACTTTTCCCGGTATATCTGCTGATCTGGCTGATGTTTGGATTCTCCCTGACTGCCTATGCAGATTCCTGGTTTATGTGGAAACTGTTCAAGCCCTACTTCAAAGAGGAGGAAGAGGAACATTACTACGTGGACACAGAACCTGATCAGTATGCGTTTTAAAAAAATAGATAGACATCTATAAAGAACATCTATAAAATAGAAAGAACAAAGAAATGAGAGGTACAGAGTATGGAATGGATCAAATATCACGAGGCAGAGAAAGTATTCGACCTGAGAACAGAGCACAGCACTTATCAGATGCAGGTAAGAGAGTATGATACTCTGGTTCATCTGTATTATGGAAGTCCGGTAGGCGATGCGCTGATCACAGACAGGATCGTATGTGTGGACAGAGGATTTTCAGGAAATCCTTATGAGGCAGAAAAGGACAAAACATTTTCATTAGATACCCTGCCACAGGAATATACTGCATATGGAAATGGTGATTATCGTATCAATGGTCTGGAAACAGAGCAGGCAGACGGCAGTGATACTGCAAATCTGAAATTTGAGTCCTATGAGATTACAAAAGGAAAGTACAGCCTGAAAGGGCTTCCTGCAATGTTTGCAAAGGAAGATGAGGCAGAGACACTGGAAATTGTTTTGACAGACCGTGTCAGCGGACTGAAAGCACATCTTCTCTATGGTGTATTTCCTCATCTTGATGTGATTACCAGAGCGGTACGCCTGGAAAATACAGGTACAGCACCGGTTACAGTAAAAAAAGCAATGTCTATGGAAATGGACTATGAATACAGAGAACTGGATGCAGTCCATTTCTATGGCAGACACAATATGGAACGCCAGATGGAGAGAACTCACCTTGGTCATGGCAACTGGTCTGTGGGAAGTATCCGCGGAACTTCCAGCCACCATCACAATCCATTTGTAATCCTCTGTGATAGAAATACAGAGGAAACTTATGGAGACTGCTATGGATATGCACTTGCATACAGTGGAAACTTCTTATTTGAAACAGAAGTGGACCAGGTAGGACATACCCGTGTGGCAATGGGAATCCATCCATATCATTTCTCCTGGACACTGGAACAGGGAGAGAGTTTTGAGACACCGGAAGTGATCATGGCATACTCAGCAGAAGGCTTCGGAAAACTTTCCAGAATCTACCATGATGCATACAGAAGCAATCTGATCCGCAGCAAATACACAGAGCAGCCAAGACCGATCCTGGTAAATAACTGGGAAGCAACTTATTTTGATTTTGACGCAGATAAGATTTACCACATTGCAGAAGAGGCAAAAAATATCGGACTGGATATGTTTGTTCTGGATGACGGATGGTTTGGAAAGAGAGACAATGACTGGTGTGCACTTGGTGACTGGGAAGTAAATGAAGAAAAGATTAAAGGCGGGCTTCCTGCACTTGCAGAGAAGATTCATGGACTTGGACTGAAATTCGGTCTGTGGGTAGAACCGGAGATGATCTCTGAGGACAGTGATCTCTACAGAGAGCATCCGGACTGGGCACTGAAAATCCCGGGACGTGCCATGAACCGAAGCAGACATCAGTTAAATCTGGATATTACCAGAAAAGAAGTACGTGAACACATTATGAACCAGATCTTTAAGGTTCTGGATGCATGCAAGGCTGATTATGTGAAATGGGATATGAACCGAAGCGTAGATAACGTATTCTCAGCAGCTCTTCCAAAGGAACATCAGGGAGAGGTTTACCACAGATATGTGCTGGCTGTTTATGAAATGATGGAAAGCCTGGTACAGAGATATCCGGATCTTCTGTTTGAGTCCTGCTCAGGCGGAGGCGGAAGATTTGAGGCGGGAATGCTTTACTATTCTCCGCAGATCTGGTGCAGTGACAATACAGATGCTATTGACAGACTGAAAATCCAGTATGGTACTTCCTTTGCATATCCGGTCAGTGCGGTAGGCTCTCATGTATCCGCCTGCCCGACCCATCAGACAGGAAGAATCGTTCCGTTTGAATCAAGAGCAACAGTAGCTATGGCGGGAACCTTTGGATATGAACTGGATCCGGCTAAGCTTTCAGAAGAGGAAAAACAGCAGATCCAGGAGCAGATCGCAGAGTTTAAGAAATATTATGATGTGACGCCCAGCGAGTACAGAAGGGGTGCGGTTGGAAAATGATTCCGGGCAAGTCATTACTGAAAAAAATATTTGGTTTTTTGCCACGAAAATCCACTTTGTCCGTTCCAGCATATTTTGCACCACTTCTTGACAGAACAAGCCGCCTTCTCTATACTTATGACACTTGAAAAAAACACAGCTGCCGCACTTTGCGGCAGAACGGAGGATCTTGTGACAGACAAAAAGCTGATATCATCTTTACAGGGGCTGCGGGCAGTCGCATTTCTGAGCGTGGTGCTGTCCCATTGTGGGGCACCGTGGCTGGGGCCGTGGGCAATTTCCGTATTCGTGGCGCTGTCCGGTTTTCTGATGACCTGCAACTATTACGACCGCCCGCGCACAGCACCGGGTCTGCGGTCTGCCATGGTCTTTTCCTTTCAAAAAATACGCAAGTTGTATCCGCTGCACCTTATTATGATGGCTGCTGCCCTGCTCTTTGTGCTGAAGGGGCTTCTGGCGCAGCCCTCTGCCCGTGGAGTGCTGTCCTGTGCAGCGCAGCTTGTGATAAGCATTTTCCTGCTGCAAACATGGATCCCCTCCAGCCGTTTCTGGTTCTGTCTGAACGGCGTAGCGTGGTATCTTTCGGTGCAGGCTTTTCTGTATGCTATTTTTCCCTGGCTGCTCGCCGTGCTGAAAAAGGCCGATGCTCGCAGACTGCGCTGCATCGCTGCCGCGATTTTCTGCGCGCAGTGTCTTTTCTCCCTTGTAATCTGGAAAGCCGGACTCAGTGGGAATGCCGTATTTTACCTGACCTATCTGTGTCCTCTTTTCCGGGCAGGAGATTTTGCCATCAGCTGCTGTATGGGCTGTCTTTACCGCAGCCGCAAAGAGGAGCGCACGCCCTACGGTGCCTGTTCTCTTCTGGAGCTGGCAGCTGTGCTGTTTTCGGGCGGCTGCTTTTTCATCGCTGCAGGGCAGGTGGGAGTTTTGGGCGCGACGGCCTTCCGCTACAACGTGCTGTTTACTCCTTCTGCGGTGCTGCTGGTCTGGCTGCTCGCCATCGGCAAGGGGATGATTTCCCGGCTGCTTTCCGCAAAGCCTTTTTTGTGGCTGGCCGGGCTGTCGCCTTACGGCTTTCTGATCCATCAGGTACTGATCCGGTATATGGATCTTGCTGCAAACAAGTTTGGTCTTACGGTACATCCTGTGGTCTGGACTCTGACCGTATTTTTACTCACGCTCTGCCTGAGCAGCTTTTGCAGGGCGTTGGAACGCCGGGTGGGGAGGCGTCATGCCAAATCTGCCGCACAGTGAGCCTTTGACTTTCTTCCGTAAACGTCAACGGTTTATACCCATCACCATTTTTCTGAGTGCATTCACTTCATTTTTTCTGAGTGCATTCACTTCATTTTTCTGCTCATTTCTGCACACGCTTTTTTCGCATGTCGAGTTTGTGTCAAGTGCGCGCAGACACAAATCTCGCGATTGAAAATTTTATTTTTCAATCTTCCTCCTGCGGGAGACTTTGCGCTGCGCACAGCGCACCCGAGGATGTCAAGTCATTGCTACAAAAAATATGCGGCTTTTTTGCCACGAAAATGGCTTAAAACCGCATATCTCTGTATAGAGGACGTTATATAATTGTCACAAAGTGGGTGGGGAGGATGTAACGTTATTGTCACAAAACTTAATATTATCCATTCTATGCAAGCAACAGTACAGAGAATTCTCAAATCAGCAAATACGCAAATTTCCTATTAGCTTATCTCCCTCTTCTGTTCTCTGCATCTTAACTGCAACATGTTGAAACTTCATCACAGCGCCAACATCTACGCTAATAATATTATTTTCCCATTCTTTCTCTGGTGCTGGTGGCATTGGTTTTCCTAAAGGTGCAACCATTATTTTAGGATCTTCACTTCTATCTGTATTCCAAAATCCAGTACTCTCATACGTTGTATATGTCCTAATCTCATCAATATGTATTCCCAATACCCCTTCCAATGCACGAACATTAAAATAACTAGCACGTATTTTTTGTTTTATTTCATGCCATTTTTTGTTATCAACCTTACTCTTCATTTCAATAAGATGCAATATCCATTTCTCTTCCTTTTTTTGAAGCAAAACATTATCAACACTTCTTCTTAATTTAAATGGACTTTCTTTCTTAAGAAAATTGCACTTTCCTTTATGGTCATAATCCTCACTACATAAATTATCCCCTCGTACATCTACGTGCAATTTGCTTCTTCCTGTAAACAATAGGAATTGCTAAAGGGCAGGAAAAAATTATCTTCTAAAAAATTATCAATTCCATACTGTATCCGTTCTTCAATCATTTATCAGTCCTCCTGAAATGCGTATACTTCCTCAACTATTTTTTCAAGAGCATTATTAAATGTTGGAACAACAAATCCATATTTTGTTGCCTCCAATGGTATCAATCTTGTTTTCCCACTATTTTCCGTAACAAACTGATACATTTGAATATCTTCTCTAGAAAGAAGATCTTCCTTTTTATATCCATATTCCTGCTGCAACTCATTGCTTCGTACATGATTTTTTAATTTCATCATATTATTTATATGTTGCAAAATAGTATCGCTATGAGTAGTAATCCATACCGGTATACCCAAATTCATCATATTAATAATCAGTCTAGCCATTTTTTGTTGTAACTCTGGATGTAAATGTGCTTCTGGTTCTTCAATAATCATTGCTTTAAAATTAATGCCGGATTTCAGTACCAAAAGTAATGGTGAAATTTCCGAAACAATAGATGATGCAACATACAATGGAATTTCTTTATCACTTCCCTCCGGCTGATATTGGATAACTGGTAACATATCTTTTTTTACTGACAAATTTCCTTTTGTCATATTTTTTTCAATATATTCAATTATGCCTGAATACTTTTTGCTATCTTTTTTATTAATTTCAAACTTCGTTATCAGCTGTAAGAAATCTACATATGGAAGTGTAAGAGTACTTGTATTTTCATGTAATTCTGCCGAAAAACTAATTTGTAACGAATTTTCAATCAGCTGCGAGTATGTAAGCATAAAGCCTGTTCTCGAAGCCGGAAGATAAATTGGCTCGCCAATTCTTCTTCCCTTTACAATTGGTGTATATAGTGGAGCAGCAATACCCTCCATTAATAAATTCCAACAAATATACGCATTCATCCGAAGCAACTCA
>ENA-ORLW01003852-ORLW01003852.1-human-gut-metagenome-genome-assembly--contig:-NODE-3852-length-10776-cov-4.558370_pt1 | contig 10776 bp, 8 predicted proteins | sample MGYA00243017_ERZ508829 | MGnify/ENA primary metagenome ERZ508829 (study PRJEB26277, sample SAMN04329776) | human gut metagenome | biome: human-associated habitat | host: Homo sapiens | place: USA... | reverse complement strand
ACTGACGGAGTTATGGCTCAGACTAAAGAGCACATCCTTCTGTCCCGTCAGGTTAACGTACCATACATCGTTGTATTCATGAACAAATGTGATATGGTTGACGATGAAGAGCTTCTTGAACTCGTAGAGATGGAGATCCGTGAAGTACTTAACGAGTATGACTTCCCAGGAGATGACACACCGATCATCCAGGGATCAGCTCTTAAGGCTCTTGAAGATCCAGACGGAGAGTGGGGAGACAAGATCATGGAACTTATGGACGCTGTTGATACATGGATCCCAACACCAGAGCGTGCTACAGATAAGCCATTCCTTATGCCAGTAGAGGACGTATTCTCTATCACAGGACGTGGAACAGTTGCAACTGGTAGAGTAGAGCGTGGAACACTTCACGTATCTGACGAAGTTGAAATCATCGGTATCCACGAGGACGTTAAGAAGACTGTTGTAACAGGAATCGAGATGTTCCGTAAGCTTCTTGATGAGGCTCAGGCTGGAGATAACATCGGAGCACTTCTTCGTGGTATTCAGAGAACAGAGATCGAAAGAGGACAGGTTCTTATCAAACCAGGTACAGTAAGCTGCCATAAGAAATTTACATGCCAGGTTTACGTACTGACAAAAGACGAGGGTGGACGTCATACTCCATTCTTCAACAACTACCGTCCACAGTTCTACTTCAGAACAACAGACGTAACAGGTGTTTGCGAGCTTCCAGAAGGAATCGAGATGTGTATGCCTGGAGATAACGTAGAGATGACAGTTGAACTGATCCATCCAGTAGCTATGGAGGAAGGTCTTCGTTTCGCTATCCGTGAAGGTGGACGTACAGTAGGATCAGGTACAGTTGCTACAATCATCGAGTAATTAATATCTAGATAGATTTAATATCGATACTTAAATGAAATATGCCCGCAGGACTTCGGTTCTGCGGGTTTTTCTATTGGTGCGCAAATATTCAAAAAAGTATTATCTTAAATATGTTGTGCTTTGAAAAATCCTATTGAAAGTGCCCGCATTTCTCAGTATAATATCACTATATTAGGAAATACTTTGAAGAACGTCTGTTAGTGGAGATTCTCTAACAGACGTTTTTAGGGATAATCAAAATCATATGGCTAATGGGAGGAATTTATGGATAAGGCATATTTAAAGCGGGCAAGTACCGTTGCAAAGGTCATTTTTGGAAATGTTTTCTATGCGTTTGTAATCAAACTTTTTCTTTTACCGGGGAATCTGATGACAGGAGGAACAACCGGTATTGGTTTGGTAGTGAAGCATTTTACGGGAGCATCAATTTCTGGATTTGTCTTAGCATTTAATATTGTGATGCTGATAGTTGGAGTGATTTTTCTTGGTAAGAAATTTGCACTGACGACAATTCTCAGTTCTTTCACATATCCAATTGCATTGGAAGCGGCCAATCATATTTTTGGGGATCTGGTGATCACGGATAATCCAATGCTGAATACGATTTTTGCCGGACTTGGAATCGGGATTGGACTTGGTATTGTAATTCGAACGGGAGCTTCTACCGGAGGTATGGATATTCCACCGTTGATTTTGAATAAGTATTTTCGAATTCCGGTGTCAGTGAGTCTGAATGTATTTGATATATTGATTCTGTTACCGCAGATTCTATATAATCCTCCGGAACGCGTTTTATACGGAATTTTACTGGTAATAATCTACACGACAGTGCTGGACAAAGTGTTAGTGATGGGAAATACCAAGACGGAAGTGAAGATTATCAGCAAGCAGGTGGAAGAAGTACGTCAGGCGATTCTTGCGCAGGTAGACAGAGGCGTGACGATGCTGTATGGGGAAGGCGGTTACAAACAAGAACAAAAGCAGATTGTGTTGAGTATTGTGTCTAATCGAGAACTTCCACAAGTTGAGAAATTGATCAGACAGATTGACCCGGAGGCATTTATGATCATCAGCAGAGTTACAGAGGTACGAGGAAGAGGATTCTCTTTGAGCAAACACTACGGAGAAGAGGAAGACTGCCGATGCTGCAAAAACAGTACTGTAGATTAAACATTTATAGAATTTAGGAAGAACAGTTGTATGTTAAATAAAAAAGATTTCTTAAAATACGCATCAAAATTAGCCTTTCCGATCATGATTCAAAATTTGATTGGAACATTGGTAAACATTGCCGATACGGTAATGCTTGGATACGTAAGCCAAACGGCGATGTCAGCTTCATCACTTGCGAACCAGTATACGTTTATTCTTTTCTGCTTATATTACGGTATGGCTACAGGAACTTCGGTTCTGTGTGCCCAGTACTGGGGAAAAGGGGATAAAAAGACAGTAGAAAGGATTCTCGGTCTGGCGGAACGGATTTCACTGATCGTCTCGTTTATATTTTTCGTTATTTCCTTTACTATGCCGGTTACGGTTATGAAAATTTTCACAAACAGTCCGGATACGATTGCTGCCGGAAGTGAGTATTTGAAGGTGATTTCATTTTCATTTATGTTTATGGGGTTCTCACAGGTTTTTATGAGCGCTCTTCGAAGTATTGGAAAAATAATGCTGCCTTCTATTACGTACATTGTTTCTCTTTGTGTCAATGTACTTTGTAATGCCACATTTATCTTTGGTCTGTTTGGATTTCCAAAGCTTGGCGTTACAGGTGTTGCACTTGGTACTGTGATTGCCAGAATTACAGAGGTATTAATTTGTCTCATCTATTCATTAAACAGTTCAGATGTCAGATTCCGGATAAAATACTTCTTTGCGAAATCAGGCATTTTGTTTCAGGACTTTATGAAAATTGCCACTCCAGCCGTGATAAATGATGTTGTCTGGAGTTTTGCCACTTCAGCATTTGCAGCAATTCTTGGGCATATCGGAGATGACATGGTTGCCGCAAATGCGGTTGCTGTTATGGTGGTAAATATTGGTGCTATTGCCTGCCGCGGTTTTGCAAATGCTACGACTATTATTATCAGCCAGGAGTTAGGGAAAGATCAAATTGATACAGCCGGAGAATACGGGAAACGGATGCTTAGGATAACACTTGCTGTAAGCCTGATCGGATGCGTTATTATTCTGGCGATTCGTCCTCTGATACTGGACTTCTATCGGGATAAATTGACCGAGACTGCCCTTTCTTATCTTAGCATTTTTGTAATTATGACAACCTGGCGTCTTGTGGGAGAAGGGATTAATACCTGCCTTATATGCGGTTGTTTCAGAGGTGGCGGAGATTCCAGATTTGGAATGATCGTAGATTCCATATTTATGTGGCTTGTTGCAGTTCCGGCAACTTTCCTTGCAGCATATGTTTTTAAATTACCGCCTGTCTGGGTTTACTTTGTAATGACTTTAGATGAGTTCGAGAAAATGCCAGTGGTATTTATCCACTATTTCAGAAAGAAATGGCTTACAAATATTACCAGAGATTTTGATTGAGGAGAAGTATGATCATGTCAAAAGATGAATATCTAATCACAGATGCGCCCCTGAAAGCGTTAACTGTTTTTGCAATGCCTATGATCTTAGGCAGTTTTTTTCAGCAGATATATAATATGGCTGATTCGATCATTGTCGGTCAGTTTGTTGGTTCTTCGGCACTTGCGGCTGTCGGTGCCTGTGCTGCACTTACGAATGTTTTCATTTGTGTAGCTCTGGGCGCCGGTGTAGGCGCAGGTGTACTCGTAAGCCGTTATTTTGGAGCCAGAGATTATGGTAAAATGAAAACAATTGTGTCGACATCACTGATCAGCTTTTTAGTCCTGAGCATACTACTTGGAATCTTTGGTTTTTGCTTTTCACATTCAATGATGAGTTTATTACAAACACCTGCGGATATACTGGATGAAGCAGTACTGTATCTGCGGGTTTATTTTGTGGGATTCCCATTTCTGTTTATGTACAACATCCTCTCAACGATGTTTACTTCCATCGGTGAATCCAGAATTCCATTGGTTCTTCTGATTTTTTCATCTGTATTAAATATTTTTATGGATCTTTGGATGGTAGCCGGACTTGGTCTCGGCGTGTTTGGTGCGGCTCTGGCAACGCTTATTGCACAGGGGATTTCCGCAGTCTTTTCATTTCTGATTTTCCTTTATAGAATGAGACGGTATAAATGTCAGTTTGAATGGTTTGACGGACAGGAGTTATATTCGATGCTTCAAATTGCCATACCGTCAGTTCTCCAGCAGTCTACAGTGTCGATCGGTATGATGATCGTACAGGCAGTTGTAAATCCATTTGGTACACAGGCACTCGCAGGTTATTCGGCAACGATGCGAGTGGAAAATGTTTTTTCACTGATTTTTGTATCCATCGGCAATGCGATTTCGCCGTATATATCCCAGAATCTTGGTGCAAAGAAAATCGAACGGCTTAAAAAAGGCTATCATGCGGCACTGGTGTTAGATCTATGTTTTGCAGTCCTTGCTTTTCTGGTTATTGAATCACTGCACAATCAGATTTCTTCCTTATTCCTTGGAAAAGATGGAACAGCTTTAGCGTATCAGGTATCCGGTGATTATATGAGATGGCTGGGGTATTTTTTCATCTTCATGGGTATTAAGATGGCAACCGATGGTGTTCTTCGCGGACTTGGAATCATGCGTCCGTTTCTCATTGCGAATATGGTAAATCTTGCAATCCGTTTGTCTGTCGCTTTGATTTGTGCACCGCGGTTCGGAATTGCATTTGTCTGGCTTGCAGTACCGGCCGGATGGCTTGCAAACTTCTTGATTTCTTATGCAGCACTCAGAAAATCATGGCCGAGTATTGAGGAAGATAAAGGAGCAATATCATGCAGAAAATACTGATTGTAGAAGACGATACAAATATTAATAACTTGCTTCAGGAGGCATTATCCAAAGAAGGCTATTCTTGTGAGCAGGCATTTTCCGGGACCGAAGCAAAGCTGCTTCTAAATATGCAGGATCATGATTACGCACTTGTTCTGCTGGATCTGATGCTGCCCGGAATTCCAGGTGAGGCAGTTCTGGAGGAAATACGGAAAAAGGGAAATCTTCCGGTTATTGTGTTGACTGCAAAAGACAGCCTGGATGAAAAGGTAGAGGTTTTAACGAGCGGAGCGGATGATTATATAACGAAACCATTTGAAATCAGGGAAGTGCTGGCAAGAGTTCAGGTACAACTCCGTCATAAAGAAGAAAAGGAAGCAGAGGAACAGCATACGCTTTCATTTAAAGATATGGTATTAAACAGAAATACATTTCAGGTTGAAATTTCTGGAAAGATACTTCCGAAGATCACAAAGCAGGAGTTTGCGATTTTAGAATTACTGCTCAGGAATCCAAAACAGGTTTTCAGTAAAGAGGATATTTTCGAATATGCATGGGACGAGCCTTATATGGGTGAGACGAAGACATTGGACGTACATATCAGCAATATCCGCAAGAAGATCAAACAAGTGACTTCGGAGGAATACATTGAGACAGTATGGGGAATCGGTTATCGTCTTCATGCGTAATCTTTACTCTTTTTTTACTATTTATTTGCGTTTGATTAGGATTCATCTTTTATGATAAATGCAGATAAGAAAAAGGAGATGAAAAATTTGAGTGAGATGTTATTGGAAACACGAGGACTGACGAAACGGTATGGACATCATAAAGCTGTGGACAGTGTCAGCATGCATATTAAAAAGGGCGCTATCTATGGATTTATCGGACGAAATGGAGCCGGGAAGACGACTTGCCTGAAGATGATCAGTGGACTTTCCAGGCCAACGAGCGGAGAGATTGAGATCTTCGGATACAAGGGAAAGGATTTACAGAAAGTCCGCTCCCGTGTGGGATGTCTGATTGAAGCACCGGGATTATATGGAAATATGACCGCATATGAAAATCTGAATATCAAATGCAAGCTGTTTGGGATAAAGAAAGCAGGTTACATTGAAGAGATATTGAAAACAGTAGGTCTAGAGCATGTGGGACGGAAAAAGACAAAACACTTTTCTCTTGGAATGAAACAGCGTCTGGGAATTGGTCTTGCGTTGGTTGGAGAACCGGATCTGTTAGTCCTTGATGAACCGATCAATGGGTTGGATCCACAGGGAATTGCTGAGGTCCGTGACACGATTCAGAGACTTCAGAAAGAAAGGAATATGACAATCTGCATTTCCAGTCATATACTGGAGGAATTATCGAAGATTGCTACCGATTATGGAATCATTCACAATGGAAGTTTATTGCAGGAGCTTACAAGAGAAGAATTAATGCGAAGATGCAGTGAGCGGATGGAATTAACACTGGCTGATCCGAAGCTGGCAATTCCGGTGCTGGATGACATGGGATTCACGAATTATCAGGTGACAGACAAAGAACATATTTACATTTTTGAACGTCTGAATGAAAGCGCAGCGTTGAATATGGAGCTTGCAAAGGCAGGAATTCCGGTAAAAGGGCTTTCTATAACGAGTGAAGAACTGGAAACGTATTTTCTGAATCTGACAGGAGGTGCCAGCCATGCTTAATATGATAAAAATGGATTTGTACCGGATGTTTCGGACCAAAAGTATGTATGTAGTATGGATCGTGCTGGCTGTGTCAGTACTGTTTACAACATTTATGTGTAAAACAGATTATGATTCATTAAGTAAAGAAGATACCGTGCGACAGGAGCAGTTTGCGGAACCGACTGCAGAGAATATTAATGTGGGAATGATGGTGACACTGCCGACAGAACCGGGAGAAAAGGTTATGGTGTATGACATTTTCTTTGCAAATTCTCAGGGGAAATTTTATGCGTTGTTTCTGGTGATTTTTGCTGTGATGTTTTCAACAGCGGATATCGGAAGCGGTTATATTAAAAATATTGGCGGCCAGGTTCAAAAAAGAGGAACACTGATTTTTTCCAGATCTATTGCGTTGGCGGTCTTTACGGTGCTGACAATGGCAGGTGCATTCTTACTCCAGGGAGCTGCGAACTATATAGTATTCAAAGAATTGACGTGGGGAAGTTCAAAAGCTGTTCTGTCTTATTTCCTGACGGAGCTGGCACTTCATTATGCACTCGTGTTGATCTGCATGGCGATTGCAATTATTCTGAAAAATAATGTGATTAGCATGGTCATCGCGATTTGTCTTACAATGAATATAATGAGTATCGTATACGGATTAATAAACAGTGCTGTTCGGAAAATGGGAATCCAGAATTTCCAGATTTACAAGTATACGATAACCGGAAAATTATCACTGCTTTCTATGAATCCAAGTGGAAATGAGTGTCTGGAAGCATTCGGCGTGGCGATTGTGTTTGCTGTCATAATGATAGCTGCAAGCAGTGCTGTTTTTCAAAAGAGGGATATTTAGCGGATGTATATCGTAATTGGAATATTAGCAGGAATTATCATTTTACAATTTATTATTATGTGGAAATATCAGCGGCAGGTGAAGGACATCTGCCGCCAATTGGCGTTCTTGATGAAACATGACAGTAACATGTTGATTCAACGCGAGTTTGATTTGGGTGGAATCGGAACGCTTTCAGACAGATTGAATGAACTTCTGGAATTACAAAGAAAAGAGAAGCAGCGTTATCAGGAGAAAGAAGCTTTGATCGCGGATACTTATACGAACCTTTCCCATGATATCCGGACACCGCTGACATCTCTGGATGGATATTTTCAGCTTATGGAAGAATGCGAAAATGTCGAAGACCAGAGACGTTATCTGAATATTATTCATGAAAGAATACACAGTCTGAATGAAATGCTGGAAGAACTTTTCATGTTCACAAAGTTAAAAAATGAATCCTATAGTCTGGAGCTGACGCCTTGCTGTATCAACCGGATTCTGAAAGAAATGGTGTTTTCCTATTATGATGACTGGGTAAGAAGGGGAATCCAGCCGGATATTCAGATTACAGAAGAACTGCTATCTATAGCCGGAAATAAACAAGGACTCCACCGTGTTATTCAGAATGTAATTAAAAATGGCCTGGATCATGGAGAAAAGAAGATAAGTATTGTGTTAGAACGCAAGCAGGAACGCGCGGTATTACGAATCAGCAATCAGGTGATACATTCGGAGCAGATCGATATAGAACATGTCTTTGACAGATTTTATAAAGCGGATGTGGCAAGGAGCAAAACATCTACCGGATTGGGACTATCTATTGCAAAGGAACTTGTGAAACGTATGAATGGAGAAATCAGCGCAAAGACAGAGAAAAATGAGTTTATTATTGAGATGAGATTTCCGCTTTCTATCTAAAAAATCAGTAAAAATTGCACTTTATTGAGTTACAATGCTGAATTGCGAAAATTTAGATTTACCGAAACACTCAAATATGTTAATATGGTAGCAGTTATTTCAAAACTATAGATCAGATTGAAGGAGGTCTTTACATGATTAAATTGTACGAGAATGGCGTATATCTTCTCAATGGAACTGAGATAGTAGAAGACACAGGGAATGTGCAGGTTCCGCTGACGAAGGAAGAAGCCGCTCAGAACACAATGGCATATGGTATTTTAAAGGCACACAATACATCCGAGAACATGGAGCGTCTGCAGATCCGTTTTGATAAGCTGACATCCCATGACATTACATTTGTTGGAATTATCCAGACAGCACGTGCGTCAGGACTTGAGAAGTTCCCGATGCCGTATGTACTTACAAACTGTCATAACAGTCTTTGTGCAGTTGGTGGAACAATCAATGAAGATGATCATATGTTTGGACTAACTTGTGCGAAGAAGTACGGCGGTATGTATGTACCACCGCATCAGGCAGTTATCCATCAGTTTGCCCGTGAGATGCTTGCAGGCGGAGGAAAAATGATCCTTGGATCTGACAGCCATACACGTTACGGAGCACTCGGAACGATGGCTATGGGTGAAGGTGGACCAGAGCTTGTGAAACAGCTTCTGAACAAGACTTATGATATTAAGATGCCGGGTGTGATCGGAATCTACTTAGACGGAGAGCCGATGAAAGGTGTAGGACCGCAGGACGTTGCTCTTGCAATCATCGGAGCTACATTCAAGAACGGCTATGTGAATAACAAGGTTATGGAGTTTGTTGGACCTGGAGTCAGCAAGCTTAGTGCAGATTTCCGTATCGGAATCGACGTTATGACAACAGAGACAACTTGTCTGTCTTCTATCTGGAAAACAGATGAGAAGATTCAGGAGTTCTATGATATTCACGGAAGAAGTGAAGATTACAAAGAACTGAATCCTGGAGCAGTTACATATTATGACGGTATGGTTTATGTGAACTTAAGCGAGATCAAGCCAATGATCGCAATGCCGTTCCACCCAAGCAATGTTTATACAATTGATGAACTGAACGCAAATCTGGCAGACATCCTTCATGATGTAGAGCAGAAAGCACTTGTAAGTCTTGACGGTGCAGTTGATTACTCTCTGCAGGATAAGATCAGAAACGGTAAGTTCTATGTAGAGCAGGGAATCATCGCAGGATGTGCAGGTGGTGGATTTGAAAATATCTGTGCAGCTGCAGATATCATCAAAGGAAAGAACATCGGAGCAGATGAATTTACATTCAGCGTTTACCCGGCAAGTACACCGATTTATATGGAACTTGTTAAGAATGGTGCAATTGCAGATCTTATGGAAGCGGGAACTGTTGTGAAGACAGCATTCTGTGGACCGTGCTTCGGAGCAGGAGATACTCCGGCGAATAACGCATTCTCTATCCGTCATACAACAAGAAACTTCCCGAACCGTGAAGGAAGTAAGCTGCAGAATGGACAGATCTCTTCTGTAGCACTGATGGATGCTCGTTCTATCGCAGCAACAGCAGCAAACAAGGGATTCTTAACACCGGCAACAGCAATGGATGTAGAGTACAAAGGACAGAAATATCACTTTGATAAGAACATTTATGCAAACCGTGTATTTGACAGCAAGGGCGTTGCTGATCCAAGCGTTGAGATTAAATTTGGACCAAATATTAAGGACTGGCCGGCAATGTCAGCACTTCCACAGAACCTGCTTGTGAAGGTTGTATCTGAGATCCATGATCCTGTTACAACAACAGATGAGTTGATTCCGTCCGGAGAGACATCTTCTTACCGTTCTAATCCGCTGGGACTTGCAGAGTTCGCTCTTTCAAGAAAAGACCCTGCATATGTCGGACGTGCGAAAGAAGTACAGAAAGCTCAGAAAGCAATCGAAGCAGATGAATGTCCGGTAGATGCACTTGCAGAACTGAAACCGGTGATGGATAAGATCCACGAGACATATCCGGAAGTTGGCAAGGGTAACCTTGGTGTCGGAAGTACAATCTTCGCAGTAAAACCAGGAGACGGATCTGCTCGTGAGCAGGCAGCTTCCTGTCAGAAGGTACTTGGCGGATGGGCAAACATCGCAACAGAGTATGCAACAAAGCGTTACCGTTCTAACCTGATCAACTGGGGAATGCTTCCATTCCTGACAGAAGAAGATCATGAAGCACTTTCCTTCAAGAACGGAGATTACATCTTTGTTCCTAATGTGAGAAAAGCAGTAGAAGAGAAAGCGGATGTGATCAAAGCTTATGTTGTAGGTGATGAACTCAAAGAACTGAACCTTAAGCTGGGAGATCTGACAGACGCAGAGCGTGAGATCATTCTTGACGGATGTCTGATCAATTACTATAGAAATCATTAGTCAATCATTAAATATGATAAAATGAAAGAAAAGCGGCGAGATATGGGAAATGACCTGTACCTCGCTGCTTTGTTCTTATTTACGCGAGCAACGAGCCAAAGTCCGTGCTTGCACGAGACCTTGGCGACTGCCGCGATAACTTGAGAAACTCG
>ENA-ORLW01003846-ORLW01003846.1-human-gut-metagenome-genome-assembly--contig:-NODE-3846-length-10788-cov-2.496219_pt1 | contig 10788 bp, 9 predicted proteins | sample MGYA00243017_ERZ508829 | MGnify/ENA primary metagenome ERZ508829 (study PRJEB26277, sample SAMN04329776) | human gut metagenome | biome: human-associated habitat | host: Homo sapiens | place: USA... | reverse complement strand
GGCGATACGCTCTATATCGCCTACATCATCGGCTACCCGGAAGCAACGGTGCCGTTCTACACCTATGATTGGGCGGCTTCCAACCGCAGCAACCGGTATTTTTACGATTTATACGGCGTGTATCCCAATGCGGACACTGCAAACACGGCAGACAATACCGCATCCGTGTCCGGCATCCAGAAAGTCCCCGGCATTTCGCTGACCGCTTCTACCGGCATTGTTGGCAACTGCCCAAGCTGCGGGAAATACTCGCTGCAAGGAACGTATGTATCGCAGTCCCATACCTCGCGCGGCCATGCCGAGTACTATGAGTGCTACCTCTGCCATTACACAAAAAATCTCGGCACTTATGTGTATAAAGACCACGGTTCTGGTTCGTATGGTTCGTGGACCTGCCCGGACTGCGGCAGTCACACCTGGGTGCTGGACTATGAGCAGGACGCAACGTGTACGCGGAACGGCTATCGGGAATATAGCTGCGATTGCGGCCAAAGCAAGCGCGAGACCATCTACGCAACCGGCCACAGCTATTCTTATGGAAGCTGGGAGGAATATTCCAGCAGTCAGCACCGGCGCGAAGCCTATTGCCGGAACTGCGGCGATTCGGATTACGAATATGCCAGTCACAGCATGAGCTATGGAAATTGGAGCAATTATAGCAGCACCCAGCATAGACGCACCGCGACGTGTTACACCTGTGGCTATTCCACTACTGACTATGGAACGCACACCTATTCTACCGGTTCGTGGAGTAAGTATTCTGACACCCAGCATCGGCGCACAAAAACTTGTTCCGGCTGCGGCGCATCGACCTATGACTACGCCAATCACAGCTATTCCTATGGTTCGTGGGTGTCGGACAGCGAAACGCAGCATAAGCGCACCAAGACGTGCTCGGCCTGCGGCGATTCTGGCTATGAATACGCTGACCACACCGACGCGAACGGTGACGGCAAGTGCGACGATTGCGGTGCAACTGTCAGCCTGGCGATCAAGTGGGACGCCGGAACAAACGGCGGCACGATTGACGGCAAAGCAGCGTACAGTGAAACTGTTCAGCCGAACAGCAAGCCGACGATCCCCGCATCGCTCCCTGTCAAAAAGGGACACAGCTTTAAGGGCTGGTACACGGCCAAAACAGGCGGCAAGCTCTACAACACCGTCACTTCGATCACGGTCAGCACAACGTTTTATGCGCAGTTTGAAGCAAACAAATACGTCGTGACATGGGATCTTGGTACTGGCAAAACGGAAACCACAAATCAGACCTACGGCGAAAAGCTGGTGCTGCCGACTGAGCCGACACGCAAAAATGCGGAGTTCCTTGGTTGGTTCACGGAAGCGAACGGCGGTACACAAGTAACGGCGAATGACACTTTCACGGAAACCGCAGATAAAACGTATTACGCCCATTGGGAGATCACCGAGGTTTTCTCGGTCACTGTTCCGGTCACATTGCCCCTCGTTGTCGATGAAAGCGGCGAGGTTCACACGGGCAGCGCGGAGATCATCAATGCTTCTACCGGCACAGTTGTTGTATCTTCGGTTAGCATCAGCACGAAGAATGGCTGGCAGCTCGTTCCCTACACGACTGACATGGCGCATGAAAAGGTTGACGCGAAGCTCCTCGGTTTCAAGATCAATGATGCGCAGACCAACAAAACTGGTGATACAGAGATATTCTCCCTGACCTCCCCGTGGGAAATTGCGGAGAACAGCCGGTTGCCACTCTCCTACGATGCCGTTGTCAGCGCCGTATCCAAAGCAGTCACTGAGCAGGAAGTTCTCTCCATTGTCTTTGTTCTGGAATGGGGCGGTGAATGATCAAAAAACCTGAGAACGGGTTTCCGTTCTCAGGTTTATGCTTCTATTCTGCTGTGCGCAGCCTGCCAGGATAGGGCTTGCTCCAATTCATAGGCAATCTGTTCTTCCTCGGTTGCTTTGCGCACCGTCATACACCCGCATTCCGGGCACTGCTGCGGCATGAAGCGGTCAAAGCCCCAAAAGGTTTGCCCACAGGTATTACATGCGTAGAGCATGGCGTTCACTCCTTTACATTTTTAGTTTACCGTTCAAATGTGAACATTTCAACGCCGGGGGCTGCTCAGTCTTCGGTACATCCATTTTTGGAGGAATCAATGAAAAAGCTATATCGTTTTTATACACTCTGCCTGCTGCTTTTGCTGTGCGTCAGCCTGTTTTGTGTGCAGGCGTTTGCCGTCGAGGATATGTGGACGGCGGCAAACCGTATCATCGTGGACGTTTACAGCAAAATTGCAGGCGTCAGCACGGTGCTGGCCGGCCTGATGTCCGCCGTCGCGGTCGTCGGTGCAAAGCTGTCCAATAATCAGCACAAGGTTGACCAAGCGTGGGACTGGCTGCGCCGCATCTGGATCGCGTGGGCGGTCATCAACGGCATCGGCGCGTTCATTGCCTATGTTGCGCCGCTGTTTCAGGGTCTTGCAACGATTCAAGGCTAAACAGAACCATCCGGTGGAAAAGGAGGTGCGGGCCGCTTGCTGGAACTGCTCTTTCAGGGCTTTATCGAATGGATCTATGGCCTGATCCTGGAATGCTGGGAATATTTTGCGTCCGTGCTGTTTGATCTCATGAGTCTGGATTTTGCGTATCTGCGTGAGCACATGCCCGTCATTGATACCATCCGCCAGATCGTGCTGGGCGTCGGTTGGGCGCTGCTCATCGGCAATCTCGTCTTTCAGGCAACGCGCGGCATGGCAGCGGGGCTCGGCTTCGACGCGGAAGACCCGAAGCTGCTTTTTACACGGACGTTTGCCTTTTCGTTTCTGCTGGTGGCAAGCCCACAGATCTGCGAGCTGGGGCTGAATATGACCTCAACTGTCATTGAGCTTTTGCAAATGCCGGACGCCGTGGATATTACATTTGCGGATGAAGCCTCCTTCGGCGGTCTGACCGGTTCTTGGCTGCTTGTCGTGATTTGCGGCATCATCGTTATGTTCCAGACGTTCAAGCTCATTATGGAAATGGCAGAGCGGTATTTTATCCTCGCTGTGCTGACGATCACCTCGCCGCTGGCCTTTGGTATGGGCGGAAGCCGGAATACGTCGGACATTTTTACCGGCTGGTGCCGGATGTTCGGCTCGATGTGCCTGCTCATGGCGACGAACGTGATGTTCGTCAAGATGCTTTTATCTGTGCTGTCGTACTATCCGAGCGGCCTTGACGTGCTGCCATGGATGGTGCTGGTCGTTACCATCGTCAAGGTAGCGAAAAAAGCGGACAGCATTCTTGCGCGAATTGGTCTGAATCCAGCTATGACGGGCGATCCATTAGGCCGCGGCCTCCCCGGCGCGATGACAATGATGGTCGTTCGCTCAATGGTGTCCAATGCAGCGCATACCATCGGCAGGAACGGCAATCAGCCGCGCAGCGGCAGCGGAAATTCCAAGCCGAATGCACCGACCGGACCGCGCTCTGGCGGCTCTGGCAGCGCTTCCAATGTCAATGCGCCCTCGCACGCAAACGGCTATCATCATAGCACGTCTGCGCAGCAAAACAGCGCGAATCCTGCATTCAATCAAGAATCCATTTCGGCTCAGACGGTTGCTGCACAGACGGATACCGTACAATCCGCCGCAGAAAAGATGGCGGGCGCATTCCCACAAGCCGCGCCTGCTGGCACCGGCAAGCAGCCCAACTCTACGCGCAAAACTGCCGTGCCGCCCGGCACCAGACGTGCACCGGGCCACGTGGCAGCGCCGAAGAACCATGCAGCGCCCACGGCAGCAAAAACCTCGCCCGGCGCGCCGTATCATCGTGCGGACACTTCACAGCCCATCATGGGCGGCGCGGTCACACAGAATACGCAGCAGGAACAGGCCGTACATTCCCAGTCGGAATCCCATCCGCGCAGCAGCGCATCGGTACAGAATCACGCTGGCGTGGTTTCGTTCAGTGCGGCAGGAAAAGCGGCAGGCCAAAATCCGCCGCGCAGTACCAATCAGCCGGCCGGCGGCGCAGGAAAGTCGTATCACAGCAGCAACGCGCAGGGACAGACGGTACAGACCGAATCCGCACAGCAGCGCAGCACCTTTGTGCAGCCGCCTGACACACAGCGGGGCGCACCAAATACAGCCGCGCCCAATGCAGCGCCAAACACTCTGGCTTCGCCGCCCAGCACTCCGCGCAGCCCGGCACAGCCTGTCGGCGGCGCAGGAAAAGGTCAGATGCAGTCTGCGCATACAGAAACGACGCAGCAGCGCAGTACCTTTGTGCAGGCTCCGAACGTGGCAGGCGCGCAGCCAGCAGCAGAACATCCAGCTTCTCCTGCTTCTCCGCGGTTCGGCATGGCAGGAAATCCGTCCGCGCCGCACAGCGGCGTACAGTCAACATCTGCACCAAGCGGTACGGCAGGAAAACAGCCAGCTTCCCATTCGGCAGATGGCTCCCGTTCTGCACCGTTCCGCGATACCGCAGGAAATGGCACGCGGCCACAGCAATCGGGTAGCCCACAGAATACGCCGGCGCCCGGTACGGCAGGAACACAGCGCACATCCATCGGCGGGCGTTATACCCAGCCGGTGCACCAGACGACGCGCGTTTCCGCAAATGGAACTACCCAGAACACGCAGCAGAAGCACGTTTCCGCCCAGCAGTCCAGCGGCGCGGCGCAGCCGCCAAGCGGAGCCCGTATGGATGGCCGCTCCACAAATCGGGAGCATCCGGCTCCCGCAGCGCCGTCTTCCAACCGCGAAGCTGGTACACCTCCGCGCTCGACCACGCGGCCTGATGCGGCGCGTCCGACGGAACAACGCGCTTCGCAGCGCCCAATTCCCGCGCAAAGCGGCAGCGCAGAAAAGTCGGTATCGCAGACTGGCACACATACGGCTTCTGTTTCCGCCGCTTCTTCCGAACGGCAGAGCAGGAAACCGGCCGCCCCAGCTGCTATGGGCAGCATGACTGCGTCGGCTCCGGTATCGCAGGAATCGCGCGGGCCGCAAAGAAGCCCTGCAGCAGAATCCTCTGCCAAGCGTCCGGTACCGCAGGAACGCAAGGCCGGCGCACAGCCGGAGCCGCAGAAGAAGGAGCAGGCGCTCTACCATCGCCCCGGTGCCGCAGGAATTGCGCCCACGGCAGTTGGGATCAACACGGAAGCAGCATCGGCGGTGCAGAAGCCCGCTGCGGAAAAGGCGATCAAGAAGCCGTTTGTTCCGCTGACCGGCAGAACCCCGGAATCCATTCCGTCGCATCTCGATCTGCATGAAGCCTCGCAGAAGACGACGAAGCGCCCGCAAGAGAACACGCAGGAGGTGGCATCGGATGAATGATCGGAACCGCCGCTCCGCTGCGGAGGTCATGGCGAATGCGGCGCGCGTGGTCAAGGCAGCTGTCAACATCGTGCGGGCGGCAATCGCAGGAGGGCTTCACGGCGCGGCTGCCGCCGCTGCGAAGGAGCTCTTGCCAACGATCATCAAGTTTGCCGTCGGCGTTCTCATTGCCATCATCGTGATCCCAATGTTCGTGATCTCCGCGATGCCGAATATGTTTTTCGGCTACGAAACGTCCGAAAAGGACCCGCAGATCACCATGCGGGAGCAGGCGCTTTCCATCGGCGGCGCATATCTATCGTTGGAGGACTTTGAAAAGACGCAGCAGGACGCCATTATCACCGGCGAAGCTGCCGCGTATGAGAATCAGGGCGTCACAATCGATGAGATCCGTGTGTCCAGCAAGTTTGATGACGAAGATCTCTGCTGGTACATCGCTATCAACTCCGTCGCGCACAAACAGGACTTATCTGAAATGAAGCCGGAGGAGGTCCAGTCACTTCTGATCTCCAATCTCAGACACACGACGCGGCTGGAATCCTCCGGCGACCAGACTGTCCTCCGTATTATCTTCCAGCCGCTCGATAAAGACAAGCTCATGGATGATCTGGCGTTCGATGAGGACGCCAAAACGTGGGCAGGCGCACTGTTTGAGACGATCTATGAGAGCGACGCGGTCAATAAATACAAAGACAAATTTGAGGCATACAAGCCCAGCTATGCAGGCGATACCGGCTACACCGGCCCGACCGAGCCCTCGCCCGGCGGTGGAGGTGGCGCGGAGAGCGGCGGCAGCGCCGACAATACCATTGATATCTCCGGTTTTACGAATCCGCGCACAAAAAACAACCATGATCTCGCCGCCTATGCGATACAGGCGTGGGAACACGGTTGGGGGTATGTGTGGGGGACGTTTGGAACCGTCCTGACGGAATCCATGCTCCAATACAAGCTGGAGCAGTACCCGGACATCGGCGCGTCGGAAGCATTTATCCGCGAACACTGGCTCGGTAGGCGTACAACAGACTGTGTTGGCTTGCTGAAGGGTTATGGATGGCTGAACCCTGATACGCTGACCATTGACTACAACACAAACGGGATGCCGGACTACAATGCCGACCGGATGTATGCGTCTGCCAAGGAAAACGGCACCGAGTACGGCGGTATGGACACGATGCCCGATATTGTCGGTCTTGGTCTTTGGAAGCAGGGACACTGGGGCGTCTATGTCGGGAACGGCTATGCCATTGAGGCGATGGGCACGCAGTACGGCGTGGTGCGCACAAAGGTCGAGGGCCGCGGCTGGCAGGGCTGGTGCAAGATCCCATACATACAATATGACGACTAAAGGAGGGCCTATGAAGGTCAGAAAATTCCGCATTCTCCGCCTGAGGCACCATGTCAGCATGGTCGAGCTTGGCCGGGCCTGCGGCGTATCCGCGCAGCGGATCAGCGAACTGGAGCTGAGCGAGAATAAACCGTCGGCGGAGACTGTACAGAAAATCCAAAGCGGCTTTGAGGCAATCATTGCCCAGCGCGGAGAAAAACTTGATACGCTGCATCAAGAATATATTGCTTGCAAAAACAGTCTGATGGAGCGCGTGGGAGAATACGAATATGAGCTATGAAACCTATCATATCCCCGTAAATTTTACGGACGCGGGCAAGCTGTTCGGCGTGTTTGAGATCCGCAATGCGGTCGAAACCGTGCTGCTGTGTATTCCCATTCTGTTTTTGTGTCTGGCGCTTCTGCCGCTCATGCTTCTGCCGAAGATCATCGTCACAATGGCGATCCTTGTTCCCGTGGGCGGTTTCGCGCTCATTGGCATCGGCGGCGACAGTCTCACCAGATGGCTCAAGGCGTGGATAAACTGGCGCAAGCACCGGCGCATGATCTTTTACCGCGGGGAGGTGCGTCTATGAGCATGAAGGACGCCATTTTCGGCACGGCTGCGCCATCCAGTCACGGCGGCGCGACCTATCGTGACAGCATTCAGGCGTGGCTGCCGGTCAAGAATATCATCGGCGGCGTGGTCATCACGAAGGACAACCGGTTCATCAAAATTCTTGAGGTGCTGCCCGTCAACTTCTATCTGAAATCCCCGTCCGATCAGCAGAATATCATTACATCCTACGCCGCATATCTGAAAATCGCGCCGGACAGCATGAGCTGCGAGGTACGCACACTTCCGCCGGACACGAGCGAGTATGTGGAACAGATGCGGCAGTTCCAGAAAACCGAGGAGAGCGAAAACTGCCGCGCGGAGATCGAGGACAATATTGAGAAGATCGGTCTCGGCATTGCCAGCGAATCCATCCGGCATCGGTTCTTCCTCGTGTTCCAGTACGAAGCCAAGATGCGCGCCAAGCGCAACACCGTCAAGGGCATCATTCAGCGTCTGAACGAAGAAGCAGATACCGCGCGGCGCTATCTGGATATCTGCGAATTGGAGGGCTTAGAGCCGCGCTACACGGATGATTTCGTGCTGAAGCTCCTGTATGAGCTGATCAACAAAGGAACCAGCCTGCGCGTCAAGCTGCCGGAAGGCGTGTTCGACATGACAACGGAGGTGCATGGGGTGTATGGAGAATAAAAAAGAGGAATGGATTTCTCCGTTCCTCCTGGATGGGTAGGATTCAATTCAGACAAAGTCAATTTTTAACTGCTTTCCGAGCCCAGCCGCAATTCTTGCCAGTGTATCGATCGTGGGACTTGCAGAGCCGTTTTCGATCCGGCTGATATTGGACTGCCGGATCCCGGTCTTTTCAGCTAGCTCTTTCTGCGTCATATTTCAGGCAAGCCGCGCAGCGATCACCGCGCGAATCGCTTCGTATTCCGGCCGCTGCGCTTCATATTCAGCAGCAAACGCAGGATCTTCCATTTGCTGTGCAAGATAATTCTTGAAATCACTCATAGTAATGACTCCTTTCATAGTCTGCCTTATATTTACGGGCAAGTATCAGTTCTGATTTTGGGGTTTTCGTGGTCTTTTTTACAAATCCATTTGTAATAACGATCGTATGATTGACCACAAAGAAATAAAATAGTCTGGAAATGTCACTCGCAAATTTGATCCTAAGCTCAAACAGACCGTCTTCCAACTGTTTGGAATATGGCTCACGCAGTTGATTTCCGAACTCCTCTAAAATCGAAAGACTGTGCAAGGCCTTCGCGCGCATCTTTGTATCCAGCGAGTCCAGAAACTCCTCCGCCGGTTTTGTTCCATTCGGTAGTTGATAAAACTCAATTTCAAACATATATGTACCTTTTATCTGCCCACTATTAGTATATTCCTTTTATGATATATTGTCAAGCCGCCACGAACTGAGGTCTTCACCATGCGCTTATAAAAAATGGCGGGAAATTCTTCCCGCCTGCGGTGGCCCAAAGAACTTATGGCCAAGCCAGCTACATCATTAACGCCTCGCGCTTGGGATATAGGCGGCGAAACACCTGCTGAGAATCATTCGATTCACCCATATTATATGCGACATAATGCAAAAAATCAACACCATACCGAACAATTCCGTTCTGAGTTTTCTATGAACAAAAGCAATCATAAACCATTTCAAGGAGTGTGATCCACTTGAAAAAGAACCGCAAGAACAAGCCCGCCCCGCCGCCCGGCTTGCCGCCGGAGCAGGAGCAGATTATCGAGAAGCAGCCAAAGAAGCAGCCATTTCTCAAGCGTCTGCTGTTTGGCGAGGAAACGCCGGATCTGAGCGAGCTGGAGGCCGGCTCTACAACAATTCTGGACATTCTTTCGCCCACGAGCGTGGACACCAAAAGCCGGGACTACATTGTAGTGGACGGCATTTTTCATGCCTATCTTTACATCACGGGCTATGGCTATTCCACGACCGTCGGCGCAAGCTGGCTGGCCCCGCTGGTCGAGGCTGGCGAGGGCGTCAGTATTTCGTTCCACTTTGACAAGCAATCCAAGGAGAAAATTCTGGCGAAGATCTCCCAGCAGACTATGATGAACCGCAGCCGGATGCGCGACGTTGCGGACACCCGGCAGGACTTCGAGGAGCTGGACAGCGCCATCGCGTCCGGTATGTATCTCAAGGACGTGATGAACCGGCAGGGTGAGGACTTTTATTATATGCACACGCTCATCGAGGTCACAGCCGGCGATTCGGAAACGCTGGAGCATCGCGTCACGGCGGTAGAAAAGCTCTGTGTCTCCGTGGACATGATCGCCCGCCGCTGCGAATATAAGCAGGAGCAGGCATTTTTGTCCATGCTGCCAATTCTCTACCTCGACCCGGACATTGAACGCAAATCGCGCCGCAATGCGCTTACCAGCGGCGTGGCGGCGGCGTTCCCGTTTGCGTCCTATGAGTTGTCTGACCGAAACGGTATCTTCCTTGGTCTCAATATGTACAACCGTTCGCCGGTCTTTCTCAATCCCTATGACGACTATAAATATACGAACGGCAACATCTGGATCGGCGGCTCGTCCGGTGCAGGCAAGACGTTCACGCTCCAATGTGTTGGCGGGCGTTTACGACAGCAAGGCAAGCGCGTCATTTACATCATCCCGAAGAAAGGCCACGAATTTCGCCCGCGCTGCGAACAGCTCGGCGGTCTGTATCTGAGAATGTCTCCATCCTCGCCGGACTGCCCGAATATCATGGCGATCCGCAGAAAATCGCTCGACACCTACGCGGGCCTCAAGGGGCTTGCCTCCCGAGACGATTCCGTGCTGGCGGATAAAATTTCGCGGCTTATCATCTGGTACAGCCTGCAAAAACGCGACCTCAGCGATGAGGATCGGAACTATCTGGACACATCGCTGGTCGAGTGTTACCGGCGCTATGGCATCACGTTTGACAATGCTTCCGTTCTGAACGAGGACGGGAGTTTTCGCAGAATGCCCATTCTGGCGGACTGGTACGACGTGTTGCAAAGCAGCGCGGACACGAAACACCTTGCCGTTGTACTGGCGCGGTATGTGACCGGCTCGGCCTCCGCGATGGGCAGCCGGAATGAAATTGACCTCGACAACAAATACATCGTCATTGACACGTCTGGTATGCCCGACGATCTGCTTTTGCCCGGTATCTTCTGGGCGACGGACATTGCAAATGACCTCATCTCCGGTGCCGGTGGGCAGCTCTCCGCGCTCATTTCAGACGAGCTATGGTCGCTCGTCGGCGCAAACTCCAATCCGCTGGCGGCAGGCTACATTCAGGAAATGGTCAAGACCATCCGCGGCCTCGGCGGTATCGCTATTACGTCCACGCAGGGTATGCAGGATCTGTGCTCGCGGGATAACGGCAAATACGGCAAAGGGATTCTGGATTCCAGCCGCATCAAGATCGTCATGCAGATGGAGGAACAGGAGGCGCGGCTGATTCAGAACGTACTCAATCTATCCGAGGAAGAAGTCCGTCAGATCACAAGATTCCGCCGCGGCGAGGGACTTCTTTGCATCGGTTATAACCATGTGCCGATTGCTTTTTACGCGACGCAGAA
>ENA-ORLW01003844-ORLW01003844.1-human-gut-metagenome-genome-assembly--contig:-NODE-3844-length-10793-cov-18.278835_pt1 | contig 10793 bp, 8 predicted proteins | sample MGYA00243017_ERZ508829 | MGnify/ENA primary metagenome ERZ508829 (study PRJEB26277, sample SAMN04329776) | human gut metagenome | biome: human-associated habitat | host: Homo sapiens | place: USA... | reverse complement strand
TTTGTTCAGGGCGGCATTATCTCAAGACTATCTACTGGAACTATTGCTCTCGGCTAAATTTTGATGCGGTTGCCCTGTGCGCGGGCTGCGGGCTGTTGTGCGGTCCGGATTTTTTTTGTACTTTTGCACTTGACGGCCGCATGCCTTGCATCGCCGTTTTCATTTTCATCAGTATTTCAAGCAAAAGAATATGAATAACCTCCACCGCACGCTGCTTGTGGCCGCCGCCCTCGGGGCCGGCGTTGCCGGCGCCGACGCCTGCACCAGCCTCATAGCCGCCAAAGGCGCCACTGCCGATGGTTCGACCATGATAACCTATGCCGCCGACAGCCACACCCTCTACGGCGAGCTCTACCGTCAGCCGGCCGCCGACCACGCCCCGGGCGCCATGCGTGCCGTCGTCGACTGGGATTCGGCCAAGCCCCTGGGCGAAATCGCCGAAGTGGCCCACACCTACGCCACCATAGGCAATATGAACGAGCACGGCCTCACCATAGCCGAGAGTACCTTCGGCTGCAAGCCCGAAGTGGAGGGCTCCGGGCTGATCGACTACGGCTCGCTCATCTACATCACCCTTCAGCGCGCCCGCACGGCCCGCGCCGCCGTCGACACGATGACGTCGCTGGTTGCGCGCTACGGCTATGCCTCCGGCGGAGAATCCTTCTCCATCGCCGACCCCGACGAGGTGTGGATTATGGAGATGGTAGGCCGTGGCGCCGACGACCCCGGCGCTCTGTGGGTTGCCCGGCGCGTTCCCGACGGCCACATCAGCGGCCACGCCAACCACTCGCGCATACACCGCTTCCCCAAGGACGACCCCCAGACTCTCTACAGCCCCGATGTTGTTGACTATGCCCGCGCCCACGGCCTCTATCAGGGCAGCGACGACGACTTCAGCTTCTCCCGCGCCTACGCCGTCACCGATGCCGGCGCTCTGCGTGGCTGCGACGCCCGCGTGTGGGCCTACTTCCGCAAGTTCGCTCCCGAAGGCACTATGGATGCCTACGAGAGCTGGATTCTGCGCGGTCAGGGCGACCCCATGCCCCTGTGGGTGGAGCCCAAGGCTCCCTTGAGCGCCGACGACCTTAAATGGATGATGCGCGACCACTTCGAAGGCACCTGTCTGGACATGACGCAGGATGTGGGCGCCGGACCCTTCAAGGTGCCCTACCGGTGGCGCCCTATGGAATACGAGGTCGACGGCAGCACCTACACCCACGAGCGCGCCATAGCCACCCAGCAGACGGGTTTCTCCTTCGTGGCCAATATGAACTCCGGGCGCCACGACGCCATGAAGGGTATACTCTGGTTCGGCGTCGACGATGCCAACACCTGCGTCTACGTGCCCGTGTTCAGCAGCGTGGATGCCATTCCGCCCTGTCTGGACGGTGCCAACGCCGACCTGCTGCGCCTGAGCTGGGACTCGATGTTCTGGGTGAATAACTTCGTGGCCAACCAGGCCTACAACCGCTACTCCGCGATGATAGGCGACATCCGCCGCGTTCAGTCCGACATCGAAAGCCGCGCGGCGGCCGCCGTCGACTCGGCAGCCGCCGCCGTGGCCGAGATGGACTTTGCCGATGCGCGCCGACATCTCACCGACGTCACCGTGGACTTTGCGCAGACCACCACCGGCGAGTACCGCGACCTGGGCCAATACCTCTTCGTGAAGTATCTCGACGGCAACATCAAGCGCGAGAGCAACGGCGCCTTCGAGCGCAACGAGTGGGGCACGCCCGTACAGCCCGTATTCGGCGGCTACGACGACGGCCGCTACTTCCGCGCCATCGTCGACGACGCCGGCGAGCGCCTGCGCGTTCAGCCCGTGGAGCTCTGATTATCCTTGTACCGACACAACAAAAGGCACTCCGGTGTCGTTAATCACATACCCGCCTCCAAAGGCGACTTAACATAAAACAACCCCCCGACGACTATGTCTGAAAAAGAAAAAATAGAACCCGGCAAATACTTCGAGCTTATCTACAAGCTCTACCGCATAAACCCCGACGGCACCGAAACCCTAGTGCACGAAGTTGAATCCGACGACCCCGACCGCGCCATACTGGGCATAACCCCCGGATTTGTGGTGGCTCTGGAGAACGCCGTGCTTGGCCTTGGCGCCGGCGACAAATTCGACTTCACCGCCGACCCCGACAACGCCTTCGGCCCCTACGACCCCGAAGAGGTGATGAGCCTGCCCCGCGACCGCTTCCTCATCGACGGCAAGTTCGATGAAGAGATGTTCGCCCCCGGCTCCTATATACCCCTGATGACTTCCGACGGCTATCGTATCGACGGTCAAGTTGTCGAGCTGACGCCCACCGACGTAAAGCTCGACTTCAACCATCCTCTGGCCAAGGACCGCGTGCACTATGTAGGCGAAGTCACCCTTGTGCGTCAGCCCACCGACGACGAGCTTCGCCCGGCCGATAGCTGCGGATGCGGCGGATGCGGCGGCGGCAGCTGCGGCTGCGACGACAACTGCGGCTGCGGCGACGGCTGCGGCGACGGCTGCGGCTGCAAATGACCCTCCCCACGGCTGCATTGTGTTGATTCAGGCACGCGACATACACCGCCGCTTCGGCGACCTCGAAGTCCTCAAGGGCATAAACCTTGAAATCGAGAGCCGACGCGTAACGGCTATCACCGGTCCCAGCGGCGCCGGCAAAACCACTCTGCTCCAGATACTGGGAACCCTCGACGCTCCCGAACCGGAAGGCGCCGTGCTCTACGGAGGCACCGACGTGACGACGCTCTCCGACGCAAAGCTATCCCGGTTTCGCAACGCCAACATCGGGTTCGTTTTCCAGTCGCACCAGCTGCTGCCGGAATTCACCCTGCTGGAGAACGTGGCAATGCCCGCTATGATCGGCGGAGCCTCCAAAGCCGACGCCGAAACCCGCGCCGCCGACCTGCTGCGGCAAATGGGCCTCGACGGGCGCCTTGCCCACCGGCCCTCGCAGCTCTCCGGCGGCGAGTGCCAGAGAGCCGCCGTGGCCCGTGCGCTGGTCAACCGCCCCAAGGTTGTGCTTGCCGACGAGCCTACCGGCAGCCTCGACTCCGCAAACCGCACGGCCCTGCACCGACTCTTCTTCGAGCTGCGCGACCGCCTGGAGGCCACCTTCGTAATAGTGACCCACGACGAAGGGCTCGCCGCCGACGCCGACACCGTGGTTCACCTCGCCGACGGAACCGTCAAAAAAGTCGACCGCCGAAAATAACGCCACAAACCTTTCTCCAATCATAAACATTTCCAAGATGAAAACAAGATTTCTAAGCATCCTCCTGGCTGCCGCTGCAATAGTCGGCATGACCTCGTGCAACTCCAACGACGATCCCACCGGCAGCTATGAGTATATATGCAACGACATCGTGACCTACCTGGGCAATGCCGACGGCAAGAGCACCTTCACCTTCCGCAAGGAGGGCGATTCACCTCTGGTGACTCTTACCTCGCCGCAGATGCTCCAGCAGAGCCAGTTCAAGCCCGACTCACGTATTCTGATCAGCTACTCTCCCCAAAGCGGGAAACAGTACACCAGCGGCCCCATCACCCTCATAGCCGCCATGAACGTAGAGGGCAACGGCGATCCGGTCAAAACCGCCACCGCCGAATCGACCTCCAACTGGCGCTCGGAGGAAATCAACGTTGCAAGCCTCTTCCGCTCCGGTGAGTATCTCAACGTGCAGTTCACCGGTGCAGTGGGCGCCGATGTCCCCGTGACAAACCTCTACGTCGACGAAGCGACCCTCGAGAGCGAATGCCCCGAACTTCATATCGTCTTCGGACCCTTCAACTCCGTCACCCAGACCACTTATGTGTTCTACGGCTCGTGGAATATCTCTTCGGTGTGGAACCTCCCCACCTGCAAGAGCATCAAAGTGTGCTACAAAAACGCCGGTGGCGCCATGGGCGGCTCGGTGACCATCGTAAAGGAGAACGGAGGCCTCATCAAGCCCGGACAGGACGTCGAAGCCTGAGCACACCTTATATAATATAGGAACAATAAACCCCAAAACAACATAATAAAAATGGAAAACCAGCAGAAAGAAATCAAGATAGAGCTGACTCCCGAAGTAGCAGCCGGCCACTACTCCAACCTCGCAATGATTGCCCACAGCGCCAACGAGTTCTTCGTAGACTTCATCGCTCTGGCTCCCAACATGCCCCAGGCTAAGGTGCAGAGCCGAATCGTGATGACTCCCGAAAACGCCAAGAACCTCCTCTTCGCCCTGCGCGACAACATTGCAAACTACGAAAAAGCCTTCGGCGAAATAACCCGCAAGGCTCCCAAAAACGCTCCCAAGGGCGGCGGCATTCCCAACCCCTTCGAAGCTTAAGGCCAACGGCTGAAAACCCGACCGACCATGCTCACCATCTACAATTCGATGTCCCGCGAAAAGGAGACGTTCAAGCCCCTCCATGAAAAGATGGTGGGCATGTACGTCTGCGGGCCTACCGTCTACGGCGACGCCCATCTGGGCCACGCCCGCCCTGCAATAACCTTCGATATCCTCTTCCGCTATCTGCGCCACCTGGGCTACAAGGTGCGCTACGTCCGCAACATCACCGACGTTGGCCACCTCGAGCACGATGCCGACGACGGCGAGGACAAAATCGCCAAGAAAGCGCGCCTCGAGCAGCTCGAACCCATGGAAGTGGTGCAGTTCTACCTCGACCGCTACCACCGGGCTATGGATGCCCTCGGTGTGCTGCCTCCTTCCATCGAACCACACGCCTCCGGACATATCATCGAGCAAATCGAGTACATCAAGAAAATCCTCGATGCCGGATATGCCTACATCAGCGAGGGAAACGTTTACTTCGATGTGCCGAAATTCAACCGCGAAAAGGGCTACGGCCGCCTCTCCGGACGCAACATCGACGAGCTGCTGGCCACCACCCGCGCCCTCGACGGCCAGGAAAGCAAGCGCAATCCTGCCGACTTTGCCCTGTGGAAGAAAGCGGCCCCCGAGCACATCATGCACTGGCCCTCGCCATGGAGCGAAGGCTTCCCCGGCTGGCATCTGGAGTGCTCGACCATGAGCGAGAAGTACCTCGGCGAAGTGTTCGACATCCACGGCGGAGGCATGGACCTCAAGTTTCCGCACCACGAATGTGAAATCGCTCAGTCGGTGGCCCACAACAACCACCCCTCGGTGCGCTACTGGATGCACAACAACATGATTACCATCAACGGCAAGAAGATGGGCAAGAGCCTGGGCAACTTCATAACCCTCGAAGAGTTCTTCGAGGGCAGCCACCCTCTGCTCGAGCAGCCTTACTCGCCGATGACGATCCGGTTCTTCATCCTGCAGGCTCACTACCGCGGAACCGTCGACTTCAGCAACGAAGCCCTCAAAAGCGCCGAAAAGGCCCTCGAGCGAATGACCGACGGCTACAACCGCCTCGCCGCCCTCAAGGCTACCGAAGGCGCCCCCTCCCTTGCGCCTCAAATCGACGACATCCGCAAGCGCGCCTACGAGGCTATGGACGACGACCTCAACACGCCCGTGCTCATCGGTGTGCTCTTCGACGCCGTGCGCCTGATCAACCAGATCAACGACGGTGCCCTCGCTGCCACCGCAGACGGCATCAAGGCTCTGCGCGAGCTCATGGACACCTTCCTGGTCGACATTCTCGGCATACGTATGGAGGCCTCCGCAGCCGACGGCAGCGCCGACACCAAGGCCTATGCCGCCGCCATGGACCTTATCCTCGAGATTCGTGCAAAAGCAAAGGCCGCAAAGGATTGGGGCACCTCCGACCTCATCCGCGACCGCCTCAACGAAGCCGGCTTCGACGTCAAGGACACCAAGGACGGCGTAGAGTGGAAAATACGCCGCTGACCCGCGCCGAAAACCACATAAAAATGGAGCGACGAGTATTCCCCGCCGCTCCATTTTTTAGTACCCATCCGTCAGTACTATCTAACCAAAACCTTGTGAGTGAGACCGTTTACAACAACCAGATACAAGCCGGCACTCAAGTCGTCGGCCACTACGCCTGAGCGATGTGCCATTGTGTGGGCCAAAGTGCGGCCGGCAAGGTCCGCCACCAGAACCTTGACCTCATTTTCGGTGTCGACGACGATGCTTCTTCCGTCGACGTAGACTCTTGCAGATGCTTGCTCAGGGCTTTCGATACCGGCAGAGCCTTGGGAGCTGACGACGTTCTCGCTATCGCCGAAATACTCTGAGGTGAGGGTCTCGGTGCGTGTGTTGAGCGTGAGGCGGTAGTGTCCTTCTTTTTTGATAGTCCACTTGAGGTCGTCGCCGCCGGAGATACGTGCGTCGGTCACACCCTCAGCGAGAGCATCGGCGATATAGGGATGGTAAGTATCGTTGGTCCAGCTTTCGGCGGTGAGAATTTTGAAGCGGTCGGGCTCTTCGGCCGAGCCAAATCGCAACTCCCCTTCCCATATCATTTCGTCGGGATTGTCGGGGTTGGGCACGAAGCGCTTGTTGCTTTCATCCCAGTAGTTCCAGTTCAGTTCGCAGCAGCCGCCTACTATGTAGAGCACCTTGAGCGGGGCGTACTTTTTGGCTTGATAGGTGAATTGGTTTCGGTCGACATAAATAGAGTAATCGCCGCCGGTGGTAACGCTCCAGCCCCAAGCCTCCTTGTCGACCGGACACAGGGCGGTGGTGTATCCCTTTCCGAAGGAAATGTCGACAGCGTCGAACATAGGCCCGTAGTAATTGGTTTGGTCGGTTATTGCGGGAGTGTCGATAACAATAAGGTTTCCGGGGCGGCAGCTTATGGTCTTTTTGTGCTCTACGCCGTACATCTGCGAGAGTTCGACCACTTCGCCGTTTAAAGCCGAACCGGTGACGTAAAGAGCCTCGGGGCAGGAGGGCGCCTGAGTTGCTTCTGTCACTTTCATCTTCATATTGCGAAGGTCGACAATGACGGTGTACACTGCCGTGGTCGGCATTTTGAATTTCCAGTCCTTGCCGTTGAGATCCCAGGCGGCATAGAAGTCGAGGCTGTAGTTTTTGTCCAGGTCGACCACTACGTCGGGGGCTGCCGAGAGGACATTCTTGTACCAGCTGCGGGTGTTCAGAAACTTAAACTCCTCGCCGCCCTTGAGAGTACCTGTCCAGGAGAAAACGCCATAATCTATGGGCGACATCTCCGGTGCATTCGTATCGCTCCAGCCCGCGTCGGTGGCAGAACCTACGATATATAGTTGGCTGTACTCTATGGAATTGCTCATATCCTGTGCTTTGGCAGCCAAAAGAGCCAGGAGCACAAAAAGTGTGGAAAGTATTCTTTTCATGGCGCTTATTTTACGAATTTATTGGACAAGACGGTGTTTCCGGCCACTATACGGCAGAGGTAGAACTGCGAGGGAAGGTGGGAGACATCTTCGGCCAGGAACTCGACGTCGGCATAGTGATATTGCGCATACACCGTTCCGGTGAGGTTGCATACCGAAAGATCGACTGAGGCCATCGTCTTGCCGAAGTCGGCTTGAATAGTCTCTGAGTCCCTGTTGTACAGTAGGTAAGCGGGCCGTGAGTACCCCGACTCGGCAATACCGGTGGTGGGCTGTTTTACGGCGACCCGCAGCTCTTGGTCGCAGTTTGTGCGGGGAACATTCACAGAGAGAGTGCGTGCGGCGGGGTCGTAGCTGTAGCTGCCGGCATCGAGGGGGCGGCCCGATACCGTAACAGCTTCGGGATTGCCGGTGTTGTGAATGTTGAGCACATATGAGCGGGCGCTCTTGAGTCCCTGCACAGAGCCTTTGAGCTCGCGCGGAGATATTATGAACTCGTTGTTGACACCGTCCGATGCCGATGTGAGTTTGGTGACGGCATAGTTGGCGTCGTAGTTGGCATCGTTGCCATTGTCCTCGTACACAAAGCTTTCGCCGTCAGCTCCGGCGACGACGTTTATTATCAGTTCGTCGGGTCGCTCGGTGACATTCTTTATGGTCGCGGGATTGAAGGGAATCATAGCCCCCTGGCGGAAGAAATACGGAATCTGCGACTGGCTGAACTGCATTGTCTTCACGCACGGGCCTTCGATAAGTTCATTGGTCGACGCACTCCACCAATTACCTTCCGGGAACCATATCTCCTTGGTGCTGACCCCGTTTGTCGAAGCTTCGGTGATGGGCGCCACAAGGATATTGTCGCCGAACATATATTCATTCTCATATGTGTATGCCTCTTCCGCATCGGGGAACTCGTAGTAAAGGGGGCGACAGATGGATACACCGGTGTCGTACGTTTGGCGTGCCATGGTGTAGATATAGGGGAACAGCGCATAGCGGAGCTTGACGGCTTCGCGCATGGTGGGGAAGTTGGCAAACTTCCATATCTGTCGCTCTATGCGGCTGTCTTTGGTGGCGTGCGTGCGGAAAATAGGAGTGAAAACGCCGAACTGCAACCAGCGGAGCACCAGCTCAGGGTCGTTTACTATACCTTCTTCGGTGAAAGCATGGCCGCCAAGGTCATGGCCCCAATAGCCATAGCCTACATTAGCGGCTGTAGCCGTGAAATAGGGCTGGAAGGCAAGTGTGGGGAAGTTGATGAGGGCGTCGCCCGAGAAACCCAACTGGTAGCGATGGCTGCCCAGACCGCCCCAGCGGTGGAAGATAAGGGGGCGAAGCTCGGGTCGATTCTTGGCCATATCGTTGAAGAACACGTAGTTGCACCAATAAGTTTCTCCGAGACCATTTGTGTAGGGGCTGGTGAGATGCTGCTGCCAGTCGAGCCACCAGAAGTCAACGCCCTCGCCCTCGTGGTCGCGAAGTATGGTATTGGTGAAGGCACGGGTAAAATCCGGATAATCAAGCATCCAGGGTATGCTGTTCTCGTCGCCGTACTTGCCGCCTAAGGTGGCGTTCATCTGCGCGAAGTACTCCGGCGACTCTTCCTTGCCTATGCCGTAGGCCGGATGCAGATTAAGGCCGATTTTGAAGTTTTTGGCGTGTATGTCGTTCAGAAGGCTCTTGGGGTCGGGGATGAGATTGGTGTTCCAGCTCCAGCCGGTCCAACCGCCGCGGCCACCGCTCTCGGTTTGGTCGCCGTTCCAGTGCCAGTCCATGTCGAGAATCATAACATCGCAAGGTATGTCGTTGGTGGCCAGGTCGGTCATAATATTGCGATAGTCATCTGCGGTATACGATGCATATTTGCTGTACCAATATCCGAAGGTAAAGGCCGGAGGCAGAGGTATCTTGCCGGCAATCTTGGTGAAGTCGGCAAGTGCCTTGGTGTACTCCTTGCCATATCCGAGGAAATATATGTCGAGGGCGTGCGGGTCTTTGCGCTCGGCCCACCAGTCATAGCCCAGCTCGTCGTTGGGTTCCAAGGCAAAAGAGCGGCTGCCGTCGGGTCGTGCCGAGGTCCACGAGTCCTCGATAACGGCCCAGCCGGAGCGCGACACCAGGCCGTTTTCGAGCTCACTGCGCTTGTTGTCGCCGTTGCTGCCGTCGAGGGTGCGACATGTGCCTTTGAGGTTTAGCGGGTCGGGCTTGCCGGGATACCACAGCACCTCGGCGCCGTTGTGCTGCATCGTCACCGACAAGTTGCGTGCCGAAGCGGGGAGGGTGACGGGGTCAGTGCCTTTGCGATATTTCAAGGACAGTTTGTCGGTGGTGATATATACAAAGTCTGCATCCTCAGTTTTTTCAAAGGCGGGAGTGTCGAGCTGACGGTTTACGATGGTGAAGGTGGCCCTGTCCTCAAAGACGCCCTTGTCGCTGTACTCTATACGGATCATCTCCGGAGTGAGGACGGTGAACCGGGCGTTGCCGCACACTACAGTTGCGTCGGCATTGGCCACCGGATTGTTCTGTGCCCCGACGCTGATGCCAAGAGCAAGCAGAATCGTCAGGATTGCGCTGAGTAATCTTTTCATGGTTTTGGTATTTGTGTTGTGAAGCATTTTTCGGTGGCAAAATTAGGATGCGATAAAGCTGCCGCAAAGGCAGAGTAGTAAAAATATAGCGGCTTTTGGAGGAAGTATGTTTGATTCTTAGAGAATTAGCCATTTTCAGGGAGCTTAAAAATATAGTGGCTCTCCCAGCTCGCCCCCGATTCATGCTCATCGTTGCCGACGCCTCAGCGCAACCAAAAAGGCCCCTCCCGAATCAAGGTTAACATCCCCCAAAGGGGAATTGATAATTGATAATTGGCCGGGGGGGCAGGGACGTGGTCTGACGAGGGCGCGAGAAAGGTCGCAAACCTATGGACCGAGGGCTTCGGCCTTCGCCCCTCCCGAAGGGGATGTCGGCGGTTTAAACCATTGAGGGAGAACCCCGTAGGGGTTCAATATAGTAGCGCGGGGTGACAACCCCCGGGTATATGCACCCCACACGCATCGGCGACCCTGTAGGGGTCGAACACGGGCCGGCCGACGTTCGCGAAGGTTCGACCCCAACAGGGTCGCCAATTCTCAGATGGTTGACATTCCCGGGGTTGTCACCCCGCGCTACTGTATTGAACTCCTACGGAGTTCTCTTTCGGCGGCACTTTCGCGGCTTGTGTGGACCCTTTCGCGCGGAGCGGCATCCCGTTGGGATGCATGCCTTCGGGCGTTTTTTTCCGACGGATGAATCCGCCGGCTAACATAAAGCGGGGCGGCGTTGCTGCCCTCCCCGCCGGGTCCTTTCGCGGCTTGCGAGCTGGAAGCTCGCCCTCCTTGGGCGCCTTTCGCGGCTTGCGAGCTGGAAGCTCGCCCTCCTTGGGCTCGCATTTTAAATTTTTGCAGATTCCAAATCGAAGTGCAAAATTTGAGGTGGAATCTGTATCGACGAAAAGCCCCCTCTCTCCTTCTG
>ENA-ORLW01003842-ORLW01003842.1-human-gut-metagenome-genome-assembly--contig:-NODE-3842-length-10806-cov-4.766055_pt1 | contig 10806 bp, 9 predicted proteins | sample MGYA00243017_ERZ508829 | MGnify/ENA primary metagenome ERZ508829 (study PRJEB26277, sample SAMN04329776) | human gut metagenome | biome: human-associated habitat | host: Homo sapiens | place: USA... | reverse complement strand
GACTCCATGATCGGCGAGTATTTCCGCGTGTTCGTGTCCTACGCCGTCATCACCGTGGCGCTGGTCATGTACGAGGCCAAGAAGCGCAAGGAGAACCGCACGCTGGGTCAGCAGCTGGCCATTGAGCAGAAAGCCGAGGAGGAGGGGAAGACCGTATGAAAACGACGAAACGTTCGTGGATCATCCGTATCGCCTTCGTTCTGGTTCTGGTGCTCGTCGCCGTGCTGATGCTGCGCATCGGCCGCGGCCACACCGTCTATTTCGACAACCGCGCGCTGGATAAGGACGGTCAGTCCGTGGCCGCGCCCTATAAGATCACCGTGTATGTGAACGGCGAGCAGATCTCCAAGCTGTACGACAAGGAGCGCTGCATGGTCACCAACATCGGCGACAGACTGGAGCTGACCGTGGAGGTCATGCAGCAGAAGGGCGGCAGCGAGACGACCGAGACGTACAAGCTGACGCTGCCCCACAGCATCGACAGTGTTATCATCAACCTGCCGGCGTATATGGCCGGTCTGCCGGAGGAGGCCTATCTGGAGGAATTCATCCCCGCGCCTCCCACCGAGGAGGACGACGAGGAAGCGCCCAACACCGAGGACGATATGGGCCTGGGCGACTTCTGATAATGTGTGCTGCATACACAGCCCATGCGAAAGCATGGGCTGTGGGCACATAGGGACTTGCTTGCGGGCGGCAGGCGGATATGCTATACTGAATGGGCGGCGCGGAGACCGCGGCCGCATGGGAAAGGAGTATCAAAATGGCTGTTTTGAAAGGCTTGAAGCCAGAAAAGGTGTTCGCATATTTTGAAAAGCTGTGCTCGGTGCCCCACGGCAGCGGCAACACGAAGATCATCAGCGATCTGTGCGTGGACTTTGCCAAGGAACTGGGACTGAAGTACCGGCAGGAGCCGTGCAACAACGTGGTGATCTGGAAGCCGGCATCCCCCGGCCATGAGAGTGCCGAGCCGATCATCCTGCAGGGACACATCGACATGGTGTGCGCCAAGACCGACGACTGCACCAAGGACATGACCCGCGAGGGACTTGACCTGATGACCGACGGTGAGTGGATCTGGGCGGACAAGACGTCGCTGGGCGGCGACAACTGCATTGCCGTGGCCATGATCCTGGCGATCCTGTCGGACGACACACTGGTACATCCGCCCATCGAGGCGGTGTTCACCGTGGACGAGGAGGTGGGCATGGACGGCGCCTTTGCGCTGGACTGCTCTGACCTGAAGGGCAAAAAGCTGCTGAATTTGGACTCCGAGCTGGAGGGCGTGTTCACCGTGTCCTGCGCGGGCGGCATGCGCTCCGATTGCCTGCTGCCCGCAGCGCTGACCGATGCGGCGGGCATGGAGGGCTTCGGCATCACCGTGGCCGGCTTGCGGGGCGGTCACTCCGGTGCGGACATCCATCTGGGACGCGGCAGCGGCAACCGCCTCATGGGACGGGTACTGGCCACAGCGCTGGAGAAGTTCCCCGGCCTGCGGCTGGCGGCCTTCTCCGGCGGGCAGTTCGACAACGTGATCTGCTCCCGCTGCGATGCGGCGGTGGCGCTGCCCAAGGGCAGCGGCCGGGCGTTCGAAGCGTTTATCCGGGAGTTTGACGCGGCGTTGAAAAACGAGTACGCCGTCACCGACCCCGATGTGACGCTGACCTGCGCGGCGGCGGAGACGGCAAAAGCCGTGTCCGCAGAGCGCACCGTGACGCTGGTGCAGGCGCTGACGGCCATGCCGCAGGGCGTGGAGGCTATGGACACGGATTTCCCCGGTCTGGTGCAGACATCCCTGAATATGGGCGTGGTGAAGCTGGGCGGCGACGGACTGCACATCGCGTTCTCCATCCGGTCGTCCATCGCGTCCCGGAAGCTGATGCTGGCGCAGCGCGTGCGGGCTGTGGCGGCGCTGGCGGGCGGCACTGTGGCAGAGCGGGGCGTGTACCCCGGCTGGCAGTACAAGAGGGAGTCGCAGTTCCGGGATACGCTGCTGGCGGCGTATAAGGATCTTACCGGTAAGGACGGCGTGGTGGAGGCCACCCACGGCGGTCTGGAGTGCGGATTGCTGATGGAGAAGATCCCCGGTCTGGACGCGGTGTCCATGGGGCCGGAGCTGCACGATGTACACTCCGTGCGGGAGCGGCTAAGCGTGCCCTCCACGGAGCGCACCTATGAACTGGTATGCGAGCTGCTGCGGCGCAGCTGTTGAATGTGACAGAAAGCTGAGAGGCGGGGCTTTGCCCCGCCTCTGTTATTTTGCAGGATTGCCCAGCAGAAAATGCACTTCTTGCGGGGCGTTCCTGCATAAAACAATTTAGCATTATGAATAGACCACCGCTAAAAAGTGCCGTGATACAGACAAAACTACGGATTTACCGAAAGAAATGCCGACTAAGAAAAGCGGAATGTCCGCACGGACGGGAAAATCGTTCCGCAGAAAAATGAAATTTTCCGCATTTAGATATTGCAAAAAGTTTACGCCTGCGATATAATGGCACCGTTGAACACCGCCGTGCCCGACCGGCCGGCGGAAAAAGCTGTTTTTCAGGAAGAGGAAAACAATTTATCTATCAATAAGGAGAAAGAACATGAAAAAGTTTTTTGCACTGGTTCTGGCGCTGGTCATGGCGCTGAGCCTGGTCGCCTGCGGCGACAAGAAGGACGACAGCGGCGATGTGACCGCTGAGCATACCGACACCACCACCGTGGCCGTGGGCGCGGTGATCCTGGCTCGCGATGACGTGTCCAGCGACGACGTGTACAAGTTCGTGGCGGACATCTTCGACAACGCCGCGTCCCTGACCACCAGCCACGCCAAGTACGGCGAGCTGAGCCTGGAGTACGGCGCTTCCATCACCTCCGTGCCCTATCACCCCGGCGCTGCCAAGTACTTCTCCGAGAAGGGCTTTGAGGTCGCCTCCGTCAAGGACGGCGCCGGCAACACCGACTCCCGCAACCTGCGCTTCGTCACCGGCGGCGAGTCCGGCACCTACTACGCCTTCGGCTCCGTTATCGCCCAGCACGCCACCAACAACGCCGGCATCAACGTCGTGGGTCTGGTGGGCAACGGCTCTCAGGCCAACGTGCAGGAGCTGGTGGACGGCACCGCTGACTTCGCGTTCTGCCAGTCCGACGTGATGGCCTACGCCTACAACGGCACCAACCTGTTCGAGAGCAAGGTCGAGGGCTTCTCCACCGTGGCCGCCCTGTACATGGAGCAGGTGCAGATCGTCACCACCAACGCCAGCATCAAGACCGTGGCTGACCTGGCCGGCAAGTCCGTGTCCATCGGCGCTCCCGGCTCCGGCGTGTACTTCAACGCCATTGACGTCCTGGGTGCTTACGGGCTGACCGAGGACGACATCAAGCCCACCTACCAGTCCTTCAGCGACAGCGCCGACGCCCTGAAGAACGGCCAGATCGACGCCGCCTTCATCGTGGCCGGTGCCCCCACCACCGCTGTGACCGACCTGGCCACCACCAAGGATACCTACCTGGTCAGCCTGGACAGCGAGCACATCGCCAAGCTGCTGGAGACCTCCGACTATTACACCGAGACCGTCATCGCCAAGGACGTGTACTTCGGCGACTAAATCCTTAGCAGAAAATTGACGCTTTTCGAGGCTACGGCGGGGTTTCCCGCCGTAGTCCTCGCGCTATTCTGTAATCTTCAGGGAGAGAAACGACTATGAGCATCGACAAGAAAAAACCGGATACCGACCCGGCCGACGGCGTCAATACCGCCGCGGACGAGGCCCCGGATCTGGACGCGGTCATGCGTAAATATGACCGTGAATCCGCCACCCGCCTGTGGGAGGGTACGCCCCAGCTGATCATCCGCATCCTCATGGCCGCGTTCGGTCTGTTCTGCATCGGCATGACCCTGTTTTCCAAGGCCATGCCCGAGATCCGGCTCACCATGTTCGTGGGCTGCATCATTATCATCGGCTTCCTGACCTACCCCGCCAGCAAGCACCACGTCAGGGTCAACTACCTGCCCTGGTACGATATCGTGCTGATGGTGGTGGGCGCGGCCTGCTTCTTCTACTTCGCGCTGAACGCCATGACGCTGGTGCGCCTGTCCACCCGTATCGAGACGGTCCACGTCATCATCGGCGTGGTGGGTATCCTGATCCTGATGGAGCTGTGCCGCCGCTGCGTGGGCCTGCCTATTCTGTGCGTGGCCGGCGTGCTGATCGTGTACGCGTTCATCAACCAGCTGAGCTACGCCGGCGCGGTGAACGGTGCCACCCTGTATGATGCGCTGAAAACCATCATCTACAAGCTGTTCTACACCACCTCCGGCGTCATCGGCACGCCCATCAACGTGTGCTATACCTACATCGTTCTGTTCATCATCTTCGGCGCGTTCCTGGAGCGCACCGGCATCGCCAACTTCTTCATCAGCTTCGCCAACCGCATCGCCGGCTGGTCCAGCGGCGGCCCGGCGAAGGTGGCTGTTATCAGCTCCGCCCTGTGCGGCATGGTGTCCGGCTCCTCCGTGGGCAACACCGTCACCACAGGTTCCTTCACCATCCCCATGATGAAGAAGACCGGCTACAAGCCCGAGTTCGCCGGCGCCGTCGAGGCCGCGGCCTCCACCGGCGGCCAGATCATGCCCCCCATCATGGGTGCGGCGGCCTTCCTCATGGCCGAGTACATGAAGCTGCCCTACGCCCAGGTGGCCGTCAAGGCCATCCTGCCCGCACTGCTGTACTTCACCGGGATCTTCATCGCCGTCCATCTGGAGGCCAAGAAGCTGGGCCTGAAGGGCGTTCCCCGCGAGGAGCTGCCTGCGTGGCGTCTGCTGGTCCGTGACTGCTACCTGATCATTCCCCTGATCCTGCTGGTGTGGCTGGTGTCCTCCGGCAGCAAGACCATGTCCCACTCCGCGGCCTATTCCATTCTGGCCGCCATTGCCGTGGGCTTCGTCAATTTCTTCCTGCAGGGCAAGCGCGGTGAGGGTGACACCCAGCCCATGACCACCGGCAAGGCGCTGGGTAATGCCGGCAAGCGCTCCTTCTTCTCCGCGGTGGAGTCTCTGGAAGCCGGTTCCCGCGGCGCTATCACCGTGGCCGTGGCCTGCAGCATGGCGGGCATCATCGCCGGCTGTATCACTGTCACCGGCCTGGCCTCCATCCTCATCAATGCCATCGTCCAGCTGGCGGGCAACGCCACCATCGTCGGCCTGGTGCTGACCATGCTGTGCTGCATCGTCCTGGGCATGGGCGTGCCCACCACGGCCAACTACTGCATCATGGCCTCCACCTGCGCGCCCATCCTCATTCAGCTGGGCTTTCCGCTGGTGGCCGCCCACTTCTTCGTGTTTTACTTCGGTATCGTGGCGGATATCACGCCCCCTGTGGCCCTGGCGGCCTACGCCGGCTCGGCCATCGCCAAGTCCGACCCCATGAAGACCGGCATCAACGCCACCAAGCTGGCCATCGCCGCCTTTATCGTGCCGTACATCTTCGCCTACAGTCCGGCCCTGCTGTTTGAGAACATCTCCGGCTGGTGGGAGGTGGCGCAGATCTGCGTCAGCGCTCTGCTGGGCATCTTTGCCATCGCGGCGTCCCTGAACGGCCATCTGTATAAGAAGGTCCACTGGGTGCTGCGTATCGTCCTGGCCATCGGCGGCCTGGGCATGATGATCCCCGGCACCCTCACCGACATGGTCGGCCTGGTGCTGGTGGCGGCGGTCATCGCCTACCAGAAGATCAGCGCCAAGAAGCACGGCGGCCCCGTGGTGACGGCCTGACCCCATTTGAAGCAAAAGCATCCCCGCACACCGTGCGGGGATGCTTTTTTACACTGTGTTCATACATTTACGCGCATTTTGCCTAAAGTGCATAGTACGGGCATCTTGCAAAAACTGTCTGAATTTGGTATGATACAGGCGGTAAGGCAGTTTTTGCACAAAGAGAGGAGCATGGACATGGCACAGACCACAAAAAACGCCATTCGCAAGGGGTTTCTGGACCTGTTGGAGCAGCGGCCGCTGGATAAGATCTCCGTGGTGGACATCGCAGATCACTGCGGCGTGAACCGGAATACGTTTTATTACTACTACTGCGACATCTACGCCCTGGTGCGCGAGGTGCTGGAGACGGAGCTGGACCGCGTCCTCAACGCACCACCCCTCTGCACCAGCTGGTACCAGCTGATGATGCGGGCGGCGGCGTTCATGCGCGCCAACCGCCGCGCGGTCTACCACCTGTACCAGTCCAGCCAGCGCGACCTGCTGGAGCGCGAGTATTACCAGGTGGTCTACGGTGCCGTGGAGGATCTGGTGCGCCGCACGGCGGAGGACCTGCCGGTGGCGGAGACGGATGTGCAGTCCATCGCGGCGCTGTATACGGCCACGCTGGTGGGCCTGCTGCAAAGCTGGCTGCACTACGGCATGAAGCACGATGAGGAGCAGTTCGTGGAGCGCGTCACCCGCCTGACGGAGGGCACGCTGCGCCACGCGCTGGAGCGCAGCTGCGGGGTGGAGAAGGCGTGAGCGGCTTCTGGAAATGCGTCCTGTACGCGGCGGCGCTGGCCCTGCTGGCGCACCCGCTGGGTCAGGCGATCCCCGGTCCCTTTGACCCGGAGAAGCGGCCCTTCCGCAGCCGGAAATGGGAGCAGAACGGCCGCATCTACACCAAATTGGCCATCGATAAGTGGAAGAAGCTGGTGCCGGACATGAGCCGCATCCTGCCGGACATGGTGAAGAAGGAACTGCCCGGCAGCGGCGCCGTGACGGCGGATCAGGCCGCGGCGCTGGTGCAGGAGACGTGCCGCGCGGAGCTGGTCCACGGGGCCTCCTGTTTGCTGGGCCTGGCGTTTCTGTGGCTGTGGCCCGGCTGGGGCGGCGCGATCGTGCTGGCGGTGTGGGTACTGCTGGCCAATCTGCCCTTTATTCTGATACAACGCTACAACCGCCCCCGGCTCATGCGCCTGGCGGCGCTGCTGCGAAAGCGAGCGCAGCGGAAAGGAGAGCAAAATGCGCGTACTGATCCTGACCTGTAATACCGGCGGCGGGCACAACGCCGTAGCCGCCGCCCTGCGTGACAGCCTCCAACGCTGCGGCGCGTCCTGCGACGTGATGGACGGCTTGGGCTTCATCTCCAAAAAGGCATCCAAATTCGTTTCCAAGTGGCACACCCGGTTCTACCGCCGGTATCCCAAGCTCTACAAGGCGGGCTATATGTCCGCCGAGGGCGACAAGGAGATGGACCGGCGCGACGGCCCGGTGTACCGCTACATTGCCCGCGGTGCCCGCCGTCTGGGCCGCACGCTGCAAAGCGGCGGCTACGATGCCGTTGTCTGCGTCCACGTGATCCCCGCCATGATGATGACGGCGCTGAAGCAGGCGTGGAGCGCCTGTCCGGTGTTCTGCTTCGTGGCCACGGACTATACCTGCAGCCCCACAGTGGGTGCCTGTACCCCGGATATCTGCGTCATTCCCCATCAGGAGCTGGCCGACGAGTTCGTCAGCTGCGGCATCGCCCGCGATACCCTCCTGCCCGCCGGCATTCCCGTGCGTTCCGCCTTCCGCCAGCGCGGTGACAGGGCCGCGGCACGGAGAGCCCTGGGCCTGCCGGAGACCGGCCGCCACATCGTCCTCATGTCCGGCAGCATCGGCTGCGGCCCCATGGGCGACGTGGCGGAGGACCTGAATATGCGTATGGCCGACGGCGACTTTGCCACGGTGCTGTGCGGCAGCAACAAGCAGATGCGCTATGCCCTGGAGCTGCGCCGCCTGTACCGCGTGGAGGCTGTGGGCTTTACCACCCAGGTGCAGCTGTACATGGACAGCGCGGACGTGCTGGTCAGCAAGCCCGGCGGCATCAGCATCACCGAGGCCGGCACCCGCGGCGTGCCGCTGCTGCTGGCGGATATGGTGGGCGGCTGCGAAACGCGGAACGAGGCGTTCTTCACCGCCCACGGCTGGGCGGCCGCCTGCCCGCCGGACAACATGGCCGCGTCGGCCCTGGCCTTTCTGGAGGACGAACCGCAGCGTCAGGCCATCACCGCTGCCCAGAGCCGCGATTTCGACGGCCTGGCCGCCGACCGTGTGGCCGCCGCCGTCCTCGCCCGCTGCAAGAAATGACCCCAGCGCCCACGGCGGCAGCCGTGGGCGCCTTCTTTGCGCTTTTTGTACGGCGTCCCTCTTGCATTTCGCGCAAACTGTCGGTATACTTGTTAAAGAAATATCGATTTGTTCACAGACAGGTCATATTCGTATAGTAGGATGAAACTGCGGCCCCGGACGTGGGCTGCGGCCGAAAGGAGGGCGTCTGCCCATGATGATCGAAAAAAGCGGCACCATCCGCCTGCGGGACATTCCCACCGCCGCGGGCCTTTCCCCGAAGGACCAGGAGCTGGCGGCGGGCATGGTGCGGGTGACGCACCTGTACCGCAGTGCGCTGAAGGTAGCCGTAACGCAGATGGAGATCCTGGACGAGGAGTTCGCCCGTCTGTATGACCACTCGCCCATCCACCACATCGAGTACCGTATCAAGACGCTGGACAGCATCATCGACAAGCTGCGCCGCCGGGGCCTGGAGGTCAGCATCGACAACATCTATGCCCACATCCAGGACGTGGCCGGTATCCGCGTCATCTGCAACTATCTGGATGATATCTACTACCTGCGCTCCCTGCTCACCCGCAGCGAGTCCTATACCGTCCTCCGCGAGGTGGACTATATCAAGGAGCCCAAGGACACCGGTTACCGCAGCCTGCACCTGATCGTCAACGTGCCCATCGTCATCAGCGAGGGCACCATGGTCCTGCCGGTGGAGATCCAGCTCCGCACCATCGCCATGGATATGTGGGCCAGTCTGGAGCACGAGCTGCGGTATAAATCCGACCGCAAATTCACCCAGCAGGATGCCGCCCGCCTGCGCCTGTGCTCCGACGCCATCAGCGAGATCGACCGGGAGATGCAGGATATCTACCAGGGCAACGAACCCCAATACCACGCCTGAACACAAAAGACCGGCCCCGCCGGTCTTTTTTCGTCCCCAGCCAAGGCCCATAACTTCCCCTTATACCTCCCACACCGATTTGTTATGCCAACATCTGGATATTCCCGTTGCCTTTCGCGACACTTTCTGGTAAGATGGTCGTACAACAGAGCCTGCGCGCCGCAAAACTTTCCCAACAAGAAATTTTACGGCACACAGGCCCGGGAGAGAAATATGTGAGCCATAGAAGGAGGAACCGCCATGAAGAGACGACTGCTCCCCATTCTGATGACCCTGGTATTGGTATGCGCGCTGCCCATATGGGCAGCTTTTGTTACATCGGGGGATGTAACAAATCCCCTGGTGTCCACCGCTTGGGCGACGCTGCCTGACTTGCAGGCAAAAATCGACGCTGCGGCGGACAACGCGACCATTACCTTGGACTCCAATACGGAGATCGCTGCCACGCTGCAAATAACAAAAAACCTGACCCTCGACCTGAACGGCTGTACATTGAGGATGACCGGTACCGGCAGCGTGCTCAAGGTGAGTGGCCGTGCGACCCTGACCATAACGGACAGCAGCGCGGCGAAGTCCGGCACCATCACCGGCGGTAATGCCGAGTATGGCGGCGGCGTGTACGTTGATGATTATGCGACACTGAAAATGACCGGTGGATGTATTACGGGTTGCCATGCGAGTAGAGGTGGCGGCGGTATATATTCTTCCGGGAATCTGTACATGGGCGGAACGGCTAAGATCGAGAAGTGCACAGGAAGTGACGATGCGATTTGGAACAGGGAGAAAAGTGACATATATGCCGATGGCGGTACAGTGGATGGTACGGTGAACAATCAGGGCACGATCAAGCGTAGCGAAGGCGCCGCTGCCGTGACGGTTTTTAACGGAACTGTGTATAATAGGTCAGCAGGTAAGATTGAAGCCGGAATATATGGAATATATAATGGGACAGTGGAGAACAATGGAACGATCACCGGTGGCACTTTTTACGGTGCAGTGATGATTCGAAAGGGCACTTTGAGTTGGGTGAGTACTGGAAGCATTAGCGGCGGCACGTTCTACGGCTCGATCGTAAATGAGGCAGGGCCTGAACAGGTCACCGGCGGCACTTTCGCGGTGCGCTTTGATACGGATGGCGGATCAGAGATTGAGCCGACGATGGTGAAACATTCACATACAGTGCGGCCCCCAAGCGATCCGGAAAAGAGTGGCCACACCTTTGTCGGCTGGGAGGATGCAGACGGCGCGTATGATTTCAGCAAGTCGGTCATCGCCCCGTTGACCCTCACGGCCAAGTGGGAGAAGAATCCCTCCTCCGGCGGCTATTACTACTACCAGCCCACCACCGACACCAAGACCGACGATGCCAAGGGTTCTCCCAAGACCGCCGACCCCGGCGTAGCCCTCTACGCCGCCCTGTCGCTCCTGTCTCTGACCGGCCTGACCTGCACCGCCAAAAAGCGGCATTAAAAAAGCTATTTCCCCGGTGTTTCTGACCCCGGCACCGGGCGAATATACAGCAAAGGCACCCGGAGGGTGCCTTTGTCATTTTTCTCCCCCCCCTCAAGCCTTCCTCTTGAGGGGTCCGTGTTGCTAGGTGGCGCACCTCCCAAAGCCTTCCCCCTGGGGGGTTCGCGGTATTGAATGACACGCCGGTGGCGTGTCAGACCCGCGGACCGACCGACCCGCAGGGAGACAGGTGGCGCGGCGAAGCCGAGACGGATGAGGGGTCCTTCGTCTCCTGTCCCGCCCGCAGGCGGCGTCCCCATACCACGGCGGCGTCAGCCGCCACCTACCCATTGCGGTGCTTCGCGCCGCAATGGGCGCG
>ENA-ORLW01003838-ORLW01003838.1-human-gut-metagenome-genome-assembly--contig:-NODE-3838-length-10814-cov-19.872683_pt1 | contig 10814 bp, 6 predicted proteins | sample MGYA00243017_ERZ508829 | MGnify/ENA primary metagenome ERZ508829 (study PRJEB26277, sample SAMN04329776) | human gut metagenome | biome: human-associated habitat | host: Homo sapiens | place: USA... | reverse complement strand
TGTTGCCCATGCCCCTAATCCAGATGCTTATCCTCCTCGGCATCATATACCACTGCATTCCCGACATCTACCTCTACAAGTAATATGCAAGATTAGCGGGGATGGCGGGGATCTGGCGTCCTCGACGATATTGTGCAGGCGCTTTTGGTGGATTTGGGTCTTGTGGTTCGGGGTAAAGCGCAAAAATAACGAACTTTAAGAGAGCGCGGCGGGTTTTTAATAAAGAACATACTAAAAGTGAATATGAACTACATATCAACCACCCTGCGCGTGCTGTCGGCGGCGCTTGTAATGTTTTTTGCCTTTGATGCCTCCGCCAGGGTCAACCTCCGCAAGCTCTTCGGTGCTGCCCAGCAGAGCGTGCAGGCCCTCACCCTGAGCGACGACCAGATTGCTCAGTACGTTCATCAGGCTGTAGAGCAGATGGACTCCGCAAATACCGTTCTGCCCGCTTCCAGCCCTTACTCCAAGCGACTGGCGAGCCTCACCTCGGGAATCACCGAGGCCGACGGAATACCTCTTAACTTCAAGGTTTATCAGACCGAGGATGTCAACGCCTTCGCGTGCCCCGACGGCAGCGTGCGCGTCTACACCGGGCTAATGGACATTATGACCGACGATGAACTGCTCGGGGTAGTTGGCCATGAGATAGGCCATGTGCTCAAGCACCACTCGCGCAACGCCATGCGCACCCAGCTGCTCACCGGGGCTGCCCGCGAGGCCATAGCAAGTGCCGGGGGCGCTGTTGCCAATCTCTCCGAGGGTCAACTTGGCCAGATCGGCGATGCATTGGTCAACCGCAGCTACTCGCGCAAGCAGGAGGCCGAGGCCGACGATTGCGGCTACGACTTCCTGGTTGCCAACGGCCGCAATCCGTGGGGCATGGTGAAAGCCTTCGAGAAGCTGCAAGCCCTTGAGCAGCAGTCGGAAAATGCCGGCCCGGTGGCGAAAATGTTCTCCGACCATCCCGACACGGCCTCGCGCATCGAAAAGATGACCGAACGCTGCACCCGCGACGGCTATCCCCGTCCCAAGTGACCCGTCGGCGCCCGGGCTGAAAAAAAGTTGACCGACTTTTTGCTTTTCTGCCGGAATGGCATTAACTTTGCGATGCAAATCGCACTCGCAAGGGCGCGAGGAAAGTTTACACCGCCAAGGCAATTCATCGGCAGAGGGATGAAAGCGGTGTGACGGCTCAACTTTCCGGTGGCAACGTCCTGTTGTCCGAAATATCATATACTGCGCACCGTCTTGCAGACTATCATACCCCCGCGGCCTCCGCCGCGCAAGACACCGTGCGCCCAAAATGTCAACAAAAATAAACAAACCCATACCCCCGAGCAGCAACGCCTCCGGCGCTGCTGCCCGGGTTTCTACGTTACGGTCATGATAGACCCTATCAACATCTGAAATTCAAGACCCCACAAACCGATAAGCTGCCAGCGGCCCGTTCCTCGCGACGGGCCGCTGCTTACAGTTGAATAATTATTTGGTGGATACGCAATTTCTTATTACTTTTGCACGGCTGAGTACGCAAGCGCCTGTGCGAAGGGAGTACGCGCCACTAACCTTGTTATCTAATAAACTGAAATACACATAATTAATCATATGGCAGAAAATAAAGAAAGATTGTTCGACCAGTTCCCGCCGACGAGCTACCAGGAGTGGCGCGCCAAGGTGGAGGCCGACCTCAAAGGGGCCGACTTCAACAAGAAACTGGTCTGGCGCACCAACGAGGGCTTCGATGTGCAGCCCGTCTATCGCGCCGAAGACATAGCATCGCTTGAGACTACCAAGAGCCTGCCGGGGCAGTATCCCTACGTCCGCGGCACCCGCACCGACAACGACTGGCTGACCCGCCAGAATATCGTTGCCGACAGCGCGGAAGAGGCCAACGCCATCGCTCTGGATGTACTCACCAAGGGCGTAACGTCGCTGGGCTTCAAGGTTAAGGATGCGGCCGACGTTGCCACCCTTCTCAAGGGCATAGACCTTGCCAAGGTCGAAATCAACCTTGACTGCTGCCCGCGCAATGCCGTAGAGGTGGCCAAGGCTCTTGTATCCGCCGTAGAGGCAGCCGGTGCCACCGCCACCTTCCGTGGCAGCGTGGCTTACAACCCCCTTCGCAAGCAGTTCAAGCACGGCGCCGAAGGCGTCGACACCGCAGCCATCGCCGCCGAAGCCGGCGAGCTGCTCAAAGCAGTTGCTCCGGTTGCCGGCCTGCGCTGCCTGAGCGTCGACAGCGAGGTGCTCGCCAACGGCGGCGCCTTCATCTACCAGGAGCTGGGCTATGCTCTGGCCTGGGGCGCCGACTGGATGACCCTGCTTACCGAAGCCGGCTTCAGCGCCGACGAAGTTGCCGACCGCATAAAGTTCAATATGTGCGTGAGCAGCAATTTCTTTATGGAGATTGCCAAGTTCCGTGCCGCCCGCATGCTGTGGGCGCAGATAGTGGAGCAGTACAAGCCCGCCAATATCGACAGCGCCAAGATGATGGTGTGCGCCACCACGAGCCGCTTCAACCAGACCATCTACGACGCCCACGTCAATCTGCTTCGCAGCCAGACCGAGACCTTCTCGGCTTGCGTGGCCGGTGTTGACTCCATCGTCACCACTCCCTTCGACGTGCCCTACCAGCGTCCGGACGCCTTCAGCGAGCGCATTGCCCGCAACCAGCAGTTCCTTCTCAAGGAGGAAAGCCACATGGACAAGGTAGTCGACCCGGCCGGCGGCAGCTACTACGTAGAGACCCTGACAGTGAGCATCGCCAACGAAGCCTGGAAACTCTTCCTGGCCGTTGAGGACAATGGCGGCTTCTTCGTCCAGGTCGGCGAGGGTGCGGTCCAGAAGGCCGTCAACGAAAGCTGCGCCAAGCGCCACACCGACGTTGCCCGCCGCAAGGAAATCCTGCTGGGCACCAATCAGTATCCCAACATCAACGAGAAGGCTGCCGACAAAATCAAGACCGGCGCCGGCTGCTGCAAGTGCGCCTGCTCTGCCGAGCAGGGACCCAACGCACTGAGCATGAAGCGCGCCGCCACCGACTTCGAGGAGCTGCGTCTGGCCACCGAAGCTGCCGCAAAGCGCCCCAAAGTGTTCATGCTGACCATAGGCAACCTGGCCATGCGCCTTGCCCGAGCACAGTTCTCGACCAACTTCTTCGGCTGCGCCGGCTACGAGATAATCGACAATCTGGGCTTCGACACCGTAGAAGCCGGCGTCGACGCCGCACTGGCCAAGGAAGCCGACGTGATAGTGCTCTGCTCGAGCGACGACGAATACGCCACGCTGGCTCCTGAGGCCTACAAGTACCTTGCGGGCCGCGCCGAGTTCGTTGTTGCCGGCGCCCCTGCCTGCATGGACGACCTCAAGGCCGAGGGCATCAAGGACTTCGTGCATGTGCGCTGCAACGTGCTCGACACCCTCCGCGACTTCAACAACCGCCTTCTGAACAAATAACCCCACTCCCGAAAAAATATGAAACCCGATTTCAAAAATATCGACATCACTTCCGGGAGCACAGGCCCCCGTCCGGCCGCGCAGGCCGGTGAGGATTGGCTCACCCCGGAGCGCATCCAGGTGAAGAGCGTCTACACCGCCTCCGACCTCGAAGGACTCGAACACCTCAACTATATGAGCGGCATACCGCCGTTCCTGCGTGGCCCGTACAGCGCCATGTATCCCCTGCGACCCTGGACCATCCGCCAGTACGCCGGCTTCTCCACCGCCGCTGAGTCGAACGCTTTCTACCGCCGCAACCTCGCCTCGGGCCAGAAGGGCCTCTCGGTGGCTTTCGACCTCGCCACACACCGCGGATACGACGCTGACCACGAACGTGTTGTCGGCGACGTCGGCAAGGCAGGCGTATCGATCTGCACCCTGGACGATATGAAGGTGCTCTTCGACGGCATACCTCTGAACAAAATGTCGGTGTCAATGACCATGAACGGTGCCGTACTGCCCGTACTGGCCTTCTACATCAACGCCGGCCTTGAGCAGGGCGCAAAACTCGAAGAGATGGCCGGTACCATCCAGAACGACATCCTCAAGGAGTTTATGGTGCGCAACACCTATATCTATCCTCCGGAGTTCTCGATGCGCATCATCGCCGACATCTTCGAGTATACCTCGCAGAACATGCCCAAGTTCAACTCGATCTCCATCTCCGGCTACCACATGCAGGAGGCAGGCGCAACCTGCGACATCGAGCTGGCCTACACACTGGCCGACGGTCTTGAGTATCTCCGCGCCGGTGTCAACGCCGGTATGGACATCGATACTTTCGCTCCCCGCCTGTCGTTCTTCTGGGCAATCGGCATGAACTACTTCATGGAAGTAGCCAAGATGCGCGCCGCACGTATGCTTTGGGCAAAGATTGTCAAGAGCTTCGGCGCCAAGAACCCCAAGTCGCTGGCTCTGCGCACACACTCCCAGACTTCCGGTTGGAGCCTCACGGAGCAGGACCCCTTCAACAACGTTGGCCGCACCTGCATCGAAGCCATGGGCGCCGCTCTAGGCCACACCCAGAGCCTCCACACCAACGCGCTGGACGAGGCAATCGCGCTGCCTACCGACTTCTCGGCTCGCATCGCCCGCAACACCCAGATCTACATCCAGGAGGAAACTCAGGTTACCCGCGCCATCGACCCGTGGGGTGGCTCGTACTACATCGAGGCCCTCACCGACCAGATCGCACACCGCGCCTGGGAGCACATCCATGAAATCGAGAAACTCGGCGGCATGGCAAAGGCCATCGAAACCGGCGTGCCCAAGCTGCGCATCGAAGAGGCCTCGGCCCGCACCCAGGCCCGCATCGACTCCGGCCGGCAGACCATCGTGGGTATCAACAAGTACCGCCTCGAGCATGAAGATCCCATCGACATCCTCGAGATCGACAACACCGAGGTGCGCCGTGAGCAGATTGAGCGTCTCAACGACGTAAAGGCCCACCGCGACGAGGCTCAGGTAAAGGCCGACCTGGCCGCCATCACCGAGTGCGTACGCACCAAGGAAGGCAACCTGCTCGACCTTGCCGTCAAGGCCGCCGGCCACCGCGCCACCCTGGGCGAGATTTCCGATGCCTGCGAAGAAGTCGTGGGCCGTTACAAAGCAGCAATCAGAACAATACAAGGCGTGTACTCCTCCGAAACCTCCAAAGACCCGGACTTCCGGAAAGCACAGCAGATGTGCGAGGAATTTGCAAAACGCGAAGGCCGCCAGCCTCGCATCATGATAGCCAAGATGGGCCAGGACGGCCACGACCGCGGCGCAAAGGTAGTGGCCACGGGCTACGCCGACTGCGGCTTCGACGTCGACATGGGTCCCCTCTTCCAGACGCCGGCAGAAGCTGCCCGCCAAGCCGTCGAGAACGACGTTCACATTTTGGGCGTATCGTCGCTGGCAGCCGGCCACAAGACCCTCATTCCCCAGGTTATTGAAGAACTCAAGAAACTGGGCCGTGAGGACATCATGGTGACCGCCGGCGGTGTAATTCCCGCACAGGACTACGACTTCCTCTACAAGGCCGGTGTAGCCGCTATCTTCGGCCCCGGCACCCGTATTCCCGTGTCCGCCATCAAGATGCTCGAACTCCTCCAGGAGGGCGAGTAAATACCATACATTCCCCCCGGGCCTCCCGGCTCCCTCCGGGAGGCCCATCCCACAGAGCGGTGACCGTCGCGACGACGGGCACCGTTCCGTGTATTTAGCTCGAGGAAATGCGATTTATCCCGTTAAAACGGGGGAGGGAGGGCTCTAAATCAAAAATTAATGACTATATTTGCCACATGTTTTACCGAGGACACGCCCGAATTGCGCAAGCACCATGGATAGTGCTGATAATGTGCGCATTGCTACTGCTGCCTTGGCTTGGCGAAACGCTCTTCAACTCGAAGGGAGAACCGCGCGAGGCCATGGTGGCTATGTCTATGCTCCAAAGCGGCGACTGGGTGCTCCCTGTGAACTTCGGCACCGACTTGCCGTACAAGCCGCCTTTTATGGCGTGGCTGATAGCCGTTTTTGCACTGATTTTCAACGGAGGAGAGGTCACCGAATACCTGTCGCGCCTGCCGTCGGCCCTGAGTGCCATCGCGCTGGTGATGTGCAGTTTCGGCTGGGCTCGGCGTGTTCGCGGCGACCGCTTTGCAATGATTTTCGCGCTGGTGCTTCTGACGTGCTTCGAAGTGTTCCGTGCCGCTATGGCCTGCCGCGTGGATATGGTTCTGACGGCCTCGATGGTAATACCTTTATACCTCATTTTCAGGATAGAGGAGCGCGGCGACAAGCGTCATCGCGGTGCTGACACCGCTCTTTGGGTCGGTGCGTGGCTGTTGCTGAGCTGCGCCGTGCTCACCAAAGGCCCGGTTGGCTCGCTGCTGCCGTGCTGCGTGGCCGGAGTATACCTGCTGCTGCGTCGGCGCCGTTTCGTGCCTACCTTCTTCAAGATGCTCGGGCTGGCCCTTGCGGCCATGCTTATACCGGCGGTATGGTACTATGCGGCATGGAAGAGCGGGGGAGAGGGCTTTATGGACCTGGTGTGGGAGGAAAACATCGGACGCCTCACCGGTACAATGAGTTATGAGAGCCACGAGCAGCCTTTCTGGTACAACTTCGTGACCCTCGTGGCGGGCTGTCTGCCTTGGACGGTGCTCTGCCTGATAGCACTGAGCTGCCTGCGCAAGTCGCTCCCCCGACGGCCCCTTCAGCCGGCCGGGTTGCTTGCTTTGGTGGCTGCCATAGTCATCGTGGGCTTCTATTGCATCCCGTCGAGCAAGCGCAGCGTGTATCTTCTGCCGGCATATCCCTTTGTGTGCTACGCCATTGCAAGTATCATCGACAGCCCGGCAGCCCGCGGCCAAGTGCGGGTGTTCACCTGGATTGTCGCCGTGGTGGCCGTGTTGGTGCCGGTGGCTTTCGTAGGGCTCTACTTCGTTGATATACCGGGGGTTCGCCTCGGCTTGCCCAACTGGTACGGCTGGCTTATGCTTGCCATACCGTTTATGTGCGGCTTGGCGTGGATGGCAAACCGCCATTCTGCCATCGGACATCTAATGCTGACCGTGTGGGGGCTTTATCTTGCTTATATAGCGTGCGTTATGCCGGCTGTGCTCAATCCGCGCAGCGACCGCAACGTCCTCGAAGCGATACCTGCCGCGGCGCACACACCCATAGTAGCCCTCCCGTGGGGCGACGGCACACCCTTCCGACCCTATACACTCGACTACTATCTCGGCGACAGAGTGCGCGACGCCGCCTCCGTGGCAGCACTCGACACGCTGCCGACGGGCGCCGTGGTGCTCATTCCGCACGACGCCGACACCACCGGCCTGGCTCGGAACTTCTCCTACAGAATACTCACCGAGCGCGGATGCGACTTCCGGCGGCCGGTGGGCATTGCCGTGAAACACTGAAAAATCCACAATATCTAATAAAACTCCATTATCTAATAGACTGCAATGAAAAACATAATCAAGGCAATCATCCTTGCGCTGGCGCTGCTTGCGCCCCGCGTGGCCAACGCTCAGACCGCAACGCCGCCGGACCGCGAGTTCCGCTCGGCTTGGGTGGCAACCGTATGGCGGCTTGACTGGCCTCAGAGCACCATCTCCTCCACAGGCAACCAGACTCAGATTCAGAAGCAGAAGGATCAGATGATTCAGATGCTGGACTCGCTGAGTCTCAACAACTTCAACGCCATAAACTTCCAGGTGCGCTCGCGCAGCGACGCCATGTACCGCTCGTCGTACGAGCCGTGGAGTTCCGACCTTGTCGACACCCGCGGCATGGATCCGGGCTGGGATCCGCTGGAATTCGTTGTCGAAGAGTGCCATGCCCGCGGCATGGAGTGCCATGCATGGGTCAACCCCTACCGCTTCGAGAGTGTTGCCCACCAGTGGGACGGCACGCCTCAGAACTACCGCGAGACCCATCCCGACTGGGTTATGGACGTCACCAACAGCAGCGGCACCACGGCCTCCATCCTCAATCCCGGCATCCCTGAGGTGACCGAACACATCTGCAACATCATCCGCGAGATAGTGACCAACTACGACGTCGACGGTGTTCTCTTCGACGACTATTTCTACCTCTCCGGCACAGGCACGCAGCACGACGGTGACCTCTACAACGCTTACAAGGCCGCCGGCGGCAAGCTCGAGATTCGCGACTGGCGCCGCTCCAACGTCAACAATATGATAGCGCAGGTCAACAACACCATCAAGGCCGCCAAACCCTGGGTGCGCTTCGGTGTGTCGCCCGCCGGCATAGCCTGCACAAGCTCGTCGGTGGCCGCGCAGTACGGCATCAACCCGTGCCCGACCGGCTCCGACTGGCAGTACAACGACATCTACTCCGACCCCATCGCCTGGATTTCGGAGCAGAGCATAGACTTTATCTCGCCTCAGATTTACTGGACCATAGGAGCCTCCACCGACTATGACCGCGCCACCCGCTGGTGGAGCGAAGTTGCGCACAAATGGGACCGTCACCTCTACGTTTCGCACTCGATCAGCTCCCTGACGGCTTCGAGCAAGGCGCCCGGCATGAGCGGCCTGGAAAACGCCATCTCCGAGCTCAGCGAGCCCGAAAACGGCCCGGAGCGCGCCTCCGGCCCCAACAACGCCAGCTTCCAGGAATATGTCGACGAGATTATGCTCAACCGCGAGTACAACCTCGACAATGCCCCCGGCTCCATATTCTACTCGGCCAAATACCTCTACCGCACCGCCAAGCTCTTCAGCCACTACCTCAAGCAGAAGGCCTTCACCACCCATTGCCTGCCTCCGGCCATGACTTGGTGCGGGGCGCCCACACCCGAACCGGTCGAGAACGTTGCTATGTCGGGCTCGCGCCTTACATGGACCGAAAAACCCGGCATGCGCTACACCGTCTACGCCTATCCGGCCTCTTTCAGCGACCGCGACAAGGTGCGCATGCCCGAATACCTCATCGGCGTGGCTTACGGCCCGGAATATACCGTCGGCGAAGCCTATCTGAGCGGCTACACATTCGGCGTTTGCACCTACGACCGCTACGGCAACGAGTCCTCGCTCTCCATCCCCGGCAGCACCGGTGAGGCTCTGCCCGCTCCGACAATCGTCTTCCCGGCAACCGACGGACTTGGCGAAGCCCCGTTCGACTTCAGCTGGGAGCCCGTCGACGGCGCTTCGGAATATATAGTTGAAATCGCCACAGACGCCGCCATGACTCAGCGCCTTGACCAGCGGTCGAGCACGACGCCCTCGATCAGCACATCGCGCTTCGTGCAGCTGCCCATGGAGACCACGCTCTACTGGCGCGTGCGCGCCTGCGGCCCCGGCTACCGCGACGGTATAGGCTCGGCCAACGCATTCACGCTGACCCAGCTGCGCATCATCGCGCCGGCCCATGCCTCCACCACGGAGAACCTCACCCCGACCTTCGAATACTCCATCGCCGACCGCGAGGTGACCCTCGAGATAGCCGACGACATGGCCTTCGACGAAGATGACATCGTCTACACCAACACCCACAGCGGCTCGCACGCCATACCTAAGTACACGCTCTGCTCGGGCAAGCATTTCTACAGCCGCGCCAAGTACGAAAAGAACGGCGAGGCACAGATTTCGCCCATCGTAGAGTTCACCACACCGGAATTTGAGGCCGCAATACCGGCGGTTGCCTACCCGCTGCCCGGCGGCGAGCTCCACTCCGACGAGCACATCGCTCTTGTGCCCGTCGAAGGTCCCTATCAGCTTCGCGTCGAGGTGTCGGCCTCCGACAGGTTCCCGGCACGCTCGTCGTACAGCACGGCCCGTGTGAGCACCCTCGACTTCACCGACCCCACGGAGGCTTCGCAGATTAAAATCTCCACCAAGTACCTCGAGGACGGCGCCACTTACTACGTTCACGCCCGCGCCCGCTACTGGATAGGTGGCGAAGGCATAGTGACGGGCTATTCCGAGGCCATTCCCTTTGTCTACCGCGCCTCCAGCGCCGGCATCACCTCGGCGGAGGCCACCGTATGCGCACTGCGCTTTGAAAGCGGGCGCCTTGTGGCCGGCTCCGATGTCGAAGCAGTGGCCGTGAACGCCGCCGACGGCCGCACCGTGGTCGCCATAGAGCGCCTTGCCGCCGGCGAGAGCGTAGAACTTAATCTGGCGCCCGGTGTTTACATTGTCAGTGCAGACAATGTGAAACCTTTCAAGATAAACATCCACTAACATATTACATACTGTTATGATTAGTCCTAAAATACAAGACGCCCTCAACACCCAGATTAATGCCGAGTTCTGGTCGGCATATCTCTATCTGGCCATGGCAATGCACTTCGAGAACGAAGGCCGTGCCGGAATAGCAAACTGGTTCCGCATACAGTTCAAGGAAGAGCAGGCTCATGCCGAAATCTTCATCAACTACCTCAACAGCCGCGGCGGCCGCGTGGTGCTCAAGCCCATCGCCGGTGTGCCCGAAAGCTGGAGCAGCGTGCTTGCCGCCTTCGAGGACACCCTCGCGCACGAGCAGAAGGTAACGGCAATGATCAACAACCTCTACGCCCTTGCCGAATCCGAACACGACTACGCCACCCGCGGCAAACTCGACTGGTTCGTCTCCGAGCAGGTCGAGGAGGAGGAAACGGCTCAGGGCCTCATCGACCGCCTCAAGCTGGTCGGCGAGGAAGGTCTGGCTCTGTTCATGTTCGACCAGGAGCTTGCCGCCCGCGTATACAACGTGCCGGCGCCTCTGGCTTCGGCAGAGTGAGTAACTACTCAGCTATCGAACCTCTTTATTAGGAGGCACGCCGATAACAGGGTTGCGCCCTCCATTTCGCCTCTTGT
>ENA-ORLW01003837-ORLW01003837.1-human-gut-metagenome-genome-assembly--contig:-NODE-3837-length-10815-cov-6.193518_pt1 | contig 10815 bp, 10 predicted proteins | sample MGYA00243017_ERZ508829 | MGnify/ENA primary metagenome ERZ508829 (study PRJEB26277, sample SAMN04329776) | human gut metagenome | biome: human-associated habitat | host: Homo sapiens | place: USA... | reverse complement strand
GACTGCCCTTTCATTTTGGTTTTTTAGAAATGCGAATCTTAGTACAGCTTCGCACCGGCGGGAATCCGGTCATCCACCATCAGGAGATTCAGGCCCTCGTGACCGTCCTCCTCATGAACAGCGGAGATCAGCATACCCTCGGAATCAATGCCCATCATTTTTCTGGGAGGCAGGTTCACGATGGCGATGGCCGTCTTTCCAACCAGCTCTTCCGGCTCATAATATTCATGGATGCCGCTCAAAATCACGCGATCCGTGCGCTCGCCGTCATTCAAAGTGAACTTCAGCAGCTTCTTGGACTTCTTCACCGCTTCGCAGGCCAGGATCTTCACGGCACGGAAATCGCTCTTGGAGAAGGTTTCAAAATCCACCATGTCCTTGAAGATGGGTTCGATCTTCACGTTGGAGAAGTCGATCTTCTCCTGCACGGGAGCCGCGGCAGGCGCGGAAATGGCCTTTTCAGCCTTCTTGTCGGTATCCAGCGGCTTCATGGTCGGGAACAGGATGACCTCCCGGATGGTGTCCGCGCCGGTGAGCAGCATGACGCAGCGGTCGATGCCCATACCCATGCCGCCCGTGGGAGGCATACCGTATTCCATGGCGGTGAGGAAATCCTCGTCCAGCATTTCGGTCTCGTCATCGCCCCGCTCCCGCTGCTCCACCTGCTTTTCAAAGCGCTGGCGCTGGTCGATGGGGTCATTCAGCTCGGAATAGGCGTTGGCCAGCTCGCTGTGGCAGATAAACAGCTCGAAGCGCTCCGTCAGCCGGGGATCGGCAGGGCTGCGCTTGGTCAGGGGGCTGACCTCCACAGGATACATGGTAATGAAGGTGGGCTGGATCAGCTTCTCCTCCACCTTCTGATCGAAGCAGGCGTACAGGGCGTTGCCCCAGGTCTTTTCGGCGGCATCCGCCAGCTCCACGCCCACGGCCTTAGCCGCGGCCACGGCCTCGGCGTCATCGGTGATGGCGCCGAAGTCCACGCCCACATACTCCTTGACGGCGTCCACCATGGTCAGCCGGCGCCAGCCGGGAGTCAGGTCGATCTGCTCGCCCATCCACTCCACCTGATAGCTGCCGTTGATCTCCTTGGCAGCGCCTGCCAGAATACCCTCGGCAATGTCCATCATGGTGTGGAAGTCGGCGTAAGCCTGATACATCTCCACGGTGGTGAATTCGGGGTTGTGCTTGGGGTCCATGCCCTCGTTGCGGAAAATGCGGCCGATCTCATACACACGGTCCATGCCGCCCACGATGAGCCGCTTCAGCGGCAGCTCCGTGGCGATGCGCATGTACATATCAATGTCCAGCGTGTTGTGATGGGTGATGAAGGGCCGGGCGGCGGCGCCGCCGGCGATGGTGTTCAGAACGGGGGTCTCCACTTCCATGTAACCCATGTTGTCCAGATAGTTCCGCATGAACTTGATGAACTGAGAACGGATAACGAAGTTCTTCTTCACCTCGGGGTTCACCATCAGGTCCACATAGCGCTGACGGAACCGCAGTTCCTTATCCTGCAGGCCGTGGAACTTCTCCGGCAGGGGCAGGAGGGACTTGGACAGCAGGGTGATGTTATGCGCCCGGACGCTCATCTCGCCCCGCTGGGTGCGGAACACCTCGCCCTCGACGCCCACGATGTCGCCGATGTCGAACTTCTTGAACTTCTTGTAGACGGCCTCGTCCATCTCGTCCTGACGGGCGTAGAGCTGGATGCGGCCGTCCCGGTCCTGCAAATCGCAGAAAGATACCTTACCCATGCCGCGCTTGCTCATGAGGCGGCCTGCCACCTTGACGGGCTTGCCCTCCATGGCGTCGAAGTTGTCCTTGATCTGCTGGGAGGTCGCATCCCAGTCAAAGCGGGTGATCACAAAGGGGTTCTGGCCCTCCGCCTGGAGATTCGTCAGCTTCTCCCGGCGAATACGGGTCTGCTCGGACAGGCTCAGCTCCGGCTGGGCCTGGGGATTCTTCTGTTCAGCCATAGTCCTTCTCCTTAGTGTTCGATCTTCACAACGGTGTAGTGGATGTTGCCGAAGGGAGCTTCCACCACCACGTCCTGTCCCTCCTTGGCGCCCAGGAAGGCCTTGCCGAAGGGGGATTCCTCAGAGATGATGCCGTGCATGGGGTCGGACTCCTGAGAGCCCACGATCTTGTAGCTGGCCTCCTTGCCGTCGGTGCCCTTAACCGTGACGGTGCAGCCGATGGTGATGGTGTCGGAGGGGGCCGTTTCATCCACGATCACCACATGCTGCAAAATGACTTCCAACTCGGCAATGCGGGAGTACAGCTTGCCCTGCTCGTTCTTGGCCTCGTCGTACTCGCTGTTTTCGCTGAGGTCGCCGAAGCCGCGGGCGATCTTGATCTGCTCCGCCACCTCGTCGGACCGGGTGGTCTTCAGATAATTCAGTTCCTGCTCCAGCTCGTCCTTACGAGCTTGGCTCATTTTGTATTCTTTTTCCATTTCGGCTGTTCCTTTCATTATCCTGAAGTGTATAACACTCCTAATTTACCATGGTTTTATATTGTAATAGGTATCTTCCGGATTGTCAAGGGCAAAAGGCCCTGATTTCGGGAATAGCCCCCTTGTTTTCCGTTTCTCCCAGCCGCACGGACACCTGCCCCGGCCGCAGAGCGCCGGTCCGCCACAGGACCGACAGAAGCTGGCCCCGGTCAAGGCCCTCCGGCAGCCTTGCCTCCACCTCCGGCGGCAGCAGGAGCCGGGGCAGGGGCAGCGATTCGTCATACAGCGGCAAAAAGCCGCCGTCCTGCGCTTCCGTAGGGTCAAAGGCCATATGGAGAGACACTTGTTCCTGCTCCATCTTCGGGTTCAGCACGATGGACACGCCGTATTCCCGCCGCAGACGGCGGCACAGCTCCTCCCCGCCGAAGGGGACCTTCAATATGAGATACCGGTGACGCAGAGCCAACTCCGTCACCGTCCGCACCACCTCGCCGGAGAGGGCGTCTGCCGTGATCAGCACCCGCGCCCCGGCGGGGTTTTCCCCCCGAAACCGCAGCAGCTCTCCGCACCAGTCCGCGGCGATGGCCCGCCGAAGCGACAGAGTCTCTACCGGGCGCAGCCCCTCCGGCAGAGCCTCCGCTGAGGCCCCGGCAGGCAGCACCACCTGCTCCACCCTCTGCCGCAGCAGCTTTTTTCCGGCGGTACGGAGCCTCCGCCGCTCCGTTAAGTGGTTCCTACGCCGGTCCTGAGCCATCCAGGCGCAGAGAAACCGGATATGCAGAACGCTGACCTCCTTTAACGTAACAGGACGGTTCCAATGCCCGCTTGGTTCCCAAAGCATCATTCCTACCATAACGATCAACCTCCTGCCCCATGGTATGGGACAGGAGGTCGATTCAGAACGGTTCGCCGTTCCTTACTTCTTTTTCAGTTCGCTGAGGATACAAAGCCCCATGGCCAGCACAGGCAGCAGTCCCCGCAGGCACAGGATCTGCCAATCGCCGGAACCGAGATTTACGTCTATCAGAAGTCCCACGAACCACGCAGCCAGTGTGGAGATAATCGCTTTCAGATACATTCGCAAATCCTCCTTTATTTGCCCACCGAGGTGCCGGAGAGGGTGTAGCCCGTCAGATACCCCTTCTTCGGCGCCGCGCCGTGGCTCAGGGGATTGATCCGCACATTGTTTTCCACCACCTCAAAGTGGAGGTGGGGCCCAGTGGAGTGTCCGGTGGAGCCGGTGATGCCGATGGTCTGCCCCTGCTTGACGTAGGTTCCCACGCTGACCTTGATGCTGCTCATGTGAGCGTACAGGGTGGTGTTGCCCACACCGTGAGAAATGACCACATAGTTGCCGTAGGAGCTGGACCGCTGGGCGATGATGACCGTGCCCGCCTTGGCGGCGTACACCGGACTGGTGTAACCCACCCGGCCGATGTCGGTGCCCTTGTGGTTGGTGGAGCCAACGCCGCCGGGGGAATTACGCCCGCCTACGGTGGAGGTGATATACCGGCTGTCCACCGGCCAGATATAGCCGCCGGGGTTGGTGTTGTATTTCTTTCCCTCCGCCGCCATCTGTTCTTCCAGCTTCTTCTGCATTTGCTTGACCTGCTGCTCGATGCGGCGCTCCTCGGCCTCCAGCTCCTTCAGCGTGGCCTGATACTCGGCGGCGTTGTTGTCGATCTCCTTGACCAGCTTGTTGGCCTCGTCCCGCTGGGCGCTGAGCTGCTTTTTCTGGGTCTCCAGTTCTGCTTTGGCGGCTTCCAGCGCCGCCTTATTGGCTTCCAGACCGGCTTTCTTCTCCGCGATCTCCGCCTGCAGGGTCTGAAGGTCCTGAATCACCCGCCGGTCATAGTCCATGACCTCGTTGATAAAGTCCAGACTGCCCAGCAGGTCGGAAAAGCTGTTGGCCTTGAACAGCACCGACCAATAGCTGATGGTGCCCCGCTCCTCCATTTCCCGGACCCGCTTGCAGAACAGCTCGTATTGAGCCTCCTCCCGCTGCTGGGCGTCCGCCAGTTCGGTTTCCGCCTGAGAAATAAGGGCGTTGTAATCGGAGATCTGAGCCTCCGTGTTGCTGATCTTGGCGTTGGTGTTGGCGATCTGGTCATCCAGAAGGGTCTTTTTCTGCACCGCCGCCGCCTTGTCGTTCTTCAGACTGTTGAGCTTGCCCTGGATCTCCTTTTGCTTTTTATCCAGGCTGGCGGCGTTCCCCTTCAGGGCGTCGATATCCGCCTGGGTGACCTTGGCGGCCATAGCCGGGGCCACATTCACCGACAGGCACAGCACCGCGCAGAGCAGCGCGGCGCAGATGCGGACATAGCGCTCGTTTTTCTTCATGTCCGCCCTCCTTTACACCTGAAGGAACCGCCGGATGGCGGAAAGGCTGCCGCCTACGCCAATGAGGATGCCGGCCCCCAGAAATACGCCGCCCACCGGCTTCCAGAGCTGCTGGAAGGGCACGATGGAAAGGAGCTGTAAGGTGTCATTGTCGGCAACGCCCTGCGCAATGGCTTCATACAAGCCCCATTGCAGCAAAAAGGCAAGGATTGCACCGGTAAGGCCCAGCATGAAGCCCTCATACACAAAGGGCCAGCGGATAAAGCCGTTGGTCGCGCCCACCATTTTCATAATGGCGATCTCATCCCGCCGGTCAAAGGTGGTGAGCTTGATGGTGTTGGAAATAATGAACATGGACACAACGAACAGCACTGCGATCAGCGTCAGGCAGATGACCGTGGCGATATTCCGGACTGTGATGAAGCCGTTGGTCAGCTCCGCATAGGCGTTGATGCCGCCGATGCCGGGAATGGCCTTGATGAGTTCCACTGTCTGGCTCTGGAGCTTCAGCTCCTTGACCTTGATGGCGAATCGGTCCCGGAGGATGTTGGGGTCCAGATCCTGAAAATATTCCTCATCCGGGTGTTCGCTGATGAAGGACTGCATGGCCTCCTCACGGGAGATAAAGGTGACGGACGCCACATTGTCCACCGCTTCCAGTTTCTTTTGCAGGGCCTTGGCCTGTGCCTCCGTATAGCTGTCATCCACAAATGCTAAAATCTCATTGTCCTGCTCCGCCTGCTTCAAGTTGGCGTCCGCGTTGACAGCCACCAGCGTAAAGGTGCCCATGATCAGCAGACACGCCACGGTAATGCCGATGGCGGCGAAGGACATGAAGCCGTGGCTGAACATATTGGATAGACCCTCGTGGAAGAAATATCCGAAATCGTGTTTACTCATGGATATGCCCTCCCACATAGCCGCCTACGCTGTCATTGATGATGCGGCCCTGGTCAATGGTAATGACCCGCTTGCCGAATTTGTTTACCAGATCCTTTTCGTGGGTCACTACCAGCACGGTGGTGCCCAGCTGGTTGATCTTCACCAGCAGCGTCATGATCTCCATGGAGCGCTCCGGGTCCAGATTGCCGGTAGGCTCGTCGGCAATGATGGTAGCAGGGTTGTTCACCAGCGCCCGGGCGATGGCCACGCGCTGCTGCTCGCCGCCGGAAAGCTCGCTGGGGAAATTCTCCGCCTTCTTTTCCAGACCCACCAGCTGCAAAACGTATGTAATGCGCTGTTTGATCTCTTTTTTCGGCATTCCCACCGCCCGCATGACAAATTCCAGGTTCTCATACACGGTTTTCTTCTCGATCAGGCGGAAATCCTGAAAAATAACCCCCAGCGTCCGGCGCATCATGGGAATCTGCCGCTCCGCAATGTTGCTGACGGAAAAGCCGTTGATCATGATACGGCCTGCGGTGGGGACCTCCTCCCCGGTGAGCATTTTGATAATGGTAGATTTTCCGGACCCGGAGGGGCCCACTAAAAACACAAACTCGCCGTCCTCAATGGCGGCGCTGATACCCCGGATGGCACGGGTCCCGTTGGGATATTCCATTTCCACGTCTTTCAGGCGGATCATCAAGCAGTCTCCTTATTTTTTGTCCAATCGGCCTTTCCTCATGGGATCTGGTCGACATAATATTATACATAGCCACATTATATACGGCTTTTCGGGACATTGCAACGTTTCCTTGCAGATTCCTTTCAAAGTTTTTCCCGGGAAATTTTTCCGGTTCCCCACCGCCCCCGCTCCTTGGAAAGCTGTTTTTTGCTTTGAGAACAGTCTCCGTTCCGACAAAAAACCGGGAAGCCTGACGGCTTCCCGGTTTCAGCGTGTCGAAAAAGTCTTTTCTCCCCGCTGAGCAAGTTTTCAGAACTTCATAAAAGTTCTGAAAACTTAGGATTTTAATGGCGCGGGACACCCTTCTTGGGTTTCCCGCACACACCCTTCCTTACCGTCGCGGAAAATTTATCACTTTATCGACAGCCTCAAACCGGGAAGCCTGACGGCTTCCCGGTTTCTCACATGTAAAAGTATCAGGAATCAATGCCCCGGCTGGTCAGATATTTCTTGACCATCAGCGCCACCTTGAAGGTGATGGCATCGTCAAACTCCCGGAGATCCAGACCGGTGAGCTTCTTGATCTTCTCCAGACGGTACACCAGAGTATTCCGGTGGACAAACAGCTTCCGGGCGGTCTCGGAAACGTTCAGGTTGTTCTCAAAGAACTTGTGGATGGTGAACAGAGTTTCCTTATCCAGCGCGTCGATGGGGTTCTTCTTGAAAACCTCCTGGAGGAACATCTCGCACAGGGTAGTAGGCAGCTGATAGATCAGGCGGCCGATACCCAGATTTTCATAGTTGATGATGTACTTTTCGGTGTCAAAGACCTTGCCTACCTCGATGGCGATCTGAGCCTCCTTATAGCTCTTGGCCAGATCCCGCAGGTGCATGGCGATGGTGCCCATGCCCACCACCACGGTGCTCTCGCCGTTGACCCGGAGGGCCTCCTCGATCTGGGCGGCAGTCTTGTTCAGTTCCTTGCTGCCCGCGCCGTCCGGCAGCTGGCGGATCAGAACCACATCCCCCTCGCCGACGCTGAGGACAAAGTCGTTCTGACGGTCCGGGAACATGGCCTGAATGGTCTCCGTGGGAACGGATTCCCCCTTCTGCAAGGCCCGGATGGCGAAAATGCCCCGGCTGACGTCGGTGGCCACCCGCAGTTCCTTGGCCCGCATATAAATATCGCCCAGCATGATGTTGTCGGAGATGATATCCTTGACGAAGGACCCCCTGTCATGCTTTTCCTCATAATAGCTCTTGGCTGCGTTCAGCGCCACCGTCGCCATAGAACAGATAGTCTTGCTGATCTCATTATCGCCAAAGGCGAAAACGGCGTAATCAAACTGGTTTCCCCAGCCGCTGAGCGCCTTGAAGGTCTTGCCGTCAAAGCAGACCATGCTGCCGGCAGCGCCGTTTACCGCCGCCACATACTCGCTCCAGCGCTGGCCGATCATAGACAGCTCGCTGCAGGCAATGACAACGCCCTCACCGTCGATCACGCCGACGGTTCGATCCGTGTTTTCCTTCAATTGCAGAACTACGTTCTGAAAGATTCTTCCGGACATGGCTGTTCCTCCTCAACACGAAAACTATGGATCACGCAGGGCCTACCCGCGCATACCTATTGTGCAATCTGTCAGTAAGGTCATTATAGCGATTATTTTGTCGGATTGCAAGATGTTTTTTCTTTTTTCAACAAAAAATCACTTTCCTTTTTGTTGAAGTTTCGAGGTTTTCTTGTCTCCTCCGTCAGTTTTGCTAATGCCTGCCATTCCTCTTTGGTCAGCAAACGGTATGTACCCCGCTCCAGAACCGGATCCAACAGCAAATTGCCCATGCGAACGCGCTCCAAATACAGCACCGGCTTTCCCAGATACGCCAGCATCCGTTTGATTTGGTGAAATTTCCCCTCCCGCAAAATCACATAGGCCTCGCTCTCCTCGCCGGCGGTCAGGATCCGCAATTCCGCCGGCTGGCAAATCAAACCGTCATCCAGGTGCAAGCCTTCCGCAAAGGCGGCACTGTCCGCCGCACTAAGACGTCCCGCCACCCGGACATAGTATTCCTTATCCACATGCTTTTTCGGAGACAGCAGCTCGTGAGCCAGTCCGCCCTCGTTGGTCAGCAGCAGCAAGCCTTCCGTGTCCTTATCCAGCCGTCCCACCGGGAACAGGCCCTGCCGCTGCAAATCCTGAGGCAGCAGGTCCAACACCGTTGCCCCCCGGCCGTCCTCCGTGGCGGACAGATACCCCGCCGGCTTGTTCAGCATGACCCAAGTATACCGGCGCCAGTTCAGCTTTTCTCCGTTGACCGCGATCACAGCCTGCTCCGGGTCCGCCTTTTCCTCAGCCGACCGGGCCGGGACCCCGTCCACCGTCACCCGTCCCTGACGAACCAGGTCCTTCACTTCCCTGCGGGACCACCGCCCCGTAGAGGCGATGATCTTATCCAGCCGCTGCGCCGCCATAACTGATCCTCCCACGCTGTTTTTTTCAATTTTATCATAATCGGATGGAAAATGGAATAGAAACAAACAGGAGGGATGATGACCATGATGATCCAAGCGATTCGACTGACACGAAAAAAGGCCGCACTGGCGGTCATTCTTGCAGGGGCCGTTCTGGCGGCGCTGATCCTGCTGCTGGGGCAGCGCGGCGGTGCGGGTGCGTCAGAGCAGCCCTGTCTTTCCAACAACGGAGAGAGAGTGGCATATCTGCGGGAACTGGGCTGGGAGATCGACCCGGAACCGCTGACCACGCTGCAATTTCTGCTGCCGCCCAAGCTCAGCGGGGACTACATCACCTACAACGATCTGCAAAAGGCGCAGGGCTTCGACTTAGAGACCTGCTGCGGCAAGCAGGTAACCCGTTTCACCTACACCGTCACCAACTATCCCCAGCGGCCCGACGGCGTTCAGCTCAACCTCTACATCTGCGAGGACCTTCCGGTGGCGGGGGACGTGGTCTGCACCGGGACCGACGGATTTCAGGACACATTGGTTTTCCCACAGCAAACGGATGCCTCCTGATAGCTGACTGCTCCACAGGACCCCCCACTTCCGACCGGACAGCCAGCAGTTTATTGCCGCTATCATCGCCCATATCGAGCAAACCGCCAAAATGCCTAATCCATTTTGTGTTCCAGCATTCTCTGATCCCCTTGAAAATACAGAATCCCGAGGCTGTCGGGAACACAAAATTGAATTGGGCGTAAAAAAGACCTGCCGCTAAGCGGCAGGCCTTTCTATTGGTGCGAATTATTCGTCGATCTCGATAACAACGCCGGAACCAACGGTACGGCCACCCTCACGGATAGCGAAACGCAGGCCCTTTTCAATGGCGATGGGGGTGATCAGTTCGACCTTCATGTCCACGTTATCGCCGGGCATGCACATCTCGGTGCCCTCGGGCAGAGTGATGACGCCGGTCACGTCGGTGGTACGGAAGTAGAACTGAGGACGATAGTTGTTGAAGAAAGGAGTGTGACGGCCACCCTCGTCCTTGGTCAGAACGTAAACCTGGCCAACGAACTTGGTGTGGGGATGAATGGAGCCGGGCTTGGACAGAACCTGACCGCGCTCCACGCCCTGACGGTCGATACCACGCAGCAGAGCGCCGATGTTGTCGCCGGCCTCGGCGTAGTCCAGCAGCTTGTGGAACATCTCGATACCGGTAACAACGGTCTTCTTCTTCTCGTCGGACAGACCAACGATTTCCACTTCCTCGGACAGCTTCAGCTGGCCACGCTCCACACGGCCGGTAGCAACGGTACCACGGCCGGAGATGGTGAAGACGTCCTCAACGGGCATCAGGAAGGGCATATCGGCCTTACGGTCGGGAGTGGGGATATAATCGTCAACAGCGTCCATCAGCTCCTTGATGCAGGCATACTCGGGAGCGTTGGGATCGGTGGACTCGGAGATCAGGGCGTTCAGAGCGGAGCCCTTGATGATGGGGATCTCGTCGCCGGGGAAGTTGTAGGTGGTCAGCAGCTCGCGGACTTCCATCTCCACCAGCTCCAGCAGCTCCTCATCGTCAACCTGATCGCACTTGTTCAGGAACACAACCATGGCGGGCACACCAACCTGACGGGCCAGCAGGATGTGCTCACGGGTCTGAGCCATGGGGCCGTCGGTAGCAGCGATAACCAGGATAGCGCCGTCCATCTGGGCAGCACCGGTGATCATGTTCTTGATATAGTCGGCGTGGCCCGGGCAGTCAACGTGAGCATAGTGACGCTTTTCAGTCTCATACTCAACGTGAGCGGTGTTGATGGTGATGCCGCGTTCCTTCTCTTCGGGAGCCTTATCGATGCTGTCATAAGCCTCGAACTCGGCCTTGCCCTGCAGGGACAGCCACTTGGTGATAGCGGCGGTCAGAGTGGTCTTACCATGGTCGACGTGACCGATGGTACCGATGTTAACATGGGGCTTGGTTCTTTCAAACTTCTG
>ENA-ORLW01003830-ORLW01003830.1-human-gut-metagenome-genome-assembly--contig:-NODE-3830-length-10837-cov-3.610781_pt1 | contig 10837 bp, 8 predicted proteins | sample MGYA00243017_ERZ508829 | MGnify/ENA primary metagenome ERZ508829 (study PRJEB26277, sample SAMN04329776) | human gut metagenome | biome: human-associated habitat | host: Homo sapiens | place: USA... | reverse complement strand
AGTTGTCGCCGGAGACGTTGTCGTACTTGCCGCCGGCGTACAGCTCGCAGTACACCAGCTCCCAGTTGTACCGCTGCTCCTTCTCATTCCAGTCCACCGGGCAGCCCCGGCCCGCGTCCTCCACCTGGATGGACCGGTCTGCAAACCGGGTGACAGTGATGGTCCGGCCGTGGCCCTCCCGGGCCTCGTCGATGGAGTTGGAGAGAATCTCGAACACCGCGTGCTCGCAGCCCTCCAGTCCGTCAGAGCCGAAAATGACGCCGGGCCGCTTCCGGACCCGGTCTGCGCCCTTTAATGCCGAAATGCTGTCGTTGCCATAGTCCTGCTTCTTGGTTGCCATTAAGTTCCTCCAAAGGCAGTGTCTGCCGTAAAATTCATAAATTTATTGTAGCACACCCGGCGCTGTCCTTCAAGTGCTCCCCCAAAAGACGCCGTGATCCCGCCCGCTTCCCGACTCTTCACACAAATTTTACAAAAATGTTATTGCGTAAAATTTCTCATAACCTGGCCGTCACCCAGCTCAATGCCCTTTTCATCGGGGTTTTGCACATTCTCCACAGAGTTTTCCACACCGTTATGTCAACTTTTGAAATACGAAAAAAATACCGCGCCGCGCACACCCCGGCCGGACGCTCCGTTTTTCGGATCAGATGCTTTTACAGAGCGCCTTTTCAGCCAGCCGGATACCCGGAATTTTTTTGTAGTTGCAAATGCAATATATGCGCACATTTGGATATGCTAATATATTGCCAGAAGAAATCCCTCTCCCCTTGAAAGTATTTCAAAAAACGGAAAAAGGAGAATTCTATATGAACGTTTTAATGTTATTAAAAAATAAATCCGAAGTCGCTTTTGTCTATGACACCAACACACTCCGTCAGGGTATTGAAAAAATGCATGCCCACGGTTATTCTGCCATTCCGGTGCTTTCTAAGGATGGCACCTATGTCGGAAGTGTCAGCGAAGGCGATTTTCTCTGGCATATCTTAGAATACCGCAACAACGACTTACGGGTACAGGAAAATTATCAGGTCAGCGACATTCTGCGCAAGGACTTTAACCCTGCCGTTAAAATCGATGTTTCCATGGATGAGTTATTAGAACGCTCCATGAACCAGAACTTTATCCCCGTCGTGGATGACCGTAACTTTTTCATCGGCATTGTAACCAGACAGGATATCATCCGAAGCATTTTAAAGGAACTTTAATCCTCCTTTTTTAACTCCATTCTTTTATACCGGAAAGTTCCCCATGGTTTGATGCTGTCATGTTCACAGACCACCTGATAGCCTGCTTTTTCATAACACTTCACGGCTCTTTGATTAAATAGGCGAACTTCCAGATAGACAAGGCTTTCCGGATACTGTTTTTTTACATAATCCGTAATGGTTTTTACAAAGTCTGCCCCTTTGCCCTGACCGCACTCTTCCGGCCGCATTCCAAGTCCTATCTCAACCTCGCTGTTTTCATCCTGATGCATCTTAAAATAGCCGATCAGCTCTCCTGCTTTATTTAGCACTCCGCGGTACTCCTGCCCGCGTACTTTCGCATCCGCGATTTCCCAGTGATTTCTGACCGCCATTTCCCAGGAAGAATAACTGTACAGGGAATATTCTCCTTCATATTTCCAACCGCAGATGTCTTTTGCATATACTTCTTTTAATGGTACGATCCGATACAGACCACTGTTTTCCAGACTCCGGATGACACGCGCCGGATTTCCCACTGCGATCACATGCGACGGAATATCTTTCGTCACGATACTCCCTGCACCGATCACTACATTACTTCCAACGGTAACACCCGGAAGAATCACTGTATTTCCGCCGATCCATACATTATCTCCCACTGTTACAGGAATTCCGTATTCATATCCTGAATTACGGCTGTCCGGATGAACCGGATGACCCGCTGTATAAATGGAGACATTTGGCGCAATCTGAACATTTTTTCCACATGTTACTTTTCCCACATCAAGGATTGTCAGATTATAATTGGAATAGAAATTCTCACCTACTTCAATGTTCCAGCCATAGTCACAGTGGAATGGTGCTTCCACCCAGACATTTTCGCCTGTTTTTCAAAAAATATTCTTGATCATCTGAGGCGCTTCCTTACTCTGTCTGGATGGCGGCAGCTGATTAAAATCATAGATTTTCTGCTTGCATGCCTTTCTGTCTTCCTCCAGACCATCTAGCCATGCCTTATATGGAAGTCCGCTTAACATTCTTTCTCTCTGATTCATTGTTGTATCTCCCTTATTTTATATTTTTTATAAAAATCATTTCAGCCCAAACGCCGCCATCTCCGCCTGTACATTGCGACTGCCTGTAAATGTCTATAAAACTGAACTCACTATTAATAAATAGTATAATCCCCAAAACAGTTTCTGTAAATATTATCAACCGAAAAAAGGAGACTGCCGCATATTCATGCAGACAGTCTCCCGGTATTTCTTATCTTATCTATTCTGTTATACTAATGCAGCACCTAAAGCTTTGCAAGCATCTGTAGCTTCATCATCTGGCTCTTCCTGGCAGATCACGCTGTCGCATACAAGATTTGCACCTGCTTCTTTACAGGACTCTTCCCAGTTACGCATCCATTCGCCGTCTCCCCATCCATAAGAACCAAACAGAGCGATGTTCTTGCCTTTCAGGGCATCTTTGCATCCGTCAAACATTGGCTCGAATTCTGTATCTTCGAGAACTTCATCTCCCATTGCAGGGCATCCGAAGGCGATTGCATCATATTCAGCAACTTTAGAACCGTCAAAATCCTCACAGGTATGAAGAACAGCTTCGCCGCCTTTTTCCCTGATTCCGTCTGCAACTGCGTTTGCCATTGCTTCTGTGTTTCCTGTGCTGCTCCAATATACAACTGCTACTTTACTCATGATTAAAATCCTCCTTAAATTTGCTCTGCCTTTTTCTTTGCCGCAAAGCCATGATTTATATTATAATAAAAAGTCATACGGCTTTTCTATTATACTGATTCTTAAACGAACTCTCCATCCCTGCTATATTACTGTATATAGCTTCTTCCTTACGCTGCCACCGTCAGCTGACGTACACTTCTTCCCTGATTCCAGAGACGTACATACACGCTGGTACATTTCTTAAATCTGGCAAAAGCCTTTATTGCCTCACATTCATTGCAATAAACCTTCCAACAACCTACACATTTACAGTTCTGCCCTGCATTCTTGATAAACCCGATCACATCTCCCAGCGGATATCCCAGAAACAATCCGATTTCATGAGGAAAATCTTCTCTCTGGGCCAGGCGGCTTCTCAGTCTCTCAAGTGCATATGCAGGATCTGTACTCTCATACCCATACTTCTTTATGAAATTCGCAACACCAGGTTTCTTCAGATCTCTTTCAAGGCTTGAGAATCGGCAGACATAAATCAGCGCCTTTTTCTCACTCCTGCGAAGCACTGTGAGGGAAACGCCTTTTTCTCTTACACATTCATTAAAGCCTTCTACGCTTTTCCATAATTCTTCCTCAGATTCATATTTATATGTAAAAAGATTTCCGGTTTTAATAGATGCTAATGTAGGTGAACAATGTTCGATCACAGATTTCTCCAACATGTTATGATCCCTTTCTCAATGGCAAAATATTAGTTAGGACATGCTAACTATCTATCAAAAAATAAAGCTTTACGAAACATTTTATTGCTTTTGTTTGCTGCAAAGCTTGAATTACTGCTGTAAAAAGACCTTCAACAGATCGTTCAGCAGTTCGAGTTATTTATGTCTAACTTCATAACTTAATATATACTATCTCTGGTATTCTGTCAAGTTAATTTTGTATAACTTTTTTTTAGTAACTGCCTTTTTTAACCGCATCAAGTAAGTCCCCGGGGTCGGTTGCAAAAAACAATAAGCAATGGGTAGGGACTTGCTTGTATCAGGAGGAGTGACAACTCCTTCTGATACACTGTGAAACAGTTATTCGATGTAGCGCCGCCTAGCAAAGCGGATGATTTTATCCGCTTGACCATAAAATCTCATCCTTCTATACAGATCGTACTTCCAACTCCATCTTCTGTCCGTTTCTTTGTTACTATGATCTTCTTATCAATACGTTCTTTCAGCTCTGCTACATGGGAAACAATCCCCACCAGTCTGCTTCCCTGACTGAGATCCTTCAATGCGCGGATTGCCTGATCAAGGGCATCTTCATCCAGAGATCCGAAACCTTCATCCACAAACATGGTATCAAGCTGGATTCCGCCGGAGCTTGACTGAATTTCATCAGAAAGTCCCAGTGCCAGAGACAGAGATGCCTGAAATGTTTCTCCGCCTGATAAGGTCTTGACACTTCGAACAGTTCCATTGTAATGGTCTACTACATCCAGTTCCAGACCGGTTTTCCCTACCCTGCTCTTGTTTTCTTTTCTGCGAACTAACTCGTACTGACCGCTGCTCATGGTCATCAGACGGATATTGGCACGCGCAAGAATGCGGTCAAAATACTGCATCTGGATGTAAGTTTCCAGCATGATCCTTGCCTTACCCGTGATCGTACCATTGGCAGTGTCTGAGAGAGATTTCATCCACTTCCAGCGGGTTTCAGTTTTCAGAAGTTCTGTCTGCTGTCTGCGGATTTTTTCATACATGTCACTGTTGATTTCCAGGCGGGCATGGATTTCATCACGATTTTCTGAAAGTGATTTCTTTTGCTGTGCAAAGTTTTCTTTCTGAGCATTCAGTTCCTCAGCTGAAATACTTATGGATTCTTTTAACTGTTCTGTCAGAGATGCGATTACAGAATCCAGCTCTGTCATTCTCTTTTCTAATACTTCTCTCGCTTCTGTTACTGTTTTGTAATGTATTTCAAGCTTCTTTTGTTCCTCAGTCTTAAGCTGGATCTGAGACAGGATTTCTTCCTTTGTCCTTTCACCCAACTCTTTTTCCATGTTCTCTCTCTGCTTCTGCAGCTGTTCATATCTGGATTTCTCTGCTGCTGTCTGCTGCTGATTCTGATTGATCTGGTCTGTGATCGTTGTAAGTTCTGTCTGAGTCTTACCAATCTGCATCTCCAGAAGTTTTCTCTGTTCCAAAAATGCTGTAAGATCCTTTTGTTTCTGTTCCAGAATATTCTGCTGCTGTTTCAGCCATTCTGCTGCTCTCTTTCCCTGCAGCAAAGCCTGTGATACATTACAGATTTCCTCTTGATACACTATTTCACCGCTGTAATCCTGTAACAGTTCCGGATCAGTTTTCATTCTCTGTCTTATATCTTCTTCATGGATCCATGTCAGTACAGGTTCGTCCAATTGATTCTGCAGCTGTTCCTGAATACTTTCCAGCTGGCTCTTCCTCTTTTCAAGACTGATCTGTAATTTCTGAAATTCTTTTGCATATCGTTCTGACTGTGTGCTGAACTCTTCCTTTTTCTTCAGTAAATCCTGATGAACTTTTTTCTGTTTTTTGATTTCTTCCAATCCTGTCTGTACACTGCTTTCCTGATTTTTTACAAATAAACATAATTCATGATCAGGAAATTCCTTTCGAAGTATCTCTTGTGTCTCCTCTTCTGGCAGAAACTGCGCTATATAACCTTTAACCCCTTCTGTCAGTTCTTCCCTGCAGCGCTGCATCAGTCCTGCTGCCTCTCCTGCCTGCACACTTGCGTCAGATGCCGCTTTTTCCGCAGCTTCTGTTAACTTTTTCTGTTTTTTCAGCTGTTCTTCTGTGGGAACTTCATTCGGAATCTGTGTAAGCTTCGGATGATGAACAGAACCACATACCGGACATGGCATCCCATCCTGAAGATCTGCTGCCAGAACACCCGCCTGTGCATCCAGATAGGCCTGCTCCATTTTGTTTAAAATTTCTTTTATTTCTGCCCGTTTCTGAGAAGCGGTCAGATAAGCCTTCTTTTTGCTTTCTGCTTTCTTTTCCAGATCCTGATACCGTTTCTGCTGATCTTCTATTTTCTCTATCTGCTGCAAACGTATGACCAGACTGTTCTCTTTGATTTCCAGATTCCCACCGGAAACAATTTTCTCTTCCAGATCAGTCAAATCCTTTTTTATCTGTTTCGCAAGTTGTTCTTCCTGCCCGGACTGTGTTTTCAGTTCACTGATTTTTGTCTGAAGAAACTCCAGATTTCCACAGTTCTTATAAATTCCTGCATAAAGAGTATCTATTTTCTCTTTCCGGAAATCTGTTTCTGCTTTTTCTTTTTCTGCACCGTCTGTTGTCTGATATTCTTTTTGTTTTTCTTCAAGCACAGCTTTCATTTCTTTCTGACGATTCTGCAGCTCTGTACCGTCCGTTCCCAGTTTCTCTATCTGCAGGGAAGCCTTCTCTGTTTCTCTGAGCAGATTTTCCAGATTTGTATAACGCTCCAGATTCTCTTTTTCTTTCTGTATGGAAAGCATCAGGCGTTGGATCTCCTCAGGTTCCTTTGCCCCATTTTCTGCAGCTTTTTGTGCCTGTTCCAACTGCGGAAGCAATACCTCTTTCTCTTGCAGAAGCTGTTCCTTCCTTGCCTTTGCATCTGCTTCTTTATGAGCCTTTCCCAAAAGCTGATTTACTTTTTCCAGTTCTTTATCGTTCTCTTTGATCTGCTTATTCAAATTTTTCAGCGTCTCTTTATCTACCTTCAGAAACTGCTCCAGGATTTCCAGACCTTCTTCCAGATTTCCCTCAAAGCCATTCTTCTCCATCAATATCCACTGTTGTCCCAACTGGTCTTCTGTAGAATATCTGACCTGTTCCGTATACTGGCGAATACTTCTCAACAGCTCTTTATACGCCTTGTCCAGACCACCGGCCTCGAATTTTAATTTTTCCTGAATCACCTTATAAATATCCGTATGGAAAAGCTTTCTGAAAATGTTGCTGCGTTCCTCTGTGTCAGCCAGCAGCAATTTCCTGAAATCTCCCTGTGCGATCATAGCAATCTGCGTAAACTGCTTCATATCTAACCCGATCAGATCAGTAACTGTCTGATTCACTTCCTTCAGCTTTGTCACAGGAGCTCTTCCATCAGAAAAAGTAAGCAATGCTTCCCCTTTCTGGGTGGTCATTCCGGTACCTCTGGTCTTTGGGCGCTCATAATCCGGGCTTCGCTTCACTGTATACACTGCATCTTTATATTCAAAAATATATTCCGCATACGTAGGTGTTTCCGGTTTTGCATACTTGCTTCTGAGCATGGATGCCTCCCGGACTCCTCCGCTTGTCTCCCCGTACAACGCAAATGTAATCCCATCAAAGATTGTCGTTTTTCCTGCTCCCGTATCTCCGGTCACCAAAAAAAGTCCCTGTCCTCCAAGCTGTGTAAAATCGATCACAGTCTCATCCGCATATGGACCAAATGCAGATAATGTCAGCTTCAATGGTTTCATACGCGCACCTCCTTCAGATCCTGGATCAGTTTCTCCACAAACTCTGTCTGTTCTTCTTTCATAGGTTCATTATTTAACAGTTCATAAAACTCCTCAAACAGCTGCAGCTCTGACTTCTGTTCCTGAGCCTCCACTGCCTGAACCTCACGGTTCTCACGTGTTCGTTTATTATCATATTCCAGACGCATCAGGTTGGGATAAACAGTACGCAGCTTCTGAAGTGCCCCCGGCACATCTTCCTCATCTGTCAGGGTAATCTGAAGATAATCCATCTTATTTTCAGCAGTATAATGATCCTTCGCTGTCACATCCATATAAGTTCCCCTCAGCTTACGCATATCACGTCTGGGAATCAAAGGTACTGTACTGACCGTCACATTTCCCTTCTCCAGAAGCTCCACAATCGTTACCGACTTTTTATGATCTGCTTCCGAAAAAGAATACTTAAGCGGCGTCCCACTGTAACGCAAGGTCTCTCTCCCCATTTTCTGAGGTCTGTGAATGTGTCCCAGTGCCACATAGTCAAAATCCTTAAATACTTCCGCGCTGACATTATCAAGACCACCAACCCATGTCTCTTCCGAGTCACTTCTGTCTGCTCCTGTCACAAACTGATGTGCCACCAGCACATTTCTCTGTGTCGTATCGATCTCACACTCCTGCAGAGCAGCCATAACACCCTCTTCATAAGTATTAATGTCATCCCTCTGCAAAGCATGGCGTACTGCCGCAGGTTTCAGAAAGGGCAGAAGATATACAGATATTGGCCCATACTGATCTTCCAGCACAATCCTTTTCATTTCACCATCATAAACCTGCGAAATATAAATATCACTGCTTTCAAACAGCTTTGCTCCAAAGGAAAGCCTTTCTGCTGAATCATGATTTCCACTGATCATGTACACAGGGATCTCAGCTTTAGACAGTCCTGTAATAAATTCATCAAACAGCTGCACTGCCTCTGCCGACGGCACTGTCTTGTCATAAACATCCCCTGCTATCAGAACTCCATCTACTTTCTGTTCCTCAAAAATTTTGATCATCTGATCCAGAATATATCTCTGATCCTCCAGCATGGAAAAATCATGCACCCTTTTTCCAATATGCAGATCTCCAATATGCCCAAACTTCATCCCACATCTCTCCAATCTAAATATCATTCCTGCCTACTCTACCTGCCGGCGGCATTCTGATCAATTATTTATTCCACTTTCAGAATATTTTTGCTATCCTGATACTCTTTCGGAATCTCTTCTGTAAGAATTTTAGCATCTGTAAACCCGCCGAATGTCACAGAACTTACTTCTCCAAACTTTGACTTATCTGTCAGGATATATACATCTTTGCACTGCTTCATTGCAGTACTCTTTACAATTGCTTCACTGGTATCCGGTGTGGTAAAGCCTTCTCTTCTGGTGATCCCGTTGGTTCCGAAGAAGCCCTTTGTAAAATGATACATCTGGATCATCTGCATCGCCTGACTGCCTACGACTGCCTCTGTTGAACTCTTAAGTTCTCCTCCGATCAGGTAAACCCGGATTCCCATCTTTGCCAGAGTCTGGGCATGGGATACTGCATTGGTGACAAAGGCAGCTTTTACACCTTCCAGATATTCCAGCATCAGACCAGTGGTGGTTCCTGCGTCCAGATAAACGAAATCATCTGGTGTGATCAGACTGGCTGCATATTTTGCGATCTTTTGCTTTTCTTCTTTATTTAATTCTGATTTCTGCGCTACTGTCGGTTCATAGGCAGTTACTTTATGATTTAATGCTACTGCGCCGCCGAAAACCTTGGTAAGTTTTCCCGCTTTGTCCAGTGCAGTGATGTCTCTGCGCACTGTGGATTCTGATGCATCCAGAAGTTCTCTCAGTTCTGTTACTGTAATACTTTTTTTTTCTTCCAGAAGCTTCAGAATAATGTCAAATCTCTGTTCTGTAAGCATATGCTTCTGCCTCCATTGTATATTTACTTTGATTATTTTCCTCTGATTATCTTCTCCGATATCGTTACTGTTCACTCCGTTCACAGTAACGTAGCCAAAATTCATTCCAGATTGCCTGCGGCAATGGAATTTTGGCTTGTATGTCTCGGGATTTTGGCATATTCATGCCAAAACACCTCGCGGGATAATGATGTGTGAACAGTAACCTGATATCTCATTATAACAGAAACAGGAGATGAATGCATCATCTCCTGTCTGTCAGTTTCTTATATTTAATTCTGTGAATTACAGGTTCTCCTGCATGAATTTGCTTACTGCTTCGTATGCTGCTTCTTCATCAGCGCCTTCAATTGTGAATGTTACTTCATGACCTTTCTTAACGCCAAGTCCCATCAGTGCAAGAAGTTTTCTGCAGTCTACTTTTTTACCTTCTTTTTCAATAGAGATTGTTGACTCAAATCCCTTTACCAGTTTTACAAGTTCTCCTGCAGGACGTGCGTGGATTCCTTCGTTGTCTGTAACTACATACTTAAATTCTTTCATTTTGATATCCTCCATGTTCTTTATTTTAATTTTTTGTTATTGCTTTTCTTATTTCGGTGCTTATGCTGCTTTCTTCTTTAAGAGGCCAAGCAGAACTGCAGAGATTACTGTTCCCGCAACCAGTGCGACCAGGTACATAACTGCGTTTCCAACCACAGGGAATACGAAAATTCCACCGTGTGGTGCCATCAGTGTACAGTTAAATGCCATGGAAATAGCGCCTGCTACAGCAGATCCGATGATGCAGGATGGAAGTACACGAAGCGGATCAGATGCTGCGAACGGAATCGCACCTTCTGTGATAAATGCAAGGCCCATGATAAAGTTTGTCGGACCTGCGTCTCTCTCTTCTTTTGTGAACTTATCCTTAAACAGCAGTGTTGCCAGTGCGATTGCACAAGGAGGTGTCATGCCACCGATCATAACTGCTGCCATAATATCATAGTTACCTGCTGCAATAGCAGCTGTTCCAAATACATATGCTGCTTTGTTGAACGGACCGCCCATATCGATTGCCATCATTCCACCAAGCACCATACCTAACACTACTTTACTAGAACTTCCCATTCCTGTCAAGGCATTGTTCAAACCTGTGTTGATACCGCCCATGATTGGTTCTACGATAAATGTCATCAAGAGTCCCATAACAAGGATTCCGACTACAGGATAGATCAGAACAGGTGCGATTTTCTCTAATGCTTCAGGAAGTTTGTCACATAATTTACGGAGTCCAAGAATCAGGTATCCTGCTACAAAACCTGCAAGCAATGCACCAAGGAAACCAGATTTTCCGTTAGCTGCCATCATACCACCAACCAGACCAAGTGCAAGCGCAGGTCTGTCACCAATCGCCATAGCGATAAATCCGGCAAGAATCGGGAGCATAAATCCAAATGCTGTTCCACCAATATTCTTAAACAACGCAGCTACCGGTGTGATCGTACCAAAGTTTGCTCTCTGGTCTGCCGGAAGTGCGCTT
>ENA-ORLW01003829-ORLW01003829.1-human-gut-metagenome-genome-assembly--contig:-NODE-3829-length-10838-cov-2.835610_pt1 | contig 10838 bp, 7 predicted proteins | sample MGYA00243017_ERZ508829 | MGnify/ENA primary metagenome ERZ508829 (study PRJEB26277, sample SAMN04329776) | human gut metagenome | biome: human-associated habitat | host: Homo sapiens | place: USA... | reverse complement strand
AACCGGCACAGCATTTTACACAGCCACCGGCACATTATACAGAGGCGTCGCTCGTCAAGGCGCTGGAAGAGCAGGGCATCGGACGGCCAAGTACCTATGCACCGACCATCACGACAATCATCGCGCGCCGCTATGTAGCGAAGGAAAATAAGAACCTCTATGTGACGGAGCTTGGCGAGGTAGTCAACCGGATGATGAAGAAGGCGTTCCCATCCATCGTTGATTTGCAGTTTACGGCAAATATGGAGTACCTGCTCGACAGCATCGGGGACGGCACGATCGGCTGGAAGACCGTTATCGAAAACTTTTATCCGGATCTTGACAAGGCGGTTAAAGAAGCGGAGAAGACGCTTGAGAGCGTCAAGATTGCTGACGAGGTGACGGATGTGATCTGTGACCAGTGCGGGCGCAACATGGTAATTAAGTATGGTCCGCACGGCAAATTCCTTGCCTGCCCGGGATTCCCAGACTGTAAAAACACGAAGCCGTACCTGGAAAAGATCGGCGTGAAGTGCCCGAAATGCGGTGGTGAGATTGTCATCCGTAAATCGAAAAAGGGCAGAAGATATTACGGCTGCGAAAATAACCCGGACTGCGATTTTATGACCTGGCAGAAACCGTCAAAAGAAATGTGTCCGAAATGTGGACATATTATGCTCGAAAAGGGAAATAAGCTTCTTTGTTCTAACGAAGCCTGCGGTTTTGTAAAAAACTCATAAAAACTCTTGAAATAGATATTAATTATTAAAAAAAATGAAAAATACAGAAAAACTCTTGCTATTATACGAAAATCGTGTTACAATTCTTACAGGTTAGGATCGAATTCTAATTTACGATAAAGGCAAAGGAGGTAACTGGTAAAATGAGCGTTCAATTACTGGACAAAACTAGAAAAATTAATAAGTTATTGCACAACAACCATTCTCATAAGGTTGTGTTCAATGACATTTGTGAAGTCCTCAGTGACATACTGGAATCCAATATTCTCGTAATCAGCAAGAAAGGTAAAGTACTCGGAGTTGCGATTCATGAGGGTGTGGATGAGATCGAAGAGTTGATCAAGGATCAGGTCGGCGGTTTTGTTGACCGTATGTTGAATGAACGCCTTTTAAGCGTTTTGTCAACGAAGGAAAATGTCAACCTTGCCACATTGGGATTCGCCGAGGAGAATGTGAAGAAGTATCAGGCGATCATCACGCCTATTGATATATCCGGTGAGAGACTGGGTACTCTGTTCATCTACAAATCAGATGCACAGTACGACATCGACGATATCATCCTGAGTGAGTACGGAACCACTGTTGTCGGACTTGAGATGATGCGTTCTGTCAACGAGGAGAATGCAGAGGAGACAAGAAAGATCCAGATCGTTAAATCAGCGATCAGCACCCTGTCCTTCTCCGAACTGGAAGCAATTACCCACATCTTCGATGAGCTGGAAGGCAACGAGGGCATTCTGGTAGCCAGCAAGATTGCAGACAGAGTCGGCATTACCCGTTCCGTTATCGTCAATGCACTCCGCAAGTTTGAGAGTGCAGGCGTTATAGAGTCCCGTTCGTCCGGTATGAAGGGAACCTACATTAAGGTTCTGAACGATGTTGTATTTGACGAGTTGAAAGCGTTAAAAGCGCAGAATAACCGTCCGTCATCCAATGTATAAAAACATATAAGACATTTTAAACAAAAACAAAAGTTTTGACAAAACGTGAAAAAGTGTGAGGGATAAAAAAGGACTCGGTGAGAGCCCTTTTTTATGTAATAGGAAATTCCTTGGAATTCCCTATTACACAAAAAGGCACTAACGTGCCAATGATGCGCACTCGCGCGAAGCAGAAACATGTCGCAAGCGACCGCGCTCGGCGCGAGAATGTGCCAAGGCACATTCTTTTTCATTTGCGAAATATTTATTCTAATGCATCCTTAATCTCCCCATCCGGCACATCCATCGGATAGTTTCCGGTGAAGCATGCCGTACAGAGCGGCAGTCCGCCTGCCATCTCCTCGAGATCTTCAACCGGCATATATCCAAGCGAATCCGCACCGATCTCCCGGCAGATTTCTTCGACGGAATGACTGCTGGCGATGAGCTGTTTATTGGAGGGGACATCGGTACCGAAATAGCAGGGGAAGAGGAATGGCGGAGAGCTGACGCGCACATGAACTTCCTTCGCCCCGGCTTTTTTGAGCATGCGGATCAGGTTTTTCATCGTCGTACCGCGCACGATAGAGTCATCGACGAGGACAATGCGTTTTCCCCTGACAGCCGGTTCCAGAATATTAAGCTTGATACGGACGCTATTTTCGCGTTCTTCCTGGGTCGGTTTGATGAAGGTTCTGCCGACATAGCTATTTTTATGGAAAATAATCTCATATGGAATGCCGGATGCCTTCGCATATCCCATCGCGGCGGTCAGGCCGGAATCCGGTACACCGGCGACGAGGTCGGCATCGGCAGGGAAGGAATGTGCGAGAGCCGCGCCGCCGCGCAGCCTTGCCTCATAGACGCTCACATCATCGATGTGGCTGTCGAGGCGGGCAAAATAGATGTATTCGAAAACGCAGTGTGCCCGTTTTTCCTGCTGCAGGCTTTTATCAGAAAAAACGCCGTCGCGGGTGATGGTCACGATCTCACCCGGTTCGATATCACGGATAAATTCGCCGCCGACCGAGGTGATGCCGAGGCAGAGAGGACGCAGACCAAATGGGACACGAACACCGATCAGCTTGCGCGGGCTGGAGATAATCAGGGCATAAGCGCCGCCTGAATTTGCCGCGGTCCGTTTGATTGCCTCTTCAGCGGTCGGGGCAGCCAGACGTTCTCTGGCGATGTGGAACGCGATTACCTCTGAATCCATCGTCGTCTGGAAGATTGCGCCGGTTTCTTCAAGCTGGCGGCGCATCTCAAACGCATTTACCAGGTTTCCGTTGTGCGCCAGACAGAGTGTTCCCTTAAAATACTTAAGTACCAGTGGCTGTGTGTTTTCGATGGTAGAAGAACCGGTTGTGGAGTAGCGGACATGACCAACTCCTAGATTGCCGCCGAGGCGTTTTAACGTCTCCTCATGAAATACCTCATTGACAAGTCCCAGCCCTTTGTAGCAGTTGACAACGCCCTTTGGACCGTTCGTGTCACAGACTGCGATGCCGCATGACTCCTGACCGCGGTGCTGGAGTGCGCTGAGTCCGTAGTACATATCTCTGGCAACATCGCCGCCCTCCAGGTCAAACATTCCAAATACGCCGCATTCCTCACGAAGCCCGGTTTCGTATGTGAGTGACTCCCTCATGATATAAACCTCCTTTGTATTCAAGATACATGAATGATAAGAAAATAACAGGGATAAGAACCTAAAATTGACTGCAAAATATCAGTATAAAAGACAATATACCAATATTTTGCAGCCAAATCATAACACATTTTTCTCGATTTTTCAATCAAGTCATAATATTGACATGTCAGATTATACGGAGAACAGCAGTTCATCGTAAGTCGGATACGGCAGGAAGAAATCCGGAATCAGGGCTTCTGCGGTATCAACGCTGCTTCTCAAGTCATCCATCTTGGCAAGAATCGTATAGTGGAAATATGTAACCTTCTCGATATTATCTTCCATGGATTCTGCCGCTTTTTCAGCCTCTGCCAGTGCTTCGGTTTTCTCGGAAATCTCGGTGTAGAGACCGGACAGCTTCTCAAGCAGTTTGCTCTCGGCGCTGATCGGTGCGTCCGGCAGGATTGCCTTTGTCTTTGCGGCGGTTTCAGCCAGCTCCTTGCAGTAGGAGAGGACGGACGGCAGGAAGGTCTTCTTCATCATCGAAAGCATCGTCTTTGCCTCGATGTTGATGGTCTTGATGTAGTTCTCTTCCTTGATTTCGTAGCGGGAGAAGAGTTCCTCCTTGGTGTAGATGCCGTGTTTCAGGAACAGTTCTACGTTTTTCTCAGCAATCAGGCGCGGAAATGCCTCTGCGCAGCTCGGCAGGTCGAAGAGTCCGCGTTTGTGAGCTTCCTCTACCCATTCGCTGGTGTAACCGTTGCCGTTGAATACGATGTGGCGGTGATCACGCAGCACTTCCTTTAATAGCAGATGGATTTCTGCCTCCAGAGCCTTGCCTGAAAGACCTTCCAGACGGTCTGCAAATTCGCCTAAAATTTCAGCTACGGCTGTATTGATGACAATGTTCGGTTCCGATACAGAGAGAGCGGAACCTGGCATACGGAACTCGAATTTATTGCCGGTAAAGGCAAACGGAGAAGTACGGTTGCGATCGGTTGTATCTTTGATAAAGTGCGGCAGAACCTTTGCGCCCGGCTTCATGGTCTGGACTTCTTTTGCCTCAGACTCCAGATCTTTTTCCACAATATCGAGAACTGCTTCCAGATCATCGCCGATAAACATAGACACGATAGCTGGCGGTGCCTCGTTACCGCCCAGACGGTGGTCATTTCCAGCAGTTGCAACTGATACGCGGAGCAGATCGCCGTAGACATCGACTGCCTTGATCGTTGCGAACAGGAAGAGAAGGAACTGTAAGTTCTTTGCCGGCTCGCGGTCCGGATCAAGAAGGTTTTCGCCGGTGTTGGTTGATAAAGACCAGTTGTTGTGTTTACCGCTTCCGTTGATGCCCTCAAATGGTTTCTCATGGAGCAGGCACACAAGGCCATGTTTCTCTGCCACACGTTTCATGATTTCCATAGTGAGCTGGTTGTTGTCAACTGCCACATTGGTAGTCGTGTAGATGGTGGCAAGTTCATGCTGCGCCGGAGCTACCTCGTTGTGTTTTGTTTTTGCCGGAATACCGAGCTTCCAGAGCTCTTCATCCAGTTCTTTCATGAAAGCGGAAACTCTCGGACGGAGAGCGCCGAAATAGTGGTCATCCATTTCCTGACCCTTCGGAGCTGGTGCGCCAAACAGAGTTCTTCCGCAGAACTTCAAATCGCTTCTCTTATTAAACAGTTCTTTATCAACCAGGAAATACTCCTGTTCCGGACCAACGGTGGAGACAACGCGGGTCACATCTTCATTTCCGAAGAGCTTCAGGACACGCAGCGCCTCGCGGTTGATGGTTTCCATCGAACGCAGAAGAGGGGTTTTGGTATCAAGTGCCTCGCCGCTGTAGGAACAGAATGCGGTCGGGATGCAGAGTGTATCGTCTTTAATAAATGCCGGGGAGGTTGGATCCCAGGCTGTATAACCTCTTGCCTCAAAGGTGGCACGAAGTCCGCCGGATGGGAAACTGGATGCATCCGGTTCGCCCTTTACCAGCTCTTTGCCGGAGAAATCCATGATGACTTCGCCATCGCCAACCGGGTTGATGAAACTGTCGTGTTTCTCAGCGGTGATGCCGGTCATCGGCTGGAACCAGTGTGTGAAGTGAGTTGCACCATTTTCAACGGCCCATTCCTTCATTGCAACTGCGACTGCATTTGCAATATCGAGATCCAGATGGCTGCCATTTTCAATCGTTTTGCGGAGTGCCTTATAAACATCTCGCGGCAATTTGCTTTTCATGACTTTGTTGTTGAATACAAGACTTCCATACAGTTCAGGGATGTTTTTTTTCATAACTCATGTCTCCTTTCAGGTTTTATGTCTGCGATTTTGTGATGATTAAATCTACGTAAGATGAATGTGCTCTGACACATTCTCACGCCGGGCGCGGTCGCTTGCGACAACTTACATCTTCGCGCGAGTGCGTATCATTGGCACGTTAGCGCCTTTTTGTGTAATAGGGAATTCCAGGAAATTTCCTATTACATGACAAAAGCGGCTGACAGATGTTCACCCTAACATCTGCCAGCCGCTTTTTCTGTTCTTTATTTGTGTTCCGCAAATCCCCGCCGCATTTTTTCCAGCGCCCGCTTCTCGATCCGGCTCACATAAGAACGCGAGATCCCAAGTCCGTCGGCAATCTCCCGCTGCGTCTGTTCCTTTCCGCCAAACAGCCCGTACCGGCTGCGTAAGACGATTTTCTCTGTTTCTTTTAAACACGCCTCATAGGCGCGGTAAAGCTGTTCAATTTCCTGCTTTAAAATAATGGTTTCCAGAACTTCTTTTCCTTCTGCCTCCAGCACATCCATCCGGCTGACGGTTTCTCCATCTTTATCTACCCCGATCGGGTCATATAACGAGATATCCTTTGCATATTTTTTACCAGCACGGAAGGTCATCAGAATCTCATTCTCGATACATTTCGCCGCATACGTCGCCAACCGCGATCCCCGCTCCGGATGAAACGTATTGACCGCTTTAATGAGCCCGATGGTGCCGATCGACAGGAGATCTTCCATTTCATAATCTGTACCCTGATATTTTCTGGTCACATGCGCCACCAGCCGTAAATTTCGCTCTATCAGAGTATTGCGTGCCTCATGGTCTCCCTCTTTCATGCGTTCCAGACAGGACCGTTCCTCTCCAGGTGTCAAAGGCTTTGGAAATGTATGCAAAGAAAAAGCCACCCTGAAGCTTACTTACTGATAGTTTATGCTTCGGTGGCTTTTCCAGTGCACCACTTGCTTTTCCGATTTTAGAAAGGGATCTAAAAATCATACTGCGTCTAAAAATATTGATACCTCTTTCTCTTCGCCACCAAAAAGATAACTGACACCGTCACGGACATACACTCCGCCACGATAATTGCGCCCCAGATTCCGTTCAGGCCCAGGAGCAGCGGCAGAATGATAACCGAGGCACTTTCAAACACAAGAGTACGCAAAAAAGCTATCAGCGCCGAGGTCAGTCCATCTCCCAGCGCCGTAAAAAAGGCGGAACTGAAAATGGAGAAACCGCAGAATAAGAACGAAACCGCATAAATGGAATACGCATGTACCGTCATGTCCAGAAGCCCGGCATCATATCCTACGAAAATAGCTGCCAACGGTGCCGCCATCACCTCGGACAGCAGCAGCATGCTCAGAGACGCCGCCGCGATCAGAACCACACTGCGCTTTAGCAGGTTATTTAACTCCTTTTTATTTCCTGCGCCGTAGTGATAGCTGATAACCGGAGCTACGCCGGTCGCATAACCGATGAAAATCGCAAGGAAAATAAAGTCCACATACATGATGGTTCCGTAAGCTGCGACTCCGTTTTCTCCCGCGTAGCGCATCAGCTGCGCGTTATACAGCATGCCGACAATGGACATGGAAATACTGCTCATCAATTCCGATACACCGTTGGTGCAGGCACGTCTGAGCGCTCCTCCATCCCACTTTGGTCTGCGAAGGCACAGGCTGCTGCTGTTCTTCCGCAGGAAATAAACCAGCGGTATCGTTCCGCCTATGATCTGTCCCATCGCAGTCGCCATCGCCGCTCCGGCAATTCCCCAATGGAACACTCCCATGAACAGAACATCTCCCGTCATATTGAGCACACCCGAAATGATCGTTACAATCAGCCCCAGCTTCGGCTTCTCCGCCGTCACGGAAAGGCTGCCAAACGCATACTGCAGCATTAAAAACGGAAGCGCCACCAGAATGATCCGTCCATACCGGATGCAGTCCGCCAGCATCTCTCCCTTCGCGCCAAGAAAGGCAGCGATCTGCGGTAAAAACAGAATACTGATAACCGCAATTACCAGACCAGAAACAACGGTCGCAGCGATCAGAAGGGAAAAAATCTCCTGCGCCTTCTCACGCCTGCCCTCGCCCATAATCCGGGCGATCAGGGCACTTCCACCCGTGCCGAACATAAATCCCATGGCACCTACGACCATCAGAAACGGCATAATGAAATTGACCGCCGCAAACGGCGTTTTTCCTACAAAATTCGATACAAAATATCCATCTACCACTCCGTAAATGGAGGTAAAAATCATCATTAAAATAGATGGAATTGTAAACCGGATCAATCTCCCAAAACCGAAATGATCCGATAACTGAATCCTCTGTTCCATAACATTCTCCTGTCAAATTTTTAAGTAATTCTGCCATTATATCACGATTCGCATCTTCGATGCTTACCGCTGCTGACGCAGCTATCGTGATCGCCATTCGCCGTTCGCCATAAATCTGCAAGCAGCTTTCTGGCTCACTTGCGCTCATTATATCATAATTCTTCACATCACGGAACATCGCCTGCACCTCTTCTCCGTTACTGTTCACGCATACGTGCCCAGTAACGGAATTTGCCGTGGCTTCGCATTTAAATACGGCAAATTCCTGCTGCCACCACGTTTTCTTACGGCACTTTCGGTTCCAAAAGTGCCTACCCGTGAATACTCTCCCCTTGAGCCAAATAATTATTATTCCTACGGTTGATTTTTTCGGAATTATTCTGTATAATGAAAATAAATTTACAATTTAACGCGTTAAACCTCAACGCATTAAATTCAAAAAAGCACGACTTTCACATTAGGGAGGAACTATGTTATGAGCGAAGACAAAAAATTAAACATGCCTCAGTCGCTTCTGCTTCTGCTCCTGATCATCGGAGCGGTTGCAGTCTGCATCCGGCTGAAAACGGGCGGACCGATGATTGGACTATTTATGAGCTGGATCATCATCTATCTGTTTTGTAAGGTATTACGCATAAATTATGAGCATGTTGTAAACGGCGCTTACGACGCGATCCGGGTTGTCGTTCCTACCCTGTGCCTGCTCATGGCAATCGGCGTCATGATCGGTACCTGGCTGCAAAGCGGCACGATTGCAACCATCATTGTCGGCGGTTTAAAACTGATCAACCCGACCTGGCTGCTGCCTCTGACCCTGATTTTCTGTGCCGTATTAAGCCTTGTGACCGGAACCTCCTACGGTTCCGTCGGCAGTGCCGGTGTTGCCATGATGGCAATCGGCAACGCGATGGGCATCCATCCTGGCATGGTGGCAGGTGCTGTCATCTGCGGCGCGATGTTCGGTGACAAATTAAGCCCGCTTTCCGACACAACCAACCTGGCTCCAGCGGTTGCTGGCTCTAAATTAAACGACCACGTGCGTTCCATGCTCTGGACCACGCTTCCGACCTTTGTCATCAGCCTGGTTCTCTTTGTAATTCTTGGCATCAGCCAGACTTCAGGGAACTATGAAACTGGAAATCTTCTGACATACATCGATGCCCTGCAAGGTGAGTTTAAACTTGGCGTCATCACTCTGCTGCCAGCCATCGCAATCATTATTCTTCTTTTATGCAAAGTAAACGCGGTTGTCTCCCTTGGTCTTTCCGCCATCTGCGCCGGAGCTGTCTCTTTCTTCTATCAGGGCGCAACTCTGCAGAGTATCATCCGTGTTGCTTACAACGGATACAGTACCAGCATTGAGGAAGGTATTTTACAGACCATCTTAAACCGCGGCGGTATGAGCAGCATGCTTCAGTATGTGGCAATCATCTGCTTTGCAGTTGGTATGGGCGGTATGCTGGATCGCCTCGGCGTTCTCGGCAATCTCTTAAACGCCATCGTAAATCACATCAACAACGATGGCAGCCTGATTGCAGCAAGCCTTTTAGTCGGCTATGTAACCAGCTTAATCAGCTGTTCCCAGCCGATGTCCCACGTCCTGACTGGAAATATGATGAAACCGCTGTTCAAATCCAGAAAAATCGCACCGGAAATCCTTTCCCGTACCCTTGAGGACGCAGGTACTTTATCCGGTCCGATGATTCCGTGGCACGGTTACTGTGTATACATGTCTGGAACCCTCGGCGTTGCCTGGTCAGTATTCTTCCCATACCTGTTCTTACTGTACTTAACCCCTTTGTTCAGTATTTTCTATGGATTTACGGGAATCTCCATCCGGCATACAGACGACGCTCAAAATTAAACCTTTCACTTGATGAAAACAAAAGGATCGAAACATATATGCAGCCTTTGACACAGTGTTTACCTGTGCAAAGGCTGAACACATCTAATTTGCCCGAACTTTTTTCATGATTTCGTGCAAAATATATTACATATGAATTTAGGAGATGAATATTTATGATGGAAACAAAGCTTGTACTTCTCGGAACCGGTACCCCGAATGCCTGCCCGAATGCCAGCGGTCCTTCTTCTGCAGTTGTCGTAGGCGACCGCGCTTATCTTGTAGATTTTGGTCCTGGCGTTGTCCGTCAGGCGGCGAAAGCATACCAACAGGGAATTGATGCCCTGCGCCCGGACCGGCTGATGATCGCATTCTGCACACATCTGCACACCGACCACACGGCCGGCTATCCAGATCTCATTTTTACCCCGTGGGTGCTGGAACGCCCGAAGCCGCTGAAAGTATTCGGTCCAAAAGGCATCCAGAACATGACCGAACATATTTTAAAAGCATATGAGACGGACATCGACTTCCGTATCCACGGCTTTGAAAAAGCCAACGAAAATGGCTACAAAGTCGAAACTACCGATATCCAGCCTGGTATCATTTATCAGGATGACCGCGTGACGGTTGAGGCATTTCCAGTCAGCCACGGTACGCTTGAAAGCTACGGATTTAAGTTTACAACGCCGGATAAGGTGATCGTGATCAGCGGTGACACGGCTCCGCTTGAGATCGTGGCGCAGAAAGCGGAAGGCTGCGATATTCTCCTCCATGAGGTCGAGTACACCGACGGACTCTCCGCCAGAGAGCCAAAATGGCAGAAATACCACCAGGAAGTTCACACTCTCAGCGTTGATCTGGCAAAGATTGCCGCCAAAGCGCACCCGCGGCTTCTGGTTACCTACCACCGTATCTATCACATGGAAATCCAGGACAACACCCGCGATGTCGAAGCTGAGATGGCGCGCAGAAACACCGCCATTTTGCAGGAAATCCGTGATGCCGGATATGAAGGTGCCGTTGTAAATGGACAGGATTTAGATGTATTCTAAGAAAAATTTAAGGGGCTGTGAAATAAGTCCATAAACAAAATGGGGATGTA
>ENA-ORLW01003827-ORLW01003827.1-human-gut-metagenome-genome-assembly--contig:-NODE-3827-length-10840-cov-7.008362_pt1 | contig 10840 bp, 9 predicted proteins | sample MGYA00243017_ERZ508829 | MGnify/ENA primary metagenome ERZ508829 (study PRJEB26277, sample SAMN04329776) | human gut metagenome | biome: human-associated habitat | host: Homo sapiens | place: USA... | reverse complement strand
TATTGAAAGTTGTAAAATCAAATGATTTTGATTATAATGTAGTCATATTTTTTTTGGAGGATATAAACAATGATAGCTGATTCAATGGTTTCTTTAGTAAAAAACAGTTCGGTAATCCGTGCAATGTTCGAGGAAGGCAACAGACTTGCCAAGTTATACGGAGCAGAAAATGTGTATGATTTCTCACTTGGTAACCCTAATGTTCCAGCACCTGCAGAGGTTAATGAAGCGGTTAAGGATATAGTAGATAATGAAGAATCAACATTTATACATGGCTATATGAGTAATGCAGGATATGAGGATGTGAGACAGACTATAGCTGAGTCACTTAATAGAAGATTCGGAACACATTTTAACCATACTAATATTGTAATGACTGTTGGAGCAGCAGGCGGGCTTAATACAATATTCAAGACATTACTTAATCCGGGCGAAGAGGTTATGACATTTGCGCCATTCTTTGGTGAATACAGGAATTATGTAAGCAATTTTGGCGGAAAATTAGTGGTTGTTTCACCTAATACTGTGGATTTCCAGCCTAAGCTTGACGAGTTTGAAGCAAAGATAACACCTAAGACAAGAGCTGTTATCGTTAATAATCCTAATAACCCGACAGGTGTTGTATATTCAGAGGATACTATAAAGAAGATGGCTGCTATTATGGATAAGAAGCAGAATGAGTACGGAACAGAGATTTACTTAATAGCAGATGAACCATACAGAGAGTTAGCTTATGACGGTGTTGATGTTCCATATCTTACTAAATATTACGACAATACTATTGTTGGTTATTCATACAGTAAGTCGCTTTCACTTCCAGGTGAGCGAATCGGATATCTTGTTATTCCTGATGAGGTTACAGATTCAGAAGATGTTAAGTCAGCAGCTTCTGTAGCTACAAGAATTTTAGGATTCGTTAATGCGCCTTCACTTATGCAGAGAGTTGTTGCAAAATGTGTTGATGCACAGGTTAATCTTGAGGCATATGACAAGAATAGGAAGGCAATATACGAAGGACTTACAAGGTTAGGATTTGAGTGTGTAAAGCCAGAGGGTGCTTTCTATCTTTTCGTAAAGTCACCTGTTGAAGATGAAACTGTTTTCTGTGAGGCAGCTAAGAAGCACAATATCCTTATGGTTCCTGCGTCATCATTTGGATGCCCTGGATATGTTAGAATTGCATACTGTGTATCTTATGAGACAATTGTTAATTCATTACCACATTTTGCAGAAGTTGCTAAAGATATGGGATTATAATTATTCGTGAAAGAAGAGGACTTATATATGAAGACATGGGAGAAGAATATTAGAAGAGTTGAGCCATATGTGCCGGGAGAGCAGCCTAAGGTTAAAGATGTTGTAAAGCTTAATACCAACGAGAATCCATATCCTCCAACACCTAAGGTGCATGAGGCAGCAGAGAGAATGAATATCAGTGATTTAAGACTTTATCCGGATCCTGAGGTTACAGACCTTGTACATGCAATTGCAGCTTATTATGGAATGAATGATAATCAGGTGTTCGTAGGAGTTGGTTCTGATGATGTATTGTCAATGTGTTTCCTGACATTCTTTAATTCAGACAAGCCAATACTGTTTCCTAATATCTCATATTCTTTCTACAGTGTATGGGCTGATCTTTACAGAATTCCATATGAGAAGCAGCCGCTTGATAAGGATTTTAATATAATTCCAGAAGATTATTACAAGGAGAATGGCGGAGTGGTATTCCCTAACCCTAATGCTCCTACAGCACTTTATATGGAACTTGATAAGGTTGAAGATATTATAAAACATAATCAGGATGTAGTTGTTATTGTTGATGAGGCTTATATTGATTTTGGCGGAAAGTCAGCAATGGAGCTTGTCAATAAGTATGAAAATGTGTTGGTTGTACAGACATTTTCTAAATCACGTTCAATGGCTGGTATGAGAATAGGTTACTGTTTCGGTAATCCAGAGCTTATAAAGGCACTTAATGATGTCAAATTCTCATTCAATTCGTACACAATGAACAGAACTTCAATAAGCTATGGCATTGAGTCTGTCAATGATAAGGAATACTTTGAAGAGTGCGTGGGTAAGATAGTTAAGACCAGAGAGAATGCTAAGGAAAGACTTTCACAGTTAGGCTTCTCATTCCCTGACTCTAAGGCTAACTTTATATTTGCAACACACAAGAGTGTTTCGGCTAAGGAAATATTTGAAAAACTTAAAGAAAAGAACATATTTGTCAGATATTTTAACCAGCCACTTATTGATAATTACTTAAGAATTTCAATAGGAACTGATGAGCAGATGGAAAAGCTTTACGCTGCGTTAGAAGAGATAACAGGACAGGTTAAGTAATATGGGAATACCTTTTGAACAGAGAAATTTTCAGAAAGAACTTGATAAGAAGATAGCGGGGTTCCAGAAGGACGGGATTGTTCCAACCCTGCTTCTTCACAGCTGTTGTGCACCATGCAGCAGTCATTGTATTGAATATCTTTCTGATTATTTTCACATAACTGTATTTTACTATAATCCAAATATATCTGCAGAGGAAGAGTACAGAAAAAGAGTTGAAGAACAGAAGAGATTTATCAGTGAATTTCCGGCAAAATACGAGGTTTCTTTCATAGAAGGTGATTATGATACTAAGGAATTCTATAATATAGCTAAAGGATATGAACAGTGCAAAGAGGGCGGGGAAAGGTGCTTCCGCTGTTATGAGCTGCGGCTTCGAAAGACCTGTGAGGTTGCCAATGCTGGTGGATTTGATTATTTTACAACAACACTTACGATAAGTCCGTTAAAGAACAGCGTAAAGCTTAATGAAATAGGCTTAAGGTTGTCAGAGGAATATGATATGCCATATCTTTTATCTGATTTTAAGAAAAAGGAAGGATATAAGCGTTCTATAGAACTTTCGCATGAGTATAATTTATACAGACAGAATTATTGTGGATGTGTGTATTCGCGTTGATTTTTTGATGTGTAATATGGTATACTGAAGCCAGATTTTGTGGGGAGAGAGCAGATGGTATATTAATGCGTGAACAAGGAGGATTTAATATTATGGCAAAGAAACATGGATTAGCTAAAGTTGTATTAGGAGTAGGTGCTGCTGCTGTTGCAGGCAAGGTTGCACTTGATAAGTTTAAGAAGACTAAAGAGAGATTTGTCAAGGAAGAGAATGACAGTCTTGATGATGAAATCCGTAAATATAATGCTATCGGAGAGAAGAAGGTTATAGAGGTAGAGGATGAAGTATTTGCAGGCTGTGAACTTAAGTCAGTAGCTTCTAAGACAGTACTTGATCTTGGCCTTGCAGTGTTCGAGAAGGATGTATATATTAATTTCTCAAGTAATGCAAGTTCAGTAACTATCATTCTTCCAGAAGGTGTCAACGCAACATGTGATATCTCAAGAAAGATAGCAGGTGTTAAGAATCTTGTTGATAATGTTGACGAAGAAGGAATCCACACAGTATACATTATTGGTAAGGCTGTATGTAGTAATGTAGAAGTTATACCAGTTAATTTCTATGTTGACGAAGAGGATGAGGAAGATTCTGATTTCGTTGATGAGGATGATTTCTTAGTTTCAGATGAGAATGACTTTGATGATAATGTAATATTTGATGAGAAGGATGGAGATGTTGAGGTCGAAATCAAGGTAATCAATGAAAAAGAAGCATCAGATTCAGAAGAAACAGAGACAATCAATCTTGAAGAAGTGTAATAACTTCACAATGCTAAAGAATTATGAAGAACAGAGATAAGATATTAGATTACTTTGATAATGTGGCAGATGGCACGGTTGTGTCGGCTAATGACATGTATGAGCATGGATTTGAGCGGATGAATCAGGAAGCATTCTTCCGGGCTGTCGAAAGGCTCTCTGACGAGGGTGAGATAATCCGTGTTGGAAGAGGTATGTATATTAAGAAATCAGACGCGCAGGGAGATATTACAGAGCTTTTATTGAATTATTTCTTTGGAGAGGATAATTCAAGCGGAATGTTTACCGGAATACACCTGTATAACAAATATTCGCTTACGAATGTTAAGTCTGATAATATAAGCCTGTATTCTAACGTGTGTAAGCAGTCTGTATGTCATATTGGTAATATAGAGGTGAAAAGACCCGCAGTAGAACTTGATTTTGATAATACAAGAATTATTGAGGCGATGGAGATATTCCAGAATTACTATGACATTCCTGAACTTGATAAAACTAAGTTTGCAAGATATGCAAAGCAGTTTGCAAGGGGTTATGATGATGAGGCCGCGGTAACAGTATTGCGAAGCATGAAGTATAAGAAAAGATCAATTGCTTTTATGAAGAAGGTACTTGATACATACAAGGTTCCTAATACTTTATCTCAGTTTTTAAGTAACGCTTCACATTATAAAGTGCCAACATTTAATAAGCTTGCAAGATAATTAAGACCCGGTTTATATAAGGAAAGGACAGAATATGAAGAAGATAATGATTGCATCAGATATACACGGTTCTGCATATTATTGCAGAAAGCTGCTTGAAAGATATGAAGCAGAGAAACCAGACAGACTCGTTCTCTTAGGAGATATTCTCTATCACGGACCAAGAAATGACCTGCCTAAGGAATATGCACCTAAGGAGGTTATTGCAATGCTCAATCCTTTACGCAATGAGATTATATGCGTAAGAGGTAATTGTGATACAGAGGTTGACCAGATGGTGCTTGACTTTAATGTACTTGCAGAACAGGCATACCTTAATTTCAATGACAGATCAATTGTTCTTGCACATGGACACAAGCTTGATGAGAAGAATATACCTGCATTAAAGGAAGGGGATATTCTCCTTTGCGGACATACACATGTACCTAAGTGTGAGAAGAGAGATAATTACATATACATGAATCCAGGTTCAGTTTCAATTCCTAAAGAGAACTCAGAACACAGTTATATGATACTGGAAGATAAGTTCTACTGGAAGAACCTTGATGGGGAAGTGTACATGGAATATTAATATGCTGAATGCGACCTATGGCAGTAGTCATAGGTTTTTTTACGGCGTTATTTCATAGACGAAACCATAATGATTTTACGAGAAAGAAAAATATGGATAAATGCAAAGGAAACTCAGAGGAGGAGTTGTAGTGAAAAAGAAAAAATGGAACAGAGTTTTGTCTGTGCTTCTGGTAATGGTGACTGCTATATCACTTTTGTCAGGATGTGGCGGCAAAAGTGCGGAAAAAGAAGATGCAGAAACAATTACGGTGTACTTATGGAGCACAAGCCTGTATGAAAAATATGCACCATACATCCAGGAACAGCTTCCGGATATCAATGTTGAATTTGTAGTAGGAAATAATAATCTGGATTTCTACAAGTTTCTTAATGAAAACGATGGATTGCCGGATATTATAACCTGCTGTCGCTTTTCACTGCATGATGCGAGTCCCTTAAAAGACAGTCTGATGGATCTTTCCACAACCAATGCGGCTGGTGCTGTCTATGATAGCTACCTTAGCAATTTTATGAATGAGGATGGAAGTGTAAACTGGATTCCGGTGTGTGCGGATGCACACGGTTTTGTAGTTAACAAAGATCTTTTTGAAAAGTATAATATCCCTCTTCCAACAGATTATGAAAGCTTTGTTGCCGCCTGTCAGGCATTTGACAAAGTGGGAATACGTGGGTTTACTGCAGACTATTATTATGATTATACCTGTATGGAAACACTGCAGGGCCTGTCTGCATCAGAGTTGTCTTCTGTTGATGGACGCAAGTGGCGTACTACCTATAGTGATCCGGATAATACAAAGAGAGAAGGTCTGGACAGTACTATCTGGCCTGAGGTTTTTGAACGCATGGAGCAGTTTATAAAGGATACTGGTCTGAGTCTGGATGATCTGGATATGAATTATGATGAAATAGTTGAGATGTATCAAAGTGGAAAGCTTGCCATGTACTTTGGAAGCTCTTCTGGAGTAAAAATGTTTCAGAATCAGGGGATTAACACAACATTTCTTCCATTCTTTCAGGAGAACGGTGAAAAGTGGCTTATGACTACGCCGTATTTTCAGGTGGCCCTAAACCGTGACCTGACACAGGATGAAACACGCCGGAAGAAAGCAATGAAGGTGCTTAACACAATGCTTTCAGAGGATGCACAGAACAGAGTTATTAGTGATGGACAGGATCTGTTAAGCTACAGTCAGGATGTAAATCTTAAGCTTACGGAATACCTGAAGGATGTGAAACCTGTGATTGAAGAAAACCATATGTATATCCGTATTGCGTCAAATGACTTTTTCTCTGCTTCTAAGGATGTGGTCTCTAAAATGATCTCAGGAGAATATGATGCAGAGCAGGCTTATCAGTCATTTAATTCTCAGCTCCTTGAGGAAGAATCTACTTCTGAGAATATTGTGCTGGATTCACAGAAATCTTATTCCAATCGCTTTCATAGCAGCGGCGGGAATGAGGCATATTCGGTTATGGCCAACACTCTGCGAAACATTTATGGGACGGATGTGCTGATTGCAACTGGAAACAGCTTTACGGGAAATGTGCTGAAAGCCGGCTATACGAAAAAAATGGCGGGTAACATGATCATGCCAAATAGCCTGTCGGCGTATAGCAGCAAGATGAGTGGAGCTGAACTAAAAGAGACAGTCAGAAATTTTATAGAAGGCTATGAGGGCGGCTTAAATCCGTTTAACCGTGGCTCTCTGCCTGTGCTCAGTGGTATTTCTGTAGAAGTCAAAGAAACAGATAATGGCTATACGTTGAGCAAAGTTACAAAAGATGGGAAAAATGTTCAGGACAATGATACTTTAACGGTAACCTGTCTTGCGATACCAAAACACATGAAAGCTTATCCGGCAGATGAGAATGTTGTGTTTGAGGGAGCAGATACAACAGTGAAAGATACCTGGACAGGATATGTTTCAGATGGTGATGCCGTTCTTGCAGAGCCTGAAGATTACATAACTCTGAGGTGAGAAGAATGGATATTAAAAAACATAATAAAGACAGAAAGAGGGCTGCCATGAGAAAACGATTAAGTATAGCGGCCTTTATAGCTTTCTTTGCATGCATTGTTTTGCTGGTTTTCCAATATTTTGGATTTGTATCGAAAACTGTTTATGAGGAAAGCGTTTCTCATCTGACGGAAGTTTTCCATCAGTCTGATAACATGCTTAGGGAACTGACAGATAAGAATTTGACTTATCTTCATATGTGGGGTGAGAATCTGCAGAATACATCCAGTGAAGATGAAATTCGTGATTGTGTAAAGAAAGCACAGGAAGATGCAGGCTTTGTAGAATTTTATTTTCTGTCAGCTGACGGGAACTATAAGGATGTAACAGGCAAAACCGGGTATCTTGGATTACAGGAAAATATTGAGGAGGAGATCCGGCAGGGAAATGATGTTATTGCGAATGCAGCAGTTCCCGGGAAATCCCAGCTGCTTGTTTTTGCCACTCCTAGGGCTCATGGAATTTATCAGGGATTTGAATATGATGCGATTGCCATTGCCTATGAAAACTCTGATATTGTAAATGTACTTGATATCTCTGCTTTCAATGAAAATGCCCAGAGTTTTGTTGTTCATCCAGATGGTCGTGTTGTGGTGAATCATTCTTCTGAGTCATGGGGGAATGTGTATAATTTTTTCGGTGTTCTGAGAGAGTATTCTGATATGTCTGAAAAAGAGATTAATGAGCTTTCAGAGAAGTTTAAAGCAGGACGTACTGATGCGATGCTGTTAAATCTGGATGGAAAGAGTTACTATCTTGTCTATGAAAAATCAGATATCCAGGACTGGATGTTCTTAGGACTTGTACAGGCGGATATCGTGAATGCCAGTATGAACAGTCTGCAGCGTAGTACGATACTTCTTGTCAGTGTGGTTGTGTTCTGTATTGCCGCATTCTTTATAAGCCTTGTAATTCAAAAAAGCAGGACAAACTTAAGGAAAAAAGATACGGAAATCCTGTACCGGGATGAAATGTTTCAAAAACTTTCAATGAATGTGGATGATGTTTTTCTGATGCTGGATGCAAAAACATATCAGGCAGATTACGTCAGTCCTAATGTGGAAAAACTGCTGGGTATTACGGTAGAACAGATTCGTAAAGATATTAGTATTCTGGGAAAACTGCATCCAGAGGAAGTTGAAGATCCGGGGAAAAATTATCTGGAAGGAATCCAGGTTCAGGAACAGAGAGAAGGAGATTTTGAATATGTTCATCTGAAGACAGGGGAAAAACGCTGGTTCCATAATATTGCAATGGGAAGTGAGGTAAATGGGAAAAAGAAATATATCCTGGTTATGTCGGATCGTACATCTGACTGGAAAATGAACCAGGCACTTTCTGAGGCAGTACGTGCAGCGGAGACAGCAAACAGAGCAAAGAGTACATTTCTTTCCAATATGTCTCATGATATCCGGACACCGATGAATGCGATTATCGGTTTTACAACACTTGCTGTAAGAAATATAGATAATCAGAAAAGAGTCCGGGATTATCTGGACAAAATCCTTTCCTCCAGCAACCATCTGCTCTCACTGATTAATGATATACTGGATATGAGTCGTATTGAGAGTGGAAAAATTCATCTGGAAGAAACGGAGGTCAGCCTGTCGGATGTACTTCATGATCTGAAGAACATCATCAGTGGGCAGATTCATGCAAAGCAGCTGGATCTTTATATGGATGCAATGGATGTGACAAATGAAAATGTCTATTGTGATAAGACGCGACTGAACCAGGTGCTTTTAAATCTTTTGTCAAATGCAGTTAAGTTTACACCTGCAGGAGGAACTGTTTCTGTACGGTTGAAGCAGTTCCCAGGGACTGTAAAGGGCAGTGGACGGTACGAAATCAGGGTAAAGGATAACGGAATCGGCATGAGTCCGGAATTTGTAAAGAAGATATTTTCTCCTTTTGAAAGAGAGCGTACTTCCACAGTCAGCAGGACTCAGGGTACAGGACTTGGTATGGCCATTACCAAAAATATTGTGGATATGATGGGCGGAACTATTGAGGTTCATACAGAACAGGGCAAAGGTACTGAATTTATTGTCAGTCTGCCATTACGGATTCAGTCTGAGAAGCACCATACAGAGAAAATTGCAGAGCTGGAAGGCCTTAAGGCACTGGTTGTAGATGATGACTTCAATACCTGTGACAGCTTGACAAAAATGCTTGTGAGGGTTGGAATGCGTTCAGAATGGACACTCTCCGGTAAGGAAGCTGTTCTTCGTGCACGACAGTCTATGGAACTGGGAGATGCGTTCCACGCTTATATCATCGACTGGCGTCTGCCAGATATGAATGGAATTGAAGTCACCCGCCAGATTCGCAGCCTAGGTGATGATACACCAATCATTATCCTGACTGCTTATGACTGGTCAGATATCGAAGTGGAAGCCAGAGCAGCCGGGGTAACTGCTTTCTGTGCAAAACCAATGTTCATGTCAGATATCAGAGATACCCTGATGACTGCAATCGGCCAGATGCAGGCAGAGGCAGAGGGTACAATCCTTCCAGCAGGTTCAGATTTCAGAGGCAAATGTATATTGCTTGTGGAAGATAATGAACTTAACAGTGAAATTACAGTGGAGATACTTAATGAATATGGATTCATGGTTGATACTGCCGAAAATGGAGCAGAGGCAGTGGAGAAAGTTAAGAATTCAAAACCAGGTAATTATGATCTGTTGCTGATGGATGTTCAGATGCCGGTAATGAATGGATATGAGGCTACCAGACAGATCCGTGCACTGAATAATCCGGCACTGGCGGGAATCACTATTTTTGCCATGACTGCAAATGCATTTGATGAGGACAGAAAGAAAGCACTGGAATGCGGTATGGATGGATTCTTAACCAAACCAATAGTTATTGAGGAATTGATTGGTACATTACAAAAAATATAGAACAATCATATTTATTTTATACATTTTTAATTGCTTTTATTAGGTTGTGTGTTACCATATGTATGTTGATGTGAATTACTTCAATATATAGAAAGGGAATGTTTTTTATGAACCGATTTAAGCAGAGTTTTTCAAGATTTATGTATGGAAGATATGGCATGGACCAGCTTTCAAGATGTTTATCATATGTAGTTCTTGTTTTGATTATACTTACTTTCTTCTTAAGGAGTAATGTAATATATACAGTAGCACTCCTTGGTATTGTGTACATATATTTCAGAATGTTTTCAAGAAATATATCAAGAAGAAGTGCTGAAAATCAGAAGTATATGAAGATTCATTATAAATTCATGAGTAAGTTTAACAAAGTAAGAGCAAGAATTAAGGACAGCAAGACACATAGAATTTTCAAATGTCCAAGCTGTGGGCAGAAGATAAGAGTTCCTAAGGGAAAGGGCAGAATTAGTATTAAGTGTCCTAAGTGTCGTATAGAATTTATCAAGAAAACATGATATTGAATTAATTAACGGCTGGTGCGTATGCATCAGCCGTTTTCATGTTATAGCCGTTGTCAGCATAGATATTATGTGAGCTTAACCGGAGAATTATGTGTGAATCCGAGAATTGAGAATCTATTGCAGATTAGTGCAGATACGAGTGAAGATATAAGGCAGCAGGTACCTGATATGGATGCCGGGTTTGATGATTATGACAGAACATGGGAGATAATTATCAAGACGGCTGGAAGTATGGACAGGATTAGAAGCATTTATACAAATGCAGAGTTTACGCAGCTTCTATGTGGTTACTGGATTGTAAGAACAACGATTGATAGTATTGAAGCACTTGCTACAGAACCGGAGATAATATTTATTGAAAAGCCTAAGGCATTATATTTTGAATTGTATGCAGC
>ENA-ORLW01003816-ORLW01003816.1-human-gut-metagenome-genome-assembly--contig:-NODE-3816-length-10859-cov-3.412168_pt1 | contig 10859 bp, 9 predicted proteins | sample MGYA00243017_ERZ508829 | MGnify/ENA primary metagenome ERZ508829 (study PRJEB26277, sample SAMN04329776) | human gut metagenome | biome: human-associated habitat | host: Homo sapiens | place: USA... | reverse complement strand
CAAGGGACAGCTTTTTTGACTACCTGACATTTATGGTTTATTTTCCGCAGCTGCTGCAGGGACCGATTCTGCTTCGTTCAGAGTTTATGGGGCAGTTAAAGGAGCCGGAAAGGCGCAGGTTTCATGCAGAGCGGTTCTCGGAAGGAATCCAGTTTTTCGTGTTCGGTCTCGCCAAAAAAGTGCTGCTGGCGGATACGCTGGCAAAGGCGGTCAACTATGGATACAGCAATGTTTCGATGCTGGACAGCATTTCGGCACTGCTTCTGGCGGTCGGGTATCTGACGGAGCTGTACTTTGATTTCAGCGGCTATTGCGATATGGCGGTCGGTCTGGGCAAAATGATCGGTCTGGAGGTCGCAGAAAATTTCGATGCGCCGTTTCACTCTGCCTCGGTCAAGGAATTCTGGCGCAGATGGCACATGACGCTGGGACGGTTTTTTACAAGGTATGTATACATCCCCCTGGGCGGAAATCGGAGGGGGAAGATGCGGACGCTGTGCAATGTGATGATCGTTATGCTGCTTTCAGGGCTCTGGCACGGCGCAGCGTGGACCTTTGTGCTGTGGGGATTTTTACATGGAGTCGGGATGATCTGGGATAACCTGGAGCATCCGCATTTACCGAAAAAATGGATGCGGCAGGCAGCGACCTTTGCCTATGTTTGTATGACCTTCGTGTTTTTCAGGGCAGAGAGCATTGCGCAGGGGATTGACGTTTTAAAAAGCATTGTCAGCCTGAAATGGAACGGCTTTGTGTTTCAGATGGCATCGGCGCTCGACATGACGGAATGTTACATGATCACAAAGGCGCTGTCGATGAAGCTGCCGGGACTGCTTTCGTGGTTCTGGCTCGGAGTTTTTGTTGTGCTGATTGCAATCTGTTTCCGGGTTCTTTCCGGAGAAAAAGTATCCGGCGTGGTTGCATTGAAGAGGCAGAAAGGCTATGGCAGGCGGTATCCGGTGCTTCTGGCGGTTTTGTTTACCTGGTCAATGATCTCTATGACAGGCGTGAGCGAGTATCTCTATTTTTCGTTTTAAAGGGAAAATGGCGGCAGTATGATCTGTCCGGGACAGTGTGAGGAATGAGAGAAAAATATGGTAAATTCCAAATGGATTCGGCGTTTTGCGGTCTGGACGGCAGCGCTTTTAGCAGCGATCGCAGCAGTGGTAGTGATTTTTGACCCGTTTTATCATTTTCACGGTCCGCTGCCGGGGATGAAAGCAGTCGTAACGAAATCGGAATATCAGTGTATCGGCACGATACGGAATTTTTCTTATGACAGCGTGCTGGCAGGGTCCTCTACAGCGGAAAACTATAACAATCACTGGTTTGACGAGGCATTTTCCTGTAGGACGGTCAAGGCGATCAAAAGCTCCGGGACGTGCGCAGATCTGAAATTTTATATGGATGAAGCGTTTGCGACGCACGATCTGAAAAATGTGTTTTACAGCCTCGATCTGTTTGCCTTGGACGGCGACCCGGAGACGAATTTTGTCAACGATTCGATGCCGCTGTATTTATATGATAAAAATCCGTTCAATGACGTGAAGTATCTGTTCAACAAGGATGTATTGTTTGAGGATATCCCGTATCTGCTGGCGATGAATCTCAGCGGGTACGACGATGGGATGTCTTATAATTTCTGGCAGTACAAAACCTTTTCTGAAGAAGAGGCGAGAAAGCATTACGAACAGTCGGAAGAGATTGCACCGATGCAGGAGCCGTCTGAGTGGCAGGCACGGGTAGAGGAAAATATTGGTTTGTTGACAGATATGGTAAAAAAGCATCCGGAGACAGAATTTTATTTTTTCCTGCCGCCCTATTCCGAGCTTTGGTGGGACAGCGTGTACCGGAGCGGGCAGACGGAGGAATATCTCTATGCCAGACAGGCGGCGATGGAAGCGCTGATTGCGTATGACAATGTGCAGATTTACGATTTTCAGACGGATGAGGATATTATTTTGAATCTGGATTATTACATGGATCCGATTCATTTTTCTGCGGATGTGAATCAGTTCATGGTCGTAAAAGCAAAGGAAGCCGATGTAGCATATCTGGTGACAAAAGAAAATCTCTCTGACCGGTGCAGTGCAATGCGTGAGCTGGCAGAGAAGATCACAAACAGGTAGCAGGAGTATTTACACGAGATATTTTCCAAACATTTTAGGGTGTGATTATGACAGATATTTATCAGAAAGCTTATACGAGCATATATCCTTCCAGGCTGGGGGATATTTTGCTGGCGGCGGACGAAATCGGGCTTACCGGTTTGTGGTTTTTCGGGCAGAGCTATTTTGCAGATACACTTCCGGCAGAGCAGGTTGCGCAGGAAACGCCGATACTTGCACAGGCAAGGGAATGGCTGGACGAATATTTTTCGGGAAAAGAACCGGACTTTACGCCGAAGCTGCATCCGATCGGATCGCCGTTTCGGCAGGAGGTATGGAGGATTTTGCTGCAGATTCCCTATGGTCAGACGATGACCTACGGAGAAATCGCAAGACAGATGGAAAAGCTGCAGAACCGGCCTCATATGTCTGCGCAGGCGGTAGGCGGTGCGGTGGGACATAACGGGATTTCAATCATCATTCCATGCCATCGGGTTGTGGGGACGAAGGGGAATCTGACAGGGTATGCAGGCGGACTTGACAAAAAGATGGCACTGCTTGAGCTGGAGCATGCCAATCGGAAAAATTATCCGGAAAATTTGTCGCTGTAATGAATATGCATATCTTCCCAGTCCATAAATAATACATAGAATACTTTTCCATATTGTGGGCTTTCTACAATTCTCCCATGATCCAGTACAGAAAGATAAGATCCGTCCGCCTTTCGAAGATGAAAATGAATATAGTCATTTTCATTTCCGCTGTCGATTTGTTCCCAAATGCTTGCTTCTATCTGCTGCTGCTCATCTTCACGAATCAGGTTGTGAAAACTCTTATTGGTGAGCCTGAAGAATTCATCCATACTTTGATATCCGGTCATAGAAAGAAATTCATGGTTTGCATAAAAAAGTTCGTCATCTTCCTTGTCTGCTCTGTATATGATAAATGCACCCGGAAGGTGTTCGGAGATATCTCTAAGTGCAAAGCCCAGCTGTTTGCGAACAACGGATTGAAGTTTCTTACTGTAAGACATACATCCATTTTTCCCGTGAAGCTTTATTTCATAGAGAGCTGCATCTGCACAGCGCATGAGCTGTGAAAGACTGGATGCAAAGGTCGGATATTCCGCATATCCAAGAGAAATAGAAAAGTGATGTTCTGTTCCCTTGTACGAGAAGGTCTTAGGCAGTCTGGTGAATTGATTCAGCTTTGCGTCTGCCTCTTCCAAGGTACAATCAGGCAGAAGAATACAGAACTCGTCACCACCGTTTCTTCCAAGCAGTACATCTGGTGGAAAAAAAGCTTTCATGCTGTCTGCCAGACTCTTTAAAGCCCTGTCTCCGTAAGCATGCCCATAGACATCATTAATAAACTTAAAGTCATCGATATCAAAAAGTGCAGCCACAAAATGTGTCTTCGGATTTTGGGCGATGATTTTTTCTGCTGCTTCATCAAATCCATAGCGGTTGTAAATATCGGTAAGGGAATCCGTGTGTGCCAGTATCTGAAATCTGTTTTTATTTTCTTTGGACACCAGCCATACCCGGGTAAGAACTGTCAGAAGCAGGATTACGGCAAGAAAAAAAACGGTGACTACAGCTATAAGTGTATTATTTCGCCATCCGCTTTGGGGGGTTATTTCAAATCTCCAGTTCTCTGCGCCTATTTTAAAATCATAAGAGACCGGCTGGGTTAACGAACCATCTGACTGATAAATAACCTTATAAGTGTCGCTCCAGGGAGAAGCCGTCTTTGAAATTCTATATTCATATCCAAAATTTGAAAGAGCATAAATCGAGTCTGAGAAAATATCAGGAACACGCAGGATAACAATGGTAAATCCCCAGAAATACTCTTGTTTGTTTGTATCCGTCAGATAAACCGGATTGCGTACAGCAATTCCATAGTCTCCCTGTTTTAATTCGAAGGGGCCTTGTGTAATGACTGTGTGATTGTCTCTTGCGTAACAGGAAATCTCTCCACGGTCTTTATCATGAATCAGATCAATTTTACCTGCCTCATTTTCCTCAGCCGGATAAATATCTGTCACAACACCATCCGGAGCAAGCTGTACGCTTTCAATAGAAGCAGACATAAGATTTTCAGCAATCGTGTCAAACTGATTAATCTCTCCGTTTTCACTGATCAGGATCTGCTTTAGAGCATCCGTAATCTCAATTCCACTCGCAATCTCATTTTTTATGCGTTCCCCATAGGTTGTTGCGTTTAATTGTGCTGTTATGTGTCTCTCTTTCTTCTCGTGGGTGTCTGTTTTGTATACAATGAAACCAACAAGGCATATGCCCAGTAAAAAAATGATAAGAGGCACAAGTGTTTTTTTCTTCACCTGATTTACCTCGTTTTATCTGTTGAAATTTTAATAATAAAGCATTATATCACAGAAGTTTAAAATTAAAATAAATTTTCTGAAAAAAATGACAATATATTTTTTTACTATACTCTGGCGAAATATAAAATGAGTCAAGTCGGAAGTTGATAAAGAATGAAATTTGGCTTATAATTTATACTAAAATAATGTCAGGAGGAGCAAGCAATGGATATTAATATGCAAAAAAGAAATGAAGTACTGGCTCAAAATGTGATCAAAGGCCTGGAATCCCGCAATATGTCAGGTTACTACGCCGCAGACAGAGAAGCTGCTGTAAAGCAGGCGTTGGAACTGATCCCGGAGGGCAGCAGTATTGCCATGGGTGGCTGCACAAGTGCTCATGAGATCGGACTGATCAAGGCGTTGGAGGATGGAAATTATAATTATATTAATCGCGCGAAATTGGCACCAAGAGAAAGCCTGATGGCAGCGTATGATGCGGATGTATTTCTTTCCAGTGCAAATGCCATTACCAGTGACGGTGTTATGGTAAACATTGATGGAAATTCCAATCGGGTTTCCTGTATTGCCCAGGGACCGAAGAAGGTGGTTTTCATTGTGGGAATGAATAAGGTCTGTTCAGATCTTGACGCAGCTATGAAGCGGGCAAGAAATGTGGCAGCTCCGGCGAATGCACAGAGGTTTGAGGTGAAGACACCTTGCAAAACCGCAGGAAAATGCTTTGACTGTAAATCTCCGGATACGATTTGCTGTCAGTTTCTGATTACAAGATATTCCAGGCATAAAGATAGAATACATGTTATTCTTGTAAATGATATCCTTGGGCTTTAAACGGTGCGCTTTATTATAATAGGGCATAGCTTAGAGTGTGCTTGAAAAATCATTTCCGCAGTCTGCACACCCCACTTTGCAGAATGTCCTTTTCAAACACGCTCCAAAAGAGCGAGTCAATGAACGGCCAGGAAAGGCGTAAATACACGCCTTTTCGGCCACTTTTGTCGAATTATAGGGAAAGTTGTCGGACGATTTTTGTTGCAAAATCCTGATATAAAACGTAGAATAATGACGGTAAGTGTGAGAAAAATGGATTTTTTATCACTGCTTAAATTGTAACCCTAAAATAGCTTGGAATCACAGAAGAACAGCTTGTGTGATTCGGGAAAACGTTACCAATGAACCGTGATCTATAAGTACATATCAGGAGGAAATCAATAATGAAAATGACAACAAAAATGATTATGCTTCAGAACATTGAGAAAATGGTGATGGAGCAGCAGCGGGTGGATGAAAATGATTCCTACATCAGACAGGACAATGAGGATCTGAAGTATCTGGAGGAACGATATGACCAGCTGCAATTATCCCACACTGTAAAGCGTGTGATCGATGATTACATCGCCTGCCTGCAGACCCGGGACGAGAGATATTCAGATCTTGCTTATGCAGCTGGGATAAGGGATACTATAAGCTTACTGCAGGGGATGGGAATGCTGAATGGAACTGCTGCAATAAGTGGAAATATGTAAAATTGGAATCGTGAAACACGCTCTGGTAAATAGGAAGCTTTTTTTCAAGCGTTTGTTAGCATTTTATCCAGACATTCTACAATCAGTCTGACATTCTTCAGCGCACCTAAAGTGTCGCCTTTTTGCTCCAGGGAGTGGTTGCAGCCCTCGAAAATCCCGCCGGTTTTATCGGGGAAGTTTCTTGCAGCAGCGCGTATCTTGGACTCCGGCATGTATGGATCAGCGGTTCCGGCGAAGAAGAGCCCGTTGATATCGGAGAGATAACGGAGGGTAGAAGGAATTGGAGTCATAAGAAATTGATGGACTTTTCCCTTCAGCTGCAGGGCTGTTTCAAGCTGGCAGGCAATTGTGGTGCCGATGCTTTTGGAAATAAAAATTATATCATCGTATTCAGAAAAAGGAACGTTTTCCAACTGGGGAAGCGTTCTTTTTATTGCCAGTTTTATGATAGGTTCCAGTTCTGCTGGAGTGCGGCCGTGGAAGGTATGAATGTCCTGACCATAGTCAAGGCGGATGATTTCATAACCACGCTCAGCAGCCATGGAAGCAGTATAATAGAGAAGGGGCTTGGTGCAAGTATAACCGACACCTGGGAAAATGATGGCAAGTTTTTTCATGTGGGTACCTCGCTTGAAATCGTAAATTGAGTTATATTGAGGAATAAAATGTAATCTGAAAGTGGTTATTGCGTCCACTTAGCTCTTGTATTTATTAAAGTATGCTCCGATCAGCGTCTGTTTGAATTCATATAAGATATGAGCGTCAAAAGACCCTTTGATATAGCATCATTATATACTTCTTTCACAAAAATTGTAAAGAAATGACGGTAAGAAATATGGTGAATTATCTGTGAAGATATGCTAAAATCGTTACTGTTCAATGAAATAAGAAATAGCTTGAAATTATTAGTGATTCAAAAGCAAATTACGAGGAGTGACATTATGAAATTATTGATTGTACGCCATGGTGACCCGGATTATGATATAGATTCCCTTACAGAAAAAGGCTGGAAAGAGGTGGAGTATCTTTCACAGAAGCTTTCCAAATTAGATGTAAAAGCTTTCTATGTATCCCCCCTTGGAAGAGCGAAGGATACTGCGGCTCCGACCTTGAAAAAGATGGGAAGAACAGCTACAGAGTGTGAATGGCTGAAGGAATTTCCCTGTCAGATCTGGCGCCCGGATGTGAAAGATAAGAAGATTATTGCATGGGACTGGCTGCCACAGGACTGGATGGCAGACGAGCGCTTTTTCCAGTATGACCACTGGTTTGAGAATGAGGCTATGCAGGAAGGTCATGTGAAAGAAGAGTATGACCGTGTGATCGGGGAGTTCGACAAGCTTCTCGCGAAGCATGGATATGAGAGGAAAGGTCACTATTATAAAGTAAATGAAGAGAATAATGACACGATTATTTTCTTCTGTCATTTTGGATTGGAGTGTGTACTTCTCAGCCATCTGCTGAATATCTCTCCGATGGTACTTTGGCATGGCTGCGTGGCTGCCCCATCCTCTGTGACAACTTTGACCACAGAAGAACGCCGTCAGGGAATAGCAGCTTTCCGCATGAGTTCCTTCGGCGATATTTCCCACCTTTATGCCAACAATGAGCCGCCGGCATTTGCAGCAAGATTTTGCGAGGCATATGGAAATGAGGAACAGAGACACGACTGACATTGTGCATTGAGAAGCGTGTTGTTGTGAAGGGCGTGAACAGTAATCTTCAAAGTATTAACGGATGGTAAGAGTTATTTTCATTTTAGAAATTTTATAAAATTATTAGAATTTGGACAAATGCTTTTCACAATTATGCGGTATGATATATACATCTTAAGAGAAAGAACTCTTAAGAAAAACTCTTTCCTTTCCCTAAAAATGTATAAATAAACCACCGTCTGTTGGCAAGAACGCTGACTGGGCGGTGGTTTTACGTTGTGGGAAAATGTGCGAAAGGTGAACTTGAACAAGAGGGTTACTGTTCATTGGTGACGTTCTGCGAGGTGTTTTTTGTGAACGTAGTTCACAGAAAACCTGAGAATTGCGGCGCGAAATCATGCGAATGCATGATTTCTGTGCATCGCGGAGTGCGTTGCTGTGAACGGAGTGAACAGTAACACAAGAGGAAAATCCTGGCTGGACAAGTCCGGAAATATTGTCTATAGTAAATAGGAAACATATAGACAATGGAGGTACTTATGCAGTCATCAATTCAGCTGCAGGACATGCTTCATTCCATCAATCGGAAGAGCTATCCTGCCTATAAATCCCTGAAAGGGGCATATCAGTTTAACAAATATGTTTTGTCAATTGATCATGTACAGGGCTATCCATTTGCGTCACCGTCCCATATCAGTGTGAAAATTTTTCACAGAGAAGCTGGATTTCCAGCGGAATATTATAAAGATAAACTGACCAGAATTACTCTGGCAGACTATCTTACCAGACAGTTTGAACAGCAGGTGAACCGCTATACTTTTCGGGCAAAAGGCTCTGGAAAAAGTGGACTTATTTCTGTGACCAGATGCGGTCAGGAGGTGCTGGAGCGAACGGCCTGTGAGATTACAGAGCAGGGGATTACCGCCCGGTTTTTTGTAGGATTTCCGGCAAATGGACGTACTATAAATGCGGGAGAACTGGAGAAAATATTCTTTGAATTTCTCCCGGTTTGTGTGGAAAAAGCATTTGTATACAGAAATTTAAGTGGAAAAGATCTGGAAAATACTATTTTCCTGGCAGAAGATCAGGCGTATATCAGGGAAGAATTAAAGAAGCGTTCCCTGGTTGCTTTTGTAAATGACGGCGCGATTCTGCCAAGAGAGAGTGGTATTTCATCTAAGCCGATGAAAGGGAGCGTGACATTTTCTTCGCCGGAAAGTCTTCGGGTGACTATGGCGCTTCCCCATAAGGGAAAAATAACCGGAATGGGAATTCCTAAGGGAATCACGTTGATCGTTGGTGGTGGTTATCACGGCAAATCTACCCTTCTGAATGCATTGGAACTGGGCGTGTATAACCACATCCAGGGAGATGGAAGAGAGTATGTGATCACGGATTCCACAGCCCAGAAGCTGCGCTCTGAAGATGGCAGATTTGTGAAAGATGTGGATATTTCCCTGTTTATAAATGACCTTCCCAATAAAAAAGATACCACCTGTTTTTCTACGGAAGATGCCAGCGGAAGTACTTCCCAGGCAGCAGGAATCGTGGAAGGAATAGAGTCAGGAAGCAAGGTGTTTCTGTTGGATGAAGATACATCTGCTACTAATTTTATGGTGCGCGATGCCTTTATGCAGCATGTGATCAGCCGGGAAAAAGAGCCGATCACCCCATTTCTGGAACGTGCCCGGGATCTGTATGAAAAGGAGGGGATTTCCACAATTCTGGTTGCCGGAAGCTCCGGGGCTTTTTTCCATATTGCAGATACCGTGATCCAGATGGACAATTATATACCGGTAGATATCACAGAAAAAGTCCGGGAACTTTGCAGGAATTATCCTTTAAATGAGAATATGGCAGCTGGATTTAAAGCACCACAAAGCCATCGCATCATGTCAAAAAATATGCCGTTAAACGGTTCCAAGAAGGCTTATTACGGTCATTCTAAGGCGCAGGATAAGCCGGAAAGGCTGAAAGTAAAGGTACATGGCAGAGATGGTTTTTCCATTGGAAAACAGGAAGTGGATCTGCGATATGTGGAACAGCTGATCGACAGTGAGCAGACAGGAGCTTTAGGAGCGTTGCTGAAATATGCAGTGGAAAAACTGATTGATGGGAAAAGAACACTGCCGGAAATTGTGGAGCTGCTTTGCAGTAAATTGGAAAAAGAAGGGCTGTCTTTTCTGTCAGAAGGATATACTTCCTGCGGCTATGCAGTGCCAAGACGACAGGAAGTATATGCTTGTTTTAACCGATACAGGAGACCTTGAACCGGATTTGGCCATATCAAAAAAGGCAGTGCAAAGTGTTGGACTGCGCGACAAAAGATTTGTGCAAGAAAACCTATTTGCCGGTAGCTTTTTACCTGGTTATACGCTATAATGAATTTTGGATGAGGAAAACACAGGGATTATTTTCCCTGTGTAAAATGAAAACAGGAGAAAGGTGGATATAGATTATGGAACGTCCAAACGCATGGCTCACATATTCAGATGCTGATATGAAGGATCTGGAAACTGTGGCAAAGAAATATCGTCATTTCTTAAATGTAGGAAAGACAGAACGTGAATGTATCACACAGATTGTGAAAGAGGCTGAGGAAGCAGGCTATGTTTCCTTTGAAGAAAAGGTGAAAAATGGCGAAGATCTGAAAGCAGGAGATAAAGTTTACCAGGTCGGAATGCAGAAAATCATTGCCCTGTATCATATTGGAGAGGATGATCTGGCACAGGGTATGAATATCCTTTGTGCTCATATTGATTCTCCGAGACTGGATATTAAGCAGAATCCGTTATATGAGGATACGGATCTGGCTTATCTTGATACCCATTACTACGGTGGAGTAAAGAAATATCAGTGGGTTGCTCTTCCAATGGCAATGCATGGTGTAATTGTGAAGAAGGATGGCACTGTTGTAAATGTAACCGTCGGCGAGGATGAGGACGATCCGGTTCTTTACATCACAGACCTTTTAATCCATCTTGCAGGACAGCAGATGGCGAAGAAGGCTTCTGAGGCTGTTGAGGGTGAGAAGCTGGATATCCTGATTGGAAGCCAGCCACTGAAGGATCTTCCGGATGACAAGAAGAAAGAGGCTGTTAAGGAGAATGTACTTCGTATTTTGAACGAGAAATACGGTGTGGAAGAGGAAGATTTCCTTTCCGCAGAGCTTGAAATCGTTCCAGCTGGCAAGGCTCGTGACTGTGGTCTTGACCGCAGC
>ENA-ORLW01003813-ORLW01003813.1-human-gut-metagenome-genome-assembly--contig:-NODE-3813-length-10869-cov-3.195886_pt1 | contig 10869 bp, 6 predicted proteins | sample MGYA00243017_ERZ508829 | MGnify/ENA primary metagenome ERZ508829 (study PRJEB26277, sample SAMN04329776) | human gut metagenome | biome: human-associated habitat | host: Homo sapiens | place: USA... | reverse complement strand
CCGACTTGAAGGCGTTCTTAGCTTGATTCCTCCCGAAAAATGGTATAAAATATTGTCAAAAAATATACGATGAAGAATTTATTGAAAATTCCTTATAGTATGTATCAAATCTGTAATTAGAATTTTACTGGCAAACGCTTGGGGGAGTTCATGATGAAACGTTTGGGAGAACTCTTGAATTGTATAGGGGACTTTAGTTGTGATATTGCTGGGGAGTTAGTTTCGTTTCCTGGAATATTAAGTAGTTCTGAAGAAAACGTTGTTTTGCATTGTAAGATTTTCGTCGAGTCATTTCGAAAAATAGATCCATATTCTCCCTTCAAAGTGTGGGGTACAGTGAATGGTATACCCATAACCCTCTTGGATGTATATTCTAAAAGTGGTCGTTGGCAGAGCGAAGAGACATGTATGTCGCTTACCCTTGATCCATCAGAAATTGTAATAGGGCGAAGTTATGTCAAAGAAGCACTAGTGACTCAACTTTCCGCAACCATCACTGAACTTAATAATAAGCCTAAGTATGTTGAGCCGTCCTATCAAGAGATATTGGCAGCAGTTCATGTTCTTGAGTTTGTACTTCTGGCAATTATTCTTTATATATGTAACGGAAGATTTCCTGACTGGTACTACCTTCAGATATTGTATTATAGTGCATGCGTCTTTTTTCTTGTGTTGGGACTTTGCTATGCTACCAGCGCAATTGCAGTCCTTTTCCGCGATCTGAACCAGATTATTGGTATCGGATTACAGGTTGGAGTATGGCTGACTCCTATTATGTGGGTGTCAGAGAGCATGATCGGTACCAACAGCCTTCTATACAAAATTCTTCAGCTGAATCCTGTATTTTATATTGTATCAGGATATCGTGACGCATTTATCATCAAGCGCTGGTTCTTCGAAAGACCAGTCTGGACATTATATTTCTGGGTATTTGCCATCTGCTGCTTCCTGTTTGGAAACTGGATCTTTAAACGGCTTCGGGTTCATTTTGCAGATGTTCTGTAAAAAGGAGAAAAGCAGTTATGACTCGAAATGTATTCAGCGAAGAGGGAAGGTAACGGCTCATGAGGCATGTTCGATGAAGTACAGAACTGTAGAGATACTGAGCAGTTACAAAGCGGATAGAAAAGAAAGGAAACAACGTGGAAAGTAAAAACGCCATTGAAATAAGAAATTTGTCCAAGATGTATAAGCTCTATAACAGACCACTGGACCGCCTGAAGGATTCTCTGGGGCTTAGTCGTAAGAAGCTGTATAAAGAGCATTATGCACTTAAGGATGTTAGTTTTGATATTGGAGAAGGAGAATGCGTTGGTATTATTGGAACAAACGGCTCCGGAAAATCCACTATTCTGAAAATTATTACCGGTGTACTGGCTCCTACAGCCGGAACCGTAACCGTAAATGGAAGAATTTCAGCTCTTCTGGAGCTGGGAGCCGGATTTAATCCGGAATATTCCGGTATGGAAAATATTTTCCTGAATGGTACCATGTTAGGCTTTTCCGAAGAAGAAATCAACGCAAGGCTGGATGAAATCCTCAGTTTTGCAGATATTGGTGACTTTATCCATCAGCCGGTAAAGACCTACTCCAGTGGTATGTTTGTACGCCTGGCCTTTGCTGTGGCTATCAACATAGATCCGGAGATCCTGGTAGTGGATGAAGCACTTTCTGTAGGTGATGTATTTTTTCAGTCGAAATGCTATCATAAGTTCGAGGAATTTAAGAAACAGGGCAAAACCATTTTGTTTGTAAGTCACGACCTGGGAAGCATTTCCAAATACTGCGATCGTGTTATTCTTTTGAATCAGGGTGTTATGCTGGACGAGGGCACGCCTAAAGCTATGGTAGACATGTATAAGCAGCTTCTGGTACATCAGGATCCGGTGAAACAGGCAGAAGGCTCAGATACAAAGAAAGAAGACTGGAAACAGGGATTTCTTGTGAACCCGAACACATTGGAGTATGGGGAAAAACAGGCTGAGATCACAGACTTCGTTGTAATGGATTCCAAGGGACTTCAGACCAACACGATCGAGAAGGGGTCTAAATTTCAGATTAAAATGCGCATTCATTTTCATGAAAGCATTCAGCAGCCTATTATGGCTTTCACGTTCAAGAATATTCAGGGAACTGAGATCACAGGAACCAACACTATGTATGAAGGTGTGAATGTGGAACACACAGACGCAGGGGATGAGTGTGTAGTGGTTTTTGAACAGAAAATGGATATGCAGGGTGGGGAATATCTTCTCTCCTTTGGCTGTACCGGCTATCGGAATGGAGATTTTACCGTATTCCATCGTTTATATGATGCATGCAACATAACTGTGGTTTCTTCCAAAAATACAGTTGGATTCTACGATATGAATTCCAAAGTGTGGATAGAGGAATAATAAAATATGCAGGAAAAAATCGGAAACGTAACATTAGATTATGAATATTACCCAGGCGAGGATCTGTACAGCGATGGTCCTGTGGAAGAAGAACTTCTGGAAATTGCGAAAAATTATCAGGAGAAGGAACTAAACCAGTTGATCTATGAGCGAAACAGCTGGCCGGTCCTTTATCATTTTTCACATATTCGTCAGAACATTCTGGAGTGGCTTCCTATCACAAAAGAACAGAAAGTTCTGGAAATCGGGTCCGGATGTGGACCGATCACAGGAGTTCTCGCGCGAAAAGCCAAAAGTGTCACCTGTATCGATCTGTCAAAAATGCGCAGCACCATCAATGCATATCGAAATCGCGAATGTGATAATGTGAAAATTATGGTAGGAAATTTTCAGGATGTGGAGAGTAGCCTTACTGAGAAATATGATTACATTACCCTGATCGGTGTGTTTGAATATTCCCAGGGCTATATCGGGACTGCACAGCCTTATGTGGAAATGCTCCGACGCATTGCCCGCCATCTGGCACCGGGAGGCAGAATCGTGATCGCGATTGAGAACCGGCTTGGTCTGAAATACTGGGCTGGCTGCACCGAAGATCATGTGGGAAAATATTTTGAAGGACTGGAGAACTATCCAGATACCAGAAGTGTGCGGACTTTTTCCAGAAAGGAACTGTCTGATATTATTGACCAGGCTGGTGAATTTAAGACCACTTTCTATTATCCATATCCGGATTATAAATTCCCGATGACTATTTATTCAGACAAGCGTCTGCCGAAGAAAGGCGAGCTTCGGGATAATTTCTGTAATTTTGACCGTAACAGAATACAATTGTTCAATGAGGGAAAAGTATACGATTCCCTCACTGATGCAGGACTTTTTCAGGAATTTTCCAATTCATTCCTGGTGATCGTGGAAAGGAAGGAAAACAAATGAAAGAGATTATTTTCAGTAAATATTCCAATGAAAGAAGCCGTTCCTTTGCAATCCGCACTGACATTGTGGAAGAAGATGGGAAAAGATGGCTGGAGAAAAAATGGCTGTATCCGGAAGGAAAAGAACACGTTCTTCGTATGAAAAAATGGAATCAGAAGCTTGATCAGATGTATGGGGAAGTTCGGTTTCTGAGCAACAAGTGTGAGATAGGCGAAGACTGTGCTTATTTTGAGTATCTGGAACAGGAGAATCTTGCAGAATATCTGGATGATCTGCTGGGAAAGGGAGAAAAGGAAAAAGCTGAGAAAATTTTCACAAAATATCTGGAAAATGTACAGAAGCTTCACAGCAAGAAGCCGTTCACAATAACTGAGGAATTCAAAAATGTTTTCGGTGATGTGCCTATGCCTGGCGGACTGACATGTACAGATGTTACGAATATTGATATGATTTGTGACAATGTTGTAATGACCAGTCCATATACGCTTCTGGACTATGAATGGACATTTGAGTTTCCTGTTCCCTGTGAATTTGTACTGTATCGGATCATCCATTACTATATACAGACGCATAAAGTGCGTGAAGTGCTGAATGCAGCCGGATTTTATGAGAAATTTGGTATTTCAGAAGTGATGAGAACCAGTTTTTCCAGAATGGAAAGCGGTTTTCAGGTATATATTACAGGCACGCATGTTCCTATGAGGGAGATGTATGCCACAATGACTCCAGGGGTGGAATATCTGTCCCTGAGTAATCTGGGACCGCTGCAGGTATATTTCGCAGAACAAAGAGGTATGTATTCCGAAGCAAGTTCTGTAAAAAGGCCTATTATGGCTGGAAAGGTAAAATGTACCTTGAATCTGCCGAAAAGCTGCAGGTTTATAAGAATTGATCCAGGTGATCATCCATGTACGGTACATCTTGCAGCAATCCGCTTTGATAGGATGCCTGCTTCCCTGGAAGGGGTTCTGACACCCGATGGAACAATCTGCGGCAGCTGGGCCTTCCTTTCACGGTTTGATCCCTGCATTGTAGATATAGAGGTTCCGGAAGGTGCTAAGAATCTTACACTGAATCTGGAGATTGATGAGGCAAAAGAAGATATGCTGAATGAGATCTGTGCCATTGAGGTGAGAAGCCACAGTCTTAAAGGAGTGCTTGGAGAGCGGGCGAGAGAAGCAGTGGGCCGTCTGAAAAATGGTCGGGAATCTTCTGCAAAGAAAGGAAAGTAGAATGAATCAAAAGGTAATGCTGGTTGAAAAAGAACGGTTTCTTTTGAATGATAATTGTAAATATATGATCACAGGAAGGGTTTCAAAGGAAGCAGATATAGAGTGTTATCTGGATGGTATCCGCCTTCCTTCTGAGGTAAACCTGATTACTGTGATGACCGGATTTATGAGGGCTGTGGAGACGAAAAATCCAGGAGGCAAATGGGTGGAGATACTGGTTACCTTGCCTGAGAATCTGCAGAATTACAAAAAACTTGAGGTGTACGCTGTTAACGGAAAGGAGCGTTTCCTCTGGTATAAGATGAAAACCCCGGATCTTATGAGAAAACAGGGAAAACCTCAGCTTTTTGTTGATGGGGAATCTATAGTCAGAGAGCAGAAGAAGGTGATACTTGCCGGCTGGGCAGTAGGAACTACACCAGTTTCCCTGCAGGTATATGACGAAAATAAAAAGCCTGTGAAAATAACCCTGAAGCGGAATACCCGAATGGACGTGGCTGAAATGTTTCGGGAATGCGAAGTGAATAAGGATTGCGGATTCCATATCCAGGCAGAAAATGTATCTGGAAAGAAGGCTTATCTTGTTGCAAAGGATGAGAACGGAAAAAAGGCAGTCTACCAGATTGGTATTTCAAAGGGCGAACGCTTTAAGGCAAAAGCCAGCCTTTATTCGAAAAAGGCAATGGAGAATTATCGTTCCAATGGTATTCATACTGTGATCCGGAAGTCTCTGATCAAGCTGGAAGCGTTGAGCAAGGGAGACGGTCTTTATCAGACCTGGCTGAAGGAGAACCGGGTTACTAAGAAAGAACTGAATCAGCAGAGAAAGACTGTTTTTCAGGAAAACATTAAGTTTAGCCTTGTGGTTCCTCTCTATAAGACGGATAAGTATCTTTTGAAGGCTCTTGTGGATTCTGTGCTGGCGCAGACATACAGCAACTGGGAACTTTGCCTTTCAGATGGAAGCGGAGCAGATTCTCCGATCCGCAGTATTCTGGAAGAGTATCAGAAAAAGGATCCAAGGATCAAAGTTGTTTTCAATGAGAAACAGCTGCAGATTTCAGACAATACAAATGCTGCTATTGGAATTGCCACTGGAAATTATATTGCATTTGCAGATCATGATGATACCCTGGCAGAGGAAGCTTTTTATCAGATGGCAAAGGAGATCTCACAGCATCCGGAGGCGGATCTTATTTATTCTGATGAGGATATTATTGATATAAGAGGAAATCGGCTTTTCCCTCATTTTAAGCCGGATTTTAACCCTGATTATCTGTGCTGCGTAAATTATATCTGCCATCTGGTGGTTGTAAAGAGAACACTTCTCGACCGAACAGGACTTTTGCGGCCAGAATATGACGGTTCCCAGGACTTTGATTTTCTGCTTCGCTGCACGGAGCATACAGACAGTGAGAAGATCCGCCATATTCCCAAAATTCTGTATCACTGGAGAAGCCATGAGGGTTCCACGGCGGGCAATCCGGATGACAAGCCATATGCAGTGATCGCAGGAGAAAAGGCACTTGCAGGACATTATGAGCGCATGGGAATTAAGGCAGAGGTGGAATACACTGGATGCCCGGTCGTTTTCAGAACCCATTTTGTTATAGAGGGTGACCCGAAGGTATCAATTCTGATTCCGAATAAGGATCATACAGAGGATCTGAATAAATGTGTGACTTCCATTCTGGAGAGGAGCACCTGGAAAAATATCCAGATTATCGTAATTGAGAATAACAGTGAGAAGGAAGAGACCTTCCACTATTATGAGGAACTTGAGAAGCGGTATCCTCAGGCAAAAGTGGTTACATGGGATGGTCCCTTCAACTATTCAGCAATCAACAATTTTGGTGCAAAATATGCGGATGGAGATTATTTACTTCTGTTGAATAATGATACAGAGGTTATTACTCCAGAGTGGCTGGAGAACATGATGGGCTATTGCCAGAGAGAGGATGTGGGCATTGTAGGTGCCAAGCTCCTTTACCCGGATAATACGGTTCAGCATGCTGGTGTCGTGGTAGGAATCGCAGGTTTTGCAGGACATATTCTTACCGGATATGACAGATATGCCACAGGATATTTGTGGAGACTGGCAACTACACAGGATGAGAGCGCAGTAACAGGCGCCTGTCTGATGGTGAAGCGAAGCGTTTTTGAGGAACTTCATGGGCTGGATGAAAGCTTTGCAGTGGGACTGAATGATATTGACTTCTGTCTTAGGGCAAGGGCACTTGGTAAACTGGTTGTATTTACTCCGGAGGCCTGCCTGTACCATTATGAATCTAAGTCACGCGGACTGGAGAATACGCCGGAGAAGAAGGCGCGTCTTCAGAAAGAGGTGGATCATTTCCGGGAACGTTACAGAGATTTTCTGAAAAAGGGTGATCCGTATTACAATCCGAATCTGAGCATTGTGAGAGGGGATTGTGCATTCAGGATGGCGTATGAGAAGAAGGATGAAATAGTTTGATGCAGAACTAATATAAAAACCCAGTCGGGAGAGGAAGATACCCTGTCCTGACTGGGCTTTTTATTAGGATTTTACGATTTTCACGATCCTCCAGATCAAAAGAATCAGAAGAAGTAAGAATACACCGGCAATTACAAAATACGGAATTTCAGTGTGATTATCGGAGTAATCCTTGGCAGCCTGCATGTGCTGCTGACCTTCCTGGACGGAGGCAGTATCATCAGACTGAACAACTTCAAGGACTGCAGATCCCACAGAAGTGCCGTTAAAAAGGTAGGTGCGGTCAATCTGGTCGCCGTTCTGGGAATCTTCTGTGGTAAGGCTATCGGCACCGGTGCCGGCTGGAACTACTACGTCACCGCCGGAGATAATGCTGAAATCGCTGTCTCCAAGGGATAAAGTTACAAACTGATCGAATCCATAATTGAGAATAGAGGCTGCATCAGGAGCTGTCTGACCGGAAGCACCTTTCAGGACTACGCTGATCAGAGTCATGCCATTTCGCTGGGCTGCACATACCAGTGTACTTCCGGAGGCTTCCGTATAACCTTCCTTACCGCCGATACATCCTTCATAAAATCCGGTGCTGCCAGTATCTGTCATGGTGAATTTGCTGGTCAGGTTACGGGCTGCCGCTTTATTGGTGGCAGGGATCGTGTAGCTGGTGGCTGCTGCGATGGTTCTGAAAGACTCATTCTGGATGGCGGCCTGCATGATCAGCGCCATGTCGTGGGCTGTAGTGTGCTGGTTGTCATCCGGAAGTCCGGTGGGATTCGTGAATACGGTATTGGTACATCCAAGCTCCTGTGCCCGGGTATTCATCTGCTGGACAAAGCCGTCTACAGAACCGCCTACATGCTCTGCAATCTGCAGTGCAATATCATTGGCAGAGGCAACCATAATGGCATACAGGCACTGTTCTACAGTGAAGACCTCGTCAACCTGTGAGGAAATACTGGCACCACCGTCTGTGACACCGGAAACTCCGGTGGCGGTCATGGTAACCTCATCTGTGAGCTGTGTATTCTCAAGAGCCAGAAGACAGGTCATGATCTTGACTGTACTTCCAGGGAAAAGTACTTCGTCTGCATTCTTGGAATAGAGAATGGTATTGGTGGTATTCTCCATGACTACAGCCGCTTCAGAAGAAATATCGGAAGCCTGTGGCCATCCGGAAATGGAATTGGTAGATATGGTACCTGATGCTTCAACTGCTGCACTCTGGTCTGCCTCTTCTGCAGATATGGGAACCTGGAAAAGAAGAGATGCAAAAAGACCAAGAGCCAGAAAAACTGAGGTTATCTTTCGCTTTTTCATAGTATAATGAACTCCTGTATTAAAATAAGGGTATCTGCAGTGCTGTCTGTGAACAACATGGTAACACTCTTTCTGACAGTGCAGATACAATTCTGCTGCAAGTATAACATATAGTATATTTTTCCTGTAAAATAGAAAAATATAATACAAATATAATCATATCCTAAAATGTGGTTCAATTCAACCTTTCTTTTACAGCTTCCTTGCAAAATTGTTTCTTCAATGTTAAAATAGGGTCATTATAAAAGCAAAGGATTTTAATATGAGCGATAAAAACGGATCAGAGGGACGGATCCAGTGGTCTCGTTTCTTCAAAAAATTATCTCCTTACATGATCCAGAAGGGACTTTTGTATCTGAAGCATTATGGTCCCAGGGAGTTCTGGATACGGCTGCACGAGCGCTTTGAGCCGGAGGAGATCCCTTATGGTCCCTGGTACGCGGCATATGTGCCGGACCAGACGGTCCTTGACAAACAAAGAAAGAAAAAATTTGCTTACGCACCTCTTATCAGCGTGGTAGTTCCAGCTTATCGTACTCCGGAATTATTCTTGCGGCAGATGATCGATTCATTGGAAGCACAGACCTATGAGAACTGGGAGCTTTGCATTGCCAATGGAAGTCCGGAAGATCAGTCTATGAGAAAAGTGCTGGAAGAATACAGTAGCAGGGACAGGAGAGTACGCTGGCAGGAGCTCACTGAGAATAAAGGGATTGCAGAGAACACCAATGCTGCATTTGCCATAGCAAAGGGAGAATTTGTAGGGCTTCTGGATCATGATGATCTTCTTGCGCCAAATGCTCTTTACGAGGTTGTGAATGCACTGAACCAGCATGAGCACGGGGATGCAGTATACACAGATGAGGATAAGGTGACTGCTGAACTGGACGAGCATTTTCAGCCGCACCTGAAGCCAGATTTTAATATTGATCTGCTTCGTTCCAATAACTATATCTGTCACTTTTTTGTTGTGCGGCGGCAGCTTGTAGAAGAAGTGGGCGGATTCCGCAGGGAATTTGACGGAGCACAGGACTATGATTTTATTTTCCGCTGTGTGGAAAAAGCCAGGGAAGTGGTGCATGTACCGGAGATTTTGTATCACTGGCGTACCCATAAGGCATCTACTGCTGATAATCCTGCAAGTAAGATGTACGCTTTTGAAGCAGGCAAACGCGCTATCGAGGCACATCTTGAGAGGACTGGAGTAAAAGGCACTGTAAGCCATACTCCGGATCTTGGATTTTACAGAGTGAAATACCCTGTACAGGGACATCCGCTTGTTTCCATTATCATTCCCAATAAAGACGAGAAGGAAACTCTGGAGAAATGCCTGGAATCTATTAAGAAGAACACACTCTACGACAATTATGAGATCATTATCGTGGAGAATAACAGCACTACAGATGAGATTTTTGATTATTACAGGAAGATTTCAGAGGATCCCAGGATCCATCTGATCTGCTGGAAAAAGGAATTCAACTATTCCGCGATCAACAACTTTGGGGTTAAAAATGCCAGAGGTGAATATCTCCTTTTTCTGAATAATGATGTAACGGTCATTACAGAGGACTGGATGGGAGAAATTCTGGGTGTGTGTCAGCGAAGAGAAGTGGGCGCAGTAGGCGTGAAACTGATCTATCCGGACAATACTATCCAGCATGCTGGCTGTGTGATCGGAATTGGTGGAATTGCAGGTCATATGTTTGTGGATATGCCTGCGGATCGTACCGGATATCTCCATAAGGCGTCTGTTTTACAGGATATGAGTGCTGTAACTGCAGCCTGTATGATGATGAAGCGCAGTGCTTTTGATAAAGTGGGCGGCTTCACAGAAGAACTTGCAGTTGCTTTTAATGATATTGACTTCTGTATGAAGCTCAGGGCGGCAGGATATCTGATCGTATACAATCCATATGCGGAATTGTATCATTATGAATCCAAGTCCAGAGGTCTTGAGGATACTCCGGAAAAGGTTGCGAGATTTAATAAAGAGATCCAGATCTTTGAGAAACGGTGGCCGGATATTCTGAGAAACGGAGATCCGTATTACAATCCGAATCTGACCCTGAAGAGTCAGGATTTTTCACTGAGACGTATATAGGAGGATTTTGGAAATGAAAGTATTAGTAACAGGCGTAAAGGGACAGCTTGGATATGATGTGATGAATGAGCTGGCCAGAAGAGGTTATGAAGGTGTCGGCGTTGATGTTGCAGAGATGGACATAACAGACAGTGAGGCTGTAGAAAAAGTAATGACAGAAGTTCAGCCGGACAAGGTCGTCCACTGTGCTGCCTGGACTGCAGTAGATGCTGCTGAGGATAATCAGGAGGTTTGCCATAAAGTAAATGTGGATGGAACCGCAAATATTGCAAAGATGTGTGGAAAACTTGATATTCCGATGGTATATATCAGCACGGACTATGTATTTGACGGTCAGGGAACCCGCCCGTGGGAGCCGGATGATCCGGTTGTGGAACCGCTGAATGTCTATGGACAGTCCAAATATGAGGG
>ENA-ORLW01003811-ORLW01003811.1-human-gut-metagenome-genome-assembly--contig:-NODE-3811-length-10870-cov-2.676642_pt1 | contig 10870 bp, 10 predicted proteins | sample MGYA00243017_ERZ508829 | MGnify/ENA primary metagenome ERZ508829 (study PRJEB26277, sample SAMN04329776) | human gut metagenome | biome: human-associated habitat | host: Homo sapiens | place: USA... | reverse complement strand
AGCGAACCTCCTTTAGTAATTTATAAATTCAAGTTCCCTGCTTTAATTTGCTGAACCTGGCCGTTCTTTGTATGCCGGTCCTTCTCACAGCTGGTGATGAAAACCTGTCCCGACTGGATCTGGTTCAGGACGAAGTCCTGCCGCCCCGGGTCCAGCTCGGACAGGACGTCATCCAGAAGCAAAACCGGCTCCTCCCCAGTGTCTCGCCGGGCCAGCTCCCGCTGGGCCAGCTTCAAGCTGATGGCAGCCGTGCGGGTCTGCCCCTGAGAGCCGTAGCTCTTCAGACTGAGTCCATCCAAGGAAGCGTCAAAATCATCCTTGTGAGGCCCGGTGAGGCACTGTGCCGACTCCAATTCGGCTCCGTGGTGAGAATCCAGGTGAGTCAAAAGGGCCTGCTCCAGGGCCGACAGGGGGGCGAAGGGGTCTTCCACTGTGGAGACTGTGCGATATGGAATCTCCAGGGTCTCCCGTCCTCCGGAAAATTCCCGGTGAAACCGGGTGGCTGCTTCCCCCAGGCCCTTTAAAAATCTGGCCCGGTAGGAAATCAAAATGGCGCCCACCTGACACAGGCGGCGGGAGTATTCCGGTAGCACCTCCAGCAGAGAGGGATTCTCAAACCGGTCCCGGAGGATCCGGCTTTTTTGCTCCAGAATTCGGTTGTATTCCACAAGGGCCGCCTCATACCGGGGGCGTAGCTGGCACAGGGCCTGGTCCAGAAAGCGGCGGCGGGCCGCCGCCCCCGCTTTGAGGACCATGAGATCCTCGGGGCAGAACAGCACTGTGGTGAGAATGCCGCTCATCTCCCCATGAGACTTCTTTTTGACACCGTTCAGAAACAGCTGGCGGGGCTTGCGCCCGGCAAAGAGAATGGCCCGCAGATTCTGCCGCCGGGCTTGGTCCGTGACCGTCCCTTCCAGGTCTGCAAATTCCCTGTGGAACAAAATAAGCTCCATCTCCCGCCGGGTTCGAAAAGACCGGCCTGTGGACAAATAAAACACCGCTTCCAGGAGATTGGTTTTCCCCTGGGCATTGTCTCCCACAATCAGGTTGACGCCGGGAGAAAAGGTGCTTTCCAGGTTTTCATAATTCCGGAAATTCCGAAGGGACAGCCGGTCAAGCTTCATGGGCGGTCACCGTATAGGTGGCGCCCAGGCAGGAAGCGGTGTCCCCAGGGCGCAGCTTTTTCCCTCGCATGGTACAGACCTCTCCATTGACCAAAATCTGTCCGTCCTGGATGAGGTTTTTGGCCATTCCCCCTGAGGGCACGGCATCGGCCAGCTTCAAAAGGGCCTCCAGGCGAATGAACTCTGTAGAAATGGGAATGGGTTTGGACTGGGGTTCTTTCCGTTTAACAACAACTTTCAATCTGTGTTCCTCCTCAGTATTAGACCTCAATTGGCACGCAGACGAACCGGTAACACCATATAGGCAAAGTCGTCCTCTTCCCGCACTGGGGTAAAGACAATGGGGCTGAGCCCGTTTTTGAGCTCCAGGCAGACCTCCTCGCTGGGAACGGCCCGGAGTGCATCTGCCAGGTAGCGGCAATTGAATCCAATCTCCAATTCCTCTCCATTTCCGGCGATGGCGCACTGATCCTCCGCAGCGCCGATGGCTGTGGTGGTGCGGAAGGTGGCCACATTGTCTCCAAAGAGGCAGCGGACCGGACTTTTCAACTTCTCCGTCACAATCAGTCCCACCCGGTCAATGGTGGCGGCCAAATCATCCACATGGGCTGTGAGTTTTACGGGGCAATCTGTGGGAACCACCCGTCGCCAGTCCAGGAAGTCGCCTTCCAGCAGGCGGCAGATCAAAGTGGCGTTTCCCACTTCAAAGAGAATGTGCTTGGGCCCCAGGATGAAGGTCACCATCTCGTCCTCACCCAGGATTTTTTCCACTTCCTTCAGGGCAGCGGCGGGTACCACAAACTGCATGGTCTTTCCCGTGGCCTCCTTGAGATGGTACGTGCGGCGGGCCAACCGATAGCCGTCTACAGCCACCACGGAAATGGTCTCGTCGTCTACTTCAAAGAGGCAGCCGGTGTGAATGGGGCGGATCTGATTTTCGGAGACGGCAAAGATGGTACCGGCAATCATCTCCCGCAGGGCGCCTTGAGGGATGGAAACGCCATTTCGGCTTTCCACATCGGGAAGCTCAGGGTAATCCTCCGCATTGGAGGCGGAGATATTGAAGTTGGAGAAGCCGGCGCGGATGGTCACTTTGTAGTTGTCGTCCACACGGACGCTGACTGGTCCTTCCGGCAGACGGCGGATGATGTCGAACAACAGCCTGGCAGGTAAAATACAAGCGCCTTGCTCCTGGATTTCCGCTTGGGTAGAGACGGTAATGGCAGTTTCCAGGTTGTAGCCGGTCAGTTGCAGATCCAGGCCGGCCCGGCAGTAGATGCCCTCGATGGCCGGCAGGGTGCTTTTTTGTGCTACCGTACGGCTTGCCACGGAGATGGCGGAAACCAGGGTACTTTTTTCACAGGTAAACCTCATATGCAGTTCTCCTTCGTTGAGAAATTCTCCCGTTTTTATAAACAGAGAGGTTAAAATGTAGCAGTAGCAGCAGTAGGGGAATTTTATGTGGAAAACCGGCGTAACCCCCCGCAGAATGGGGCTTCCCAGTCCACAGGCCTGTGTGGAGAATCATTTGCTTGTCCACAGCCCTGTGGTTCCACTGGATTGCCTAAATTTATCCACAGGAAGATTTTTGATTTTCCACGTGGAAATGTGGAAAAAATTTGGGTGCTGAAAAACGCCCGCTTTGGGGCTTACAGGGAGGAGTTGATGTTGGAGGTGATGTCCCGCACGGCGGATTGCAGCGGCGAGGCCGGATCTTTCAGGCTCATCTCCACCTTACGAATGGAATGAATGACGGTGGAGTGGTCCCGGCCGAATTCCCGGCCGATTTCCGGGAGGGAGAGATTGGTCAGTTGACGGATCAGATACATGGCAATCTGCCGGGCCTCGGCGGTTCCCTTGTTTTTGAGGGTTCCCCGCAAGACCGATTCGTCAATGGAGTAAAACCGGCTGACCTGACTGATGATGAGCGCCGGCGTGGGAACGGCGTTTCCCTCCACCTTGAACATGTCGTTGATGGCCCGGGAGACGTTGGGAAGATCCAGCGGCATGTCGTTCAGGTCCCGGTAGGCCAGAATTTTTTTCACAGTGCCTTCAATTTGCCGGACATTGTTGGTGATGTTGTTGGCGATGTAGTTGCAGACGTCGTCCCCCAGATCCAACCCCAGGGAAATGGCTTTGTTTTTCAGAATGGCCATACGGGTTTCATAGTCCGGCGGTTGAATGTCTGCCAAAAGACCCCATTCAAAACGGGTTTTCAGTCGATCCTCCAGGGTCAGCATATCGCTGGGCTTCCGGTCAGAGGTCATGACGATCTGCTTGTGTTCTTCGTATAGCTTGTTGAAGGTATCGAAAAATTCTTCCTGGGTACTGTCTTTTCCGGCGATGAATTGAATGTCGTCAATGAGGAACAGGTCTGCTTCCCGATATTTACTGCGGAATTCCACGTTTTTTCCGCTTTGCAGGGCGGCGATTAGCTCGTTGGTAAATTGGTCGCCCTTGATGTAGACGATTTTAAAGTCCGGATGTTGGCGGCGCAGTTCATTGGCGATGGCGTAAAGCAGGTGGGTTTTTCCGATTCCGGCGGGACCGTAAATGAAGAGGGGGTTGTACACCTGCCCAGGGTTGTTGGCAACGGCAATGGCAGCGCTGCGGGCAAACCGGTTGGAGGAGCCAACGACGAAGTTTTCAAATGTGAACTGGGGATTGAAGTCCATGACGGTGTTGGCCTTCCCCTTGGCCTTATATTCCGCCAATTCCTCAGGACCAAAGACCACCAGGCTGATCTCCGTATTGAAGATTTCCTTCATAGCGTCCTGGATGTATTCGGTACAGCGGCGTTGAATAATTTCCTTGCGGAAGGGCGATGCGGTGAAAAGGATCAACTGCTCGTCGTTGAGTTCCACCACTTCCGCGTCGTCAAACCAGGTGGAAACCACAGCCGGCGTCAGGCGGTTTTCCATGTGATTTAAGATTTTTGCCCAGACGTAAGCGGATGAAAACATTCACACAGCTCCTCTCTCTAAATATGGCGTGCAGACCGGAAAACCGGTGCTTTTGACGGCTTTGGCACAAATTCTCACCCTAAATTATACCACGGAACGGCGAAAAATACAAGCAAGTTTTATCATTGACACATTATTAAAAAAGAATTCTTCCCGTCCCATTGTCCCGGGAACCGTCTGGATTTTGGCAATGATGTCGAAGGAGGAGGCCAAGGCGTCCATTTGCCAGGAAAATGGTATGTTCTGGGTACAACGCAGATTTTCCGCCTGTGTGGCAGAATGACACGGCTGCATTTTTTTTGTTGAACTCCCTTGTACCCGCAAGAAGAATATAGTAAAATAGGCATTGCCCGCTTTGGGCTTGACTTCACAATGCGGAGGTAACGTCATGTCTGATCCCCGTGATGAGGATTTTTTGAAAGAGATCACGGATATGCTGGACAGGCCCGCGCCGTCCAGTTCCCGAGAGCCGCCGTCGGCTCAACGACGGCGGAAAAAACGTCGGCGGTTTCCATTTTTGGCCGTGTGGACGGTGCTGCTGGCAGGAGCTTTGCTCTTTGCCTGTTACCGTTATATGCAAAGTAGGGGGGAGCAGCCTGTCTCATTGGAGGAATCCACCCCCTCTGGCGCGGCGGGAGACGGAGATACCTTGACCATTGCAGCAGCAGGTGATATTAATATCACACAAGCTCTGCTGGACAGTGCCCGCGGAGCCGATGGAGCCTATGACTTTTCCCGGATGTTATTGGGGGCAGCGCCTTTGCTCTCCGGGGCAGATCTCACCGTTGCAGATCTGGAAGTGAATTTCTGCGGCGCCCCCTATGATCCAGAGCGATACAACGCCCCAGAGAGTCTGCTGGCAGCCTTGGCAGAGGCTGGTGTGGATTTGGTGCAAACGGCCAATACGGCAAGTGTCTACAATGGCATTGCCGGGCTGCAATCCACGCTGGAGACCATCAACCAGGCGGGATTGCTTCCGGTGGGAACCTTTGCCACGGAGCAAGAGGCCAAACAGAGCAAAGGCTTTACCATGGTGGAGGTGAAGGGCTTCCGGGTGGCTTTTGTGGCCTTTACCAAAGGTGTGGGCAACTTGCGTCTGCCGGAGGGGGCGGAGCGCTGTGTCAACCTCCTTTACAATGACTATAACACCACCTATCAGGATGTAGACGCAAAGGGAATTCGGGAAATCTTGTCCCAGGTCCAGGCAGAAGGACCGGATATCACCATTGCCCTCCTCCACTGGGGCAGCGAATACGACCGCGCCGTTAGCAAAACCCAGGAGGAAATTCGAGATCTGATGCTCCAGGGTGGGGTGGATGTCATTTTGGGAACCCATTCTCACCTGGTAGGACCTGTGGAGATGACCACTGCACAGAGTGGAACCATGCTCACGGCCTATGGTCTTGGAGATCTCATGTCTACGGGGGAAGGGTCTGATGACAGCCAGGGGATGGTTTTAAAGCTGGAGTTTACGAAACAGGGAAATGAAACGAGCCTGACCGGCTACCACTGTGACCCCATTTATCTGGCGGGAAATGGAAAGACAGGTACTGGGGCATTTGAAGTGATCAACACCCGGGATGAAATTTCCCTTTATGAGTCCCAATATGTGGACCGGGTCTCCCAAGAGATGTATGAAACTTTGAAGCAGTCTTTGGAGGAAGTAGAAGCTTCCATCAAAGCCCGGGAACAGGAATCGTAAAGTAAAATCGGGGTCTGTTGCAAGAAAGAAGATTTGCAACGGATCCCGATATGATCTGCGCACAGATTGCATCAATCGTGCCTTCGTATCTTAAATTAGGCCTACTGTAAAAGAGTGAAAATTTTGCAGTAGGCCTTTGTTGTTTATTTGTTCTTCAGCAGATCCCGGATTTCTGTCAGGAGCTTTTCCTCGTTGGAAGGCTCTGGGGGAGCGGCAGCTTCTTCCTCCTCCTTCTTTTTGCGGCCCATGTCCATCAGCTTGTTCAAAAATTTGACCAGCCAGAACACCACCAGAGCCAGAATCAGGAAGTTGATCACAGCGGAGAGAAAACTGCCGTAATTGAGCGTATTGGACACCGGATTTCCCGCCTCGTCCAGCTTTTGACCAAACCACTGGGGAAGAGTGAGATACCACTGGGAGAAATTCACCCCGCCCATGAACATGGAGACAATGGGCATGATGACGTCGTCTGTCAGAGATTTGGTGATGGTGGAAAAGCCGCCGCCGATGATCACGCCAACTGCCATGGACAGGGCGTTTCCTTTGATTGCGAAGTTCTTAAATTCGTCAATCCAGCGGGGTTTTTTCAGTTTTTTCTTCTCAGCCATAAAATACTTCCTTTCTCACGTTGCTTTTTTAGTAACGACATTGAATGTACTTTTGGTCCCATTGATCGTCAAACAGTCTGGCATTGCGGGACATGGGACAGCCCTGAAAGAGGTCGCTGGCCAATTCTGTGAGAATTTCCCGGAATTCCAGAGGTTCCAGATAAAATTCGGGAATTCCCTCTGTCCCGACTTGAGCGCCCAGGAGGGCGCCAGCCACAGCCCCCAGGGCGGAGCTGAGTCCGGAATGGTTGACCGCGGCCACAATGCCCCGGTCGTAGTCGCCGGGATATTTCAGGCAGATATAACAGGCGCTTGCCAACACGGAGGCTGCGTCTGTGGGACGTTGCTGAGACAACGCTTCCTCAGGTGATGTGGAGGTCTCCGCCATGGCCTCGGCCCAGTCCAGCTTGCTTTCCAATGTGCGGATTTGAGAAAACCGACTGCCAAAATACTGGCTCATGGCGGTCCGGGTTCTTTTAAGGACAGAGCGGAAGCTCTCCGCATTCCTGTAGACAATCCGGTTCAGTAGATCGGTGAGGTAAGCGGCCGGAAGAAATCCCAGGGGATCCCCATGGGTGAGAGCTGCGGATTCTGCGCCCAGCAGTCGAATCTCTGAAGGAGACGTCTCTGTGGGGTGGAAAAACAGACCAATGGGAATGGACCGGGCCATACCGTTGGGACCTTGCGAACGGTTTACCGGTTCCTCCATGGTCCCGGCCTGGGGTCGCTCCAGGGCATAGAGAACCGCAGGCTCCGGGTTGCGGCGGCTGTACAGCGGCTCCAGGGAACACAGCCAGCAGTAGCATTTTCCCCGGTTTTTCCATCCGCCGTAGTGCTGGGTTTTGCTCCAGTCCCGGTAAGCCGCCTCCAGGTACTGCACATAGGGCGCCATCACCCCCCGAGTGGCGCCCCGGGTGGCGCCGAAGAGCAAGCCGTTGGCGGTAAACATGGCCAGTTGGGTATGGCTGGAGACGGTGGCGAAGCCGTTGACGGTATCGTATCCCTGAATCCCATCGGGTCCGTATTTCTCGTGGATGTCTTCCAGGGTCAGCTCCTCCACACAAAAGCCCAGGGCGTCTCCTGCGGCGGCGCCCAGCAGACAGCCGTATATTTGGTCTTGCTTGCGTACCATAAGCGCTCCTCACTCCTGTTGGTGCTGTTCCAGATAAATGAGCAAAACGGCGATATCCGCCGGGCTGACGCCGGAGATGCGACCTGCCTGACCGATGGAGACCGGCCGGATTTCCGAGAGCTTTTGCCGAGCCTCCAGCCGGAGGCCGCCCAGAGTGTGATAGTCCAGGTCCGGCGGCAGGAGACGGCATTCCTCCCGCTTGAATTCCTCTACCTGGCGGGTCTGCCTGGCCAGGTAGCCGGCATATTTCAGCTGAATTTCCACCTGCTCCCGGACAGCAGGTGGAAGCACCGGGCGGTCCGGATCCACCGGCGCGATGTCGTCGTAGTGTAGCTGAGGACGGCGGAGCAAATCGGACAACCGGGCGGAACCCTTGACCGCAGCCGTACCGGCCTGAGCCAATAGGGCCTGCAAGGCGGGGGATTCCGCTACCCCGGTGGATTCCAACCGGCGGATTTCCCGGCGGACCTGATCGTATTTCTCCTCCACCTCCCGGAGCCGCTCCTGGGAGATCAGGCCCACTTGGAAGCCTGTGGCAGTGAGCCGGGCGTCGGCATTGTCCTGCCGGTGCAGCAGCCGGTATTCGGAGCGGCTGGTCATGATCCGGTATGGCTCGTTGGTGCCTTTGGTCACCAGATCGTCGATGAGGGTGCCGATGTAGCACAGATCCCGGGTGAGCACCATAGGCGGCTTGCCCTGGAGTTTCAAGGCGGCGTTGACGCCGGCCACGAGGCCCTGGACCGCAGCCTCTTCGTAGCCCGAGGTGCCGTTGAATTGGCCCGCCCCATAGAGGCCCTGAATGGACTTGCACTCCAGGGTGGGGAGCAGGGCAGTGGGGTCGATGCAGTCGTACTCAATGGCATAGGCAGGGCGCATCAGCTTGGCATGCTCCAGCCCCGCGATGGTGTGCAGCAGTTCCTCCTGCACCTCCTCCGGCAAGCTGGAGGAGAGGCCCTGGAGATACAGCTCTTCCGTGTGCAGGCCGCAGGGCTCCACAAAAATCTGGTGTCTGGGCTTGTCCGGGAAGCGGACAATTTTGGTCTCGATGCTGGGACAGTACCGGGGCCCCACCCCCTGGATGGTGCCATCGAACAGGGGGCTCCGGTCCAGGTTATCCCGGATGATGGCATGGGTATGTTCATTGGTATAGGTGAGGTAGCATACGGCCTGATTTTGGACTGCCCCTGTGGTAGAAAAAGAAAAGGGTTCTGGGACGTCGTCTCCAGGCTGCAGCTCCATCTGGGAGACATCCACACTCCGCCGGTTCACCCGGGGCGGCGTCCCCGTTTTGAATCGCCGCATGGGAAGCCCCAGGGCTTTGAGACAGTCCGATAAACCTGTGGACGGATGCATCCCGTCAGGCCCGGAGGACAGGACACAGCTGCCGGTGATGATGGTGCTGTCCAGATAGGTACCGGTGGCGAGAATCACGGCTTTGGCCTCATAATAGGCTCCCAGTTGCGTCTTCAGTCCGGTGACAGCGCCATCGGTGACCAGAAGTTCCGTGACCATGGCCTGCTTCAGATCCAGGTTGTCCTGCAGCTCCAGGACGTGCTTCATGTACTGCTGGTAACTTCTGCGGTCTGCCTGGGCCCGGAGAGAATGGACCGCTGGGCCTTTTCCCCGGTTCAGCATCCGGTATTGAATGCAGCAGGCGTCCGCCGCCCGGCCCATTTCGCCGCCCAGTGCGTCCAACTCCCGGACCAGATGACCCTTTCCCGTGCCGCCAATGGCGGGGTTGCAGGGCATGTTGCCAATGGCGTCCAGATTGATGGTAAAAATGACAGTGTGCATCCCCAGCCGCGCCGCCGCCAAGGCCGCTTCAATTCCAGCATGCCCGGCGCCTACGACAGCTACGTCATAAGCGCCAGCACAATAACCCAAGTCAACTCCCCCTTTTAGGTCCGGTGTGGACCCCATTTGTTTACATAGTATAGCAAAAAAGAGCTCCAAAAACAAGGGTGCGCCAAGGAAATCCAACAGTAGACCTATGAAACTGAACAGACGGCCATATCAGGTAGAAAGAGCGTACGGCCTGCGGCAACGACGAAGCGTCTGTCTTTGCACTGCGATGGTATCTCACCGTAGGGGCGTATCCATGTGTCCACCCGTGGTAGGCATTACGAATTCGCCCAAAATGGGAGAAACCCGTACGATGTTCCCGCCGGGCGGACACACAGGTCCGCCCCTACGGTCAAATACCAATGTAGTGCGCAAACAAGTGTTTCTGTGTCGCCATTGGGTTTGCCACTTCGCAGAGCAATCAAATGATATCACGTGTCGAATATTTTTTGAGCAGCTTCCCCTCCCACTGTAGGGGCGGACCCATGTGTCCGCCCGTGGTAGGCATTACGAATTCGCCCAAAATGGGAGAAACCTGTACGATGTTCCCGCCGGGCGGACACACGGGTCCGCCCCTACGGTCAAATACCAATGTAGTGCGCAAACAAGTGCTTTTGTATCGCCATTGGGTTTGCCGTTTTGCAGAGCAATTAAATGATATCACATGTCGGGTATTTTCTGAACAGCTTCCCCTCTCGCCGTAGGGGTGGACCCATGTGTCCGCCCGTGGTAGGCATTTGGATGTGCTGAAAACAAATGTAAAGTTGCACCGTCGTAGGGATGATTTTGCCGCTGCACCGATGAAAAAGGTGCAGCGGCAAAAAGAACTGCGGATTTACATGGCCTCCAGGAATTGCAGCAGCGCTGCAAAATCTCCCTGGGCACAATCGGGAAGCTTCCCCCGGTTGATGAGACAATCTGTGACCAGGAAGGTCTCCAGTCCGGCGGCTTGGGCGGCCTCCACATCCTCCTGCACATCGTTGCCTACCATGAGGCAGCGGCTGGGTTCCAGGTGTAGCTGGTGTAAGATCTCCAGGTAATAGGCGGGGTTGGGCTTACAGGCCCTGGAATTTTCATAATCCGTGACCCAATCAAAGTCCTCAGGTTGGAGACCCACCCAGCTCAGCCGGGTGCGGACGCCCGCCGGTGGGAACAGAGGATTGGTCGCCAGAATCACCCGCTCTGCCTTGGTCCGGGCCAGGGCAACCGCCTGGGCCGCTGCAGGATTGGGACCTGTGAAGGATTGGGCCTTCTGAAATTCCCCGGCATAAAATGCGTCAAACGCGGGGATATGGTCATGAACCTGGGGGCCCAGTATCTGGGAGAAGGTCTCCCAAAACACCTGACAGTTGGGTCGGAGGCCCTGGTTTCTCACCATAGCGCCTACGCCCTTCCATAGGGCGGAAACCAACGATTCATCTTCATAGCCATAGCGTGCAACTCCCACGGCCAGGAGAACGAAGTATCCATGGGAGAACCGGTCGAAGTCCATGGGCAGC
>ENA-ORLW01003789-ORLW01003789.1-human-gut-metagenome-genome-assembly--contig:-NODE-3789-length-10925-cov-2.267054_pt1 | contig 10925 bp, 6 predicted proteins | sample MGYA00243017_ERZ508829 | MGnify/ENA primary metagenome ERZ508829 (study PRJEB26277, sample SAMN04329776) | human gut metagenome | biome: human-associated habitat | host: Homo sapiens | place: USA... | reverse complement strand
ACTGGCGGACCGTGCGCGATGTCAAAAAAACCTTGCCTTACGCCAAACTCATATGCGAGACTTTACTTGAAACATATGAATACATAGAGACCCTGCCCACCCAGAAAGACCGCGAGGCTCATCTGAAAGCAATGGAAACGGAAGTGTTCAACCAGTATAAACCGGCCCTGAAGAAATTCACTAAAAGTCAGGCCCGCATGCTGGTGAAACTGATCCAGAGGGAAACCAACCAATCGAGCTATGACATACTGAAGGCTTTCCTCGGCACTTTCCGCGCAGGATTCTGGCAGACATTCGGACGGTTGTTCGGCGTGAACCTAAAAACGGAATACCGCCCGCAATCCGATGCAAACGATGCCATGATAGAGCGCATATGCGTGGGTGTGGAACAAGGAGAAATATAACGTACTGATGAATTTCTGGAACAGATATAAGGAAAACTACATAACCATACTGCGTCTGGGTCTGCCCATACTTGTCGGGCAGATAGGCATGATTGTGGTGGGATTTGCTGACAACATAATGGTTGGCCGCTATGCTACCGAGGCACTGGCATCAGCCTCGTTTGTCAACAACCTGTTCAACACCGCCGTATTTGCCTGCATAGGCTTTACCTACGGACTCACTCCGCTGGTAGGCGCCCTGTTCACCCAGGGACGTGCCGGGACCATAGGCAACTTGCTCCGTTCCGGCATATTGACGAACCTGCTGTTCTCACTGTGCGTGACCGCACTGATGTGGGTGGTGTACCTGAACATTGACAGACTTGGACAACCACAGGAACTCATGCCCCTCATCAAACCGTATTACCTGCTGTACCTGTCAGGCATTGTGTCCATATCCCTGTTCAACGTATTTGCCCAATGGGCCTACGGCATAAACCGCACACGCATGCCAATGTGGATCATACTTATTGCCAACGTGGTGAACATCATAGGCAACTATGCCCTGATCTACGGCCACTGGGGCATGCCCGAACTTGGACTGTACGGCGCCGGCATAAGCACGCTGGTGGCACGCTGGCTCTGCCCGGTAATCATTTTCGGCGTGTTCATTTTCCGGCACGAGTACCGCGAGTATCGCAACGGATTCCTGGAACGCTGGAAGGTGAGCGCCGAACACCTGCGCCAGGTCAACCGCACCTCATGGCCGGTGGCCATGCAGCTGGCTTTCGAAAGCGGCTCGTTCTCATTCGCCGCCATAGTGGCCGGATGGCTTGGAGCACTGTCACTGGCCGCATTCCAGGTCATAGTGATTACAGGCACCCTCGGCTTCTGCATCTATTACAGCATGGGCACTGCGGTATCAGTGCGTGTGGCCAACGCCGCCGGTCTTTCCGACCGCGCAGCCATGCGCCGGGTGGGCTTTGCCGGCTACCATATAATCATGGCCATAGCCACCGTATCGTCACTGATATTCCTGCTCGGTGGGAAATACATAATCCCGATGTTTACCGATGACCCGGCCGTAATAGGCTTGGCCATGACACTGTTAGGACCACTTGTACTCTACCAGTATGCCGATGCCACACAAATCACGTTTGCCAATGCGCTCCGTGGCACATCAAATGTGATGCCAATGCTGTGGATTGCCTTTGTAAGCTACATCATAATTGGCATTCCGGCCACATATGCCATAGCCATTCCATGTGGCATGGGCACATATGGCGTAATCCTCAGCTTCTCGGTAAGCCTCATAGTGGCTGCCGCCCTATTCCTTTTGTTCTTCCTTAAAAGCACTCGTAAAGCATGAAGAATCCGCTGAACTCAATGCAAATGCTTCTGGCCTTCATAACAGTGGCCGCATTAGCCGCATGCGCCAGCATGGGACGTCCCGAAGGCGGTGCACGCGATGAGAATCCACCCGTATTCCTTGGCAGCAATCCCCCCGTAGGCGGGCTGAACGTGTCAAATCAAAAAATAACCCTCACTTTCAACGAAAACATACAACTGGAGGATCCATCCAACAAAATTGTGGTGTCGCCGGCACAGGCACAGGCTCCGGCCATATCGTCAGGCGGCAAGAAAGTGACCATAGAGTTGCGTGATTCACTGCTGCCGAACACCACCTACACCATTGATTTCGCTGATGCAGTAAAGGACCTGAATGAAGGCAACATCCTTGACGGACTGGCAATAGACTTCGCCACAGGCGACACCATTGACTCGCTGCGCATATCCGGAATGGTGCTGGAGGGACGCACCCTGGAGCCAGCGCAAGGCATATTGGTAGGCGTGTATTCCAACCTGTCGGACACAGCCATATCCACACTGAAAATGGAACGCATAGCCAAGACCAACCAGCTGGGCCAGTTCACCATACGCAACCTGAAACCGGGCACATACCAGATATTCGCGTTGAACGACATGAACCGCGACTGGAAATGGGACAGGTCAGAGGATGTGGCATTCTATGACACATTCATCACGCCCACCTCCGAACCGACCGAAGTGGCCGACACATTCGTGGCCGTGGATGGTTCCGACTCCATAGTAACACGCCCAGCCACCCATTACATGCCCGATGACATACTGCTCACATGGTTCAATGAGAACTACAAATCGCAGTACATGAGCGACTATTCCCGCAAGGAGCGCAACAAACTTCACGTGCAGTTCGGCGCTCCGTCCGACACCATGCCGACACTCACGCTGATCAACGGTCCCCGACCTGACATGGATGCATCACAATGGGCCATTCCCGACTATTCGGCCACCCGCGACACCATTACTTACTGGATAACCGATACCAACATAGCGCATCAGGACACCCTGATGATAGAGGCACGGTATCTGCGCACAGACACACTGGACCAACTGAACTGGACCACAGACACCCTGAAATTCCAGTTCCGCGCACCAAAAGCAAAGAAGGAGAAGCCTAAAAAAGAGAAAGAATCAAAGAAGAACGTTGAAATGAATGATTCCGACTCTGTGAAAGTGGACATACCTGAGCTGGAATTCATTGACTTCAGGGTCACGTCTTCCACCACTCAGGAAGTGAACATGCCCCTGCTGTTCACGGCTCCGGAACCACTTGACACCCTCATACAGCAAGGAGTCCATATGGAAATCCTGGTTGACTCATTATGGGAACCGCTCGAAGCGCCGGCCATATACCGGCCGAATCCTAACCGCCTGCTTGAATATCAGGCAGACTACAAATGGACACCGGGCGAAAAATACCGGCTGACAGTTGACTCCGCGTCCGTGACCGGCATATATGGACTCTGGAACAAGTCCATCAGTCATGAATTCACGGCCCGCAAGCTTGAGGAGTATTCATCGGTCACATTCAATGTGACCGGACTGGATTCCATTCCAGCCGTGGCCGAACTTCTGTCAACGTCCGACAAGCCCGTGACAACTGTCCCGGTAATTGACGGAATAGCTCAATTCAATTACGTACTGCCCGGCACATATTACGCACGCCTATTCATTGACAGCAACGGCAACGGAATATATGACAACGGCTCCCTCACAGAACGCCGCCAGCCCGAAGACGTGTACTACTATCCCAAGAAAATCAACCTGAAAAAGAACTGGGACGTAAGCCAGACATGGAACCTTGACGATGTGCCCGTGGACATGCAGAAACCGCTTGAGATAAAGAAGAACAAGCCGAAACTGCGCAAGGGAGAACAGGAAGAACGCCGCTCCGACGAGGAAGAAGATGACGAATTCAACAACGGCGGATTCGGTGCAAACCCATTCGGCGGCAACCAATACGGCAACCAGATGGGCGGACGCAACAACAGCTTCGGCAACAATACGCGCCTGCGTTAACAAACCATCGGCATCAGTGGCCGCATGACGATGCATATTCACGTAAATGCCTAAATTGAAAATAATTTCGCATTTTTGCGTGTCTGGTTTGTAAAATTGTTGTAACTTTGATGGCAAAATTGTGTCAAAACACCCGCAAAGGGCATATATAGATTGTAACAATCATGAAAAAGTACATTTCTGCTATGTCAATATTGGCCGTATTGACATGGCTAATAGCCAGTTGCACCGATAACAAAACCGATAAGCAAGAATCAGCATACTTATTTGTATATTTTACCGGCAATGACAGCACTGAAGAGGCAGTACGTTACGCAGTAAGCGTAAACGCACCGCACTTTTATGCCCTCAACAACAATAACCCCGTACTGGATTCAAAAAAAATCAGCTCAACCGGCGGAGTCCGTGACCCGCACATACTGCGTGGGCCTGACGGCAAGACATTTTACATGACCCTGACCGACATGGTAAGCGCCAACGGATGGGATTCAAACCGCGCCATGGTGTTGATGAAGTCCAACGATCTGATTGAATGGACTGATACCGTCATAAACATACAGGAACGCTTCCCAGGCAACGAGGAACTTAAACGTGTATGGGCACCGCAATCCATCTATGACCCCAAGGCCGGAAAAATGATGGTCTACTGGTCAATGAAACATGGCGACGGACCCGACATAATTTATTATGCCTACACCAACGACGAATTCACCGACTTTGTCACAGAACCCAAACCACTGTTCCTGCCCAAAGACGGAAATTCATGCATTGACGGTGACATAATGGAAAAAGATGGCGTATATCATCTGTTCTACAAAACCGAAGGAAATGGCAACGGCATTAAAGTGGCCACCACCACCGATCTGACTTCAGGCCAGTGGACCGAGGATCCGGAATACAAACAACAGACGTCCAAGGATGTGGAAGGTCCATGCATGTTCAAACTTCTTGAAGATGAACGCTATGTACTGATGTATGACGTTTACAATTCCGGCCGCTATCAATTTACCCAAACCACAGATATGGTTAATTTCAAGCCCATACCGGAAGAAGTTACCATGGACTTCAGTCCACGCCACGGCACCATAATAACCATCACCAATGAAGAATTGGAAAGGTTGTTCCAGAAGTGGGGCCGGCCAAGAGAGTTTGAAGAAACCACTAAAAATCCGGTTATTCCCGGCTTTCATTCCGACCCATCGCTTTTCTATTCTTTCCTGACCAACAAATATTACATCTTCGCCACCGCAGACGGACGCCGCCGCACAAATTCCGTCCAGGTCCGCGCATACTCGTCTGACGACATGAAAGAATGGCACGACGAAGGCGTGATGATAGACGTGAGCACCGACCAGGTTTCATGGGCCAACGAATACATAGGTGGTCCGGTTGTGTGCGCCGTCAAAACAAAGCATAACAGATATCCGTATGACTACTATCTGTATTTCAACGCCCGTCACAAGGACACCAACCAGATAGCCATTGGTGTAGGACATGCCACTTACCCTTCAGGGCCATACACCGTGTCAGATTCCTGCATAATAGCCAAATCGCCAACAGGCGAAGGCTACCAGATGGGATTCTCCATTTTCAGCGATCCGTTGTCCGACAAAGTCTACGGCTACTGGGGACGCAACTACTTAGCCGTGGCTGAAATGAGTCCGGACATGATGTCAATCAATGACAGCACACTGAAAATCATCACTCCGGGAAAAGTGACTGCCGATTCACTTGCCTACAAGAGTGACCCTGTGGTAATATACAGCAATGCCACCTACTATTTTGTCTGGACCGTAGGTGAACTGTATTCACCTAACTATCATATGGTTTACGGCACAGCACCTTCACCCACAGGTCCGATAACCATAGCAAAGAATCCGATAATAATGTCGGCCGACCCGGAAAATGACATATTCGGCGTAGGCAGCGGCTCTGTGGTCAACCTCAAAGGCACCAACGACTTGATGATGACATACCACAGATTCCATCACAATTACAAGACACCTACCCAAAAGACCGGCATTCACCGTGAAGTCTGCCTTGACCCCATTGAGTTCAATGATGCAGGAGAAATAATACCCATAAAGCCATCCAGATAGCACCGATGACCAACCTTCATGCCATGAAACTGATACCGGCACTGTTCGCACTGATTTCAGTCACCGCATTTGCCGCAGACAAGAAACTGACCCTCCGCTATGACAGACCAGCCGATTACTTTGAAGAAGCTCTGGTAATCGGCAACGGCACCATGGGCGGAATCATATATGGCGGAACAAACTCCGACCGCATATCACTGAACGACATAACCTTATGGACCGGCGAGCCAGACACCGCCGTGTACAATCCGGATGCATGGAAAGCCATACCGGCAATACGCAAGGCCCTGTTTGACAACAAATATGCGCAAGCCGAGAAACTCCAGCACAAAGTACAGGGACATTACAGCGAGAACTATCAGCCATTAGGGTTCATAACCATAACATATCCCGACTCGTCAGCAGAAATAACCGCATACAACCGCCGGCTTGACATATCAGAAGCAGTGGCCCAGACCGCATACAGCCGCAACGGACATGGATTCACCACTGAATATTTCGCATCGGCGCCGGACCAGATAATGGTGATGACCCTGAAAACCGATGCTCCGGAAGGCGTAAATGCAATAATCAACTTTGACTCGCTCCTGCCGCACGAAGTTTCATCCAGCGGCAATGAGCTGACTGCCACAGGCCATACGGCATATCACTCAGAACCGGCATATCACGGAGGCAGACATTTCTACGACCCGGAACACGGCACGCGCTTCGCAGTGCGCATGGCCGTTGACTCACCCCAAGCCGGAACCGTAACCGCACTGAAGGACGGAGCACTAAGCCTCAACCACGTGAAGGAGGCAACCATCTACCTGGCCATAGCCACCTCATTCAACGGGTTTGACAAGAATCCGGCCACTGAAGGGCGCGACTACATGGGCATAGCGTCAGAACGTCTGGCCAAGGCCCGCGCCAAAGGTCATGACGCCATCATGACCGACCACATAGCAGATTACACCGGACTGTTTGACCGCGTGTCACTGAACCTTGGCGACACCGACCAGCAGGTGGCTGACATGACCACAGACAAACGCCTGCAACGCTACACCGACCAGCATGCCTGTGACCCGGAACTGGAAGCGCTCTACTTCCAGTTCGGACGCTATCTGCTCATAAGCTGCTCACGCACACCTGGCGTTCCGGCCAACCTGCAGGGACTATGGAACGAAAAACTGTTGCCCCCATGGAGTTCAAACTACACCATCAACATAAACCTGGAGGAAAACTACTGGCCGGCAGAAGTGACCAACCTCAGCGAACTGCACCAACCGCTGCTGCAGTTCATTGACAACATGTCAAAAGGAGGTAACCGTACAGCCCGCCATTACTATGGAGTGGAACAGGGATGGTGTGCCGGACACAATTCCGACATATGGGCCATGACCAACCCCGTAGGCCAAAGCGACGGTGATCCATCGTGGGCCAACTGGAACATGGGAGGCACATGGCTTGCCTCACACATCTGGGACCACTATCTGTTCTCACGCAACCGCGAACACTTGGAACAGTACTATCCGGCACTGAAAGGCGCAGCCGAATTCTGTCTGGACTGGATGATTCCGTACAAAGGCAAACTGATTACCGCGCCATCCACATCGCCTGAAAACAGATATGTGACATCGCGTGGATTTCACGGCGCCACCATGTATGGCGGAACCGCCGACCTGGCCATGATACGCCAGTGCCTGATGGACACACGTGATGCCGCCAAGGAACTTGACACAGACCGCGACCTGGTTGAACGGATTGACAGCACCTTGACCAAAATGCTGCCTTACCGCACCGGGGCCAAAGGCAATCTGCGCGAATGGTACTATGACTGGGCAGACGAAGACCCACATCACCGCCATCAGTCACACCTTTACGGCCTGTATCCCGGACGCCACATAAGTCTTGAACAGAACACAGCGTCCATGCATGCGTCAGCACGCACCCTTGAAATAAAAGGAGACAAAACCACCGGATGGAGTTCAGGATGGCGCGTCAACCTGAACGCCCGCCTTGGCAACGGCAACGGAGCCTATCGCGTGTACCGCAACCTGCTCAAATATGTAAGTCCGGATGACTACAAAGGCCCTGACGCACGACGCGGAGGCGGCACATATCCCAACCTGCTTGACGCACATTCACCGTTCCAGATTGACGGCAATTTCGGCGGCACGGCAGGCGTGGCAGAAATGCTGATACAGTCAGGCAACGATGAAATAATATTGCTTCCGGCCCTGCCTGAGCAGTGGCAAAACGGCAGCGTGAAAGGCTTACGTGCCCGCGGAGGATACACAGTTGACATAGACTGGGCCAACGGCAAGGTTACACACTTTGCCGTCACATCCGACACATTCAGCCACCCCATTGTGTTTGTCAATGACTGCTACCGCGCCATGGGCGCCTTACAGCCTGGCAAAACCGTCAATGTCACACTGTAAAACCCTGCACCTACAGCACCGATTCCCAAAAGCGCACATATCGGCGCGCCACCACCTCGCTGTCATTATGGCGCATGACAAACTCGCGGTTCAGCACAGCCTGACCTGGTATGCGTTCCGGATTGACAACTAACTGTTCCAGCCCGGCCAGCAATTGTCCGTCATCACCAGGTGTCGCATTTATAAGGCCCTGGCATGGTTGTTCCGCTCCTATGAACCCGTAGTACTCCGGTTCAGCCCCACTCACCGCACACATGCCGCGCGCCATCCCCAGCAACGCATTTGTGGCAGGAGTGTAGGAATAGACCTGATCCAGCATGACATGTCCCTGACTAAGCAGCTGCACATACTCCGCATAAGGCCTGTTCTCCACCAGAATCAGCCTGCAGCGGTCAGGGTATCGGTCAACCAGAGTCCTGGCCACTTGCTCCAGCCGGTCAGTACCCTTCTCCAGCACACGTGTCGCATGCCGTCCGAGAAACAGGTTCACCCGCTCCGGAACCTCAGAAGTGGACACCGTACGTGTCACCGATGCCGTATCCACAGGAATACCAACATAGGCCATAGGCTTGTCAGGCATATAGCGCTGCAGCGCACAGTGATATTCATACAGCACCGACACACCGCCCTTCACCTCATCGTAAATGCGCCGGCAGTGATCCATCATGGCCGGATCAAGCCACTGACGCAGCAGTTCATGCCGCGCCAGTGCCATTGGCGAAAGCGCTTCACCAATCCGCCACTCGCTGTAACGCAACGGGGCATCGGCCGCCATGCACATGTCCACATAAAAGGAATCCGTGCCCATGGCCGTCAGGAACACCGCCCCATTGCCACGGACCAGACGCCGGAATATGTCATAGACACGCTCAGGCCGCAAATCAACAAATAGAGGATTATTAATGTGCACCACATCATAACCCGACATGCGTGAATTCAGCAACCAGCGCAACTTGACATAGAGCAAAGCGCCACCGGCACGCCCGGCCACAGGACGCGACAGATCAACATCACGCCGTGTGCGCATCCAGCCACCGCCATTGGAAGCAATGGTCACATCATGCCCCATAGCCACCAGAGCCTCGCCCAGTGTACGGTTATAGTTACTGTAATCCCCTACGAACAGTATCTTCATAATCCCATCACATAAGACGTGCCAAATCAGCCACGCCACGGCCGCCATGAGCCACATACCATGAAACGAACCTGAAAAACATCCGGTGTCCGACCCACTTGGTACGGCCCATCACCTCACCGGACAGACGGCGCGCAGCATCCACCGCACCCTCCTTCCTGTACAGTCCGCTGAGAATCATCCGGCGCACTTCAATATAAAGCCGTTCACGCTCACAACCATGCCGTTCGAGGACCTTGTCACAGCTGTCCAAGGCCGCCTCCCAACGCTCCGGCGTGGACGAGAAATCCGTTCCGGTCACCGAATCGGCCCGGGCATAAGCAATCACGCCGTCCGGTTCGGGCATAGATGCCACATGTCCGGCCTCCAGCAGCAAACGCACACCCAGTTCATAATCCTCCCACCCGGTAAGCGACTCATTCCAGCCACCCACACGGCGAATCAGCCCGGTGTGCACCACCATGCGCGGAGTTGACAGCAGCGTATGAAAAATGTGATTGAACAGCGGCTCCTTGTCCGAAAATGCCGGAACCCGCTTACGCGCGTTCAAATCCACATAAGTAAGCGGCCAGTACATCAGTTCAGGAAATCCATGCTCCTCCAAAGCATCGCACACCCTACGGCAATGCTCAGGCGCCATGACATCATCACTGTCGAAAAACATCACATAAGGTGTGTCCACCTCATACAGGCCACAGTTACGCGCCACCGACGGACCCGGAACCGGCTCATGCACCAGCGTGACATGAAAATCAGGCGACTGGTGCTCTGCCTTCCAGCGCTCCAGCACCTGAGCGGTGCCGTCGGTCGACCCATTATCCACCACCACCACCCGGAGCGGACGCTGAGTCTGCGCATATACGGAATCAAGCGTACGACCGACCAGATTGGCCCTGTCGCGCACCGGAATAACAATGGTAAACAATGAAAGACTCTCCATAACATAATTAAAACGCCACCGGCATTCATTTTATTTCATGAATCCGGAGGTATCCCGCAATGTCAAGGAGCTAATCTGGTGTCATACCGCAGCAAAGGTACGCCACTGATCCATCAGCACGTTGACGTTTTGTCCCTTGGCCCGTTTTTTCATCCAAAGGCTACCCGACACAGGGTGAAATTTTCAAAGTTCTGCTGAAAAGCATGCCGGAAGGCGAGCATCAGTTTGAATATGGCCTTGATAAACAGTTCTTCAAGAACATGGAGAACCCCGACATCAAAGATGCCGACGTCAAGGTAGTCCTGGATGTGAGACATCACGCCGGAGTGTATGACATGCACTTCCATCTCACTGGCCAGTTGGTACTTATGTGTGACCGATGCCTTGATGACCTGCCCATAGACATTGACACCACTTATGACGTGACAATACAGTATGGCGAGGATTACAACGATGACAGCGACACACTGCTGATAATACCGGAAACCGACAACTACCTGAATGTGGCATATATGATTTATGCCACTGCAGCACTGGCCGTTC
>ENA-ORLW01003775-ORLW01003775.1-human-gut-metagenome-genome-assembly--contig:-NODE-3775-length-10965-cov-18.213813_pt1 | contig 10965 bp, 10 predicted proteins | sample MGYA00243017_ERZ508829 | MGnify/ENA primary metagenome ERZ508829 (study PRJEB26277, sample SAMN04329776) | human gut metagenome | biome: human-associated habitat | host: Homo sapiens | place: USA... | reverse complement strand
TCTAAAAACCGGTGTCGTAGATATAGATGATTTTATTGTAAACACATTGGGAAGTTTGATGGGAATTATGGCGTATGCTATGCACCGCGCGTTGCACTGGCTTATCGAGTATCCACAAAAGGGCAGGTAGACCACGATGATATTCCAATGCAGAAAATTGACTGCCGAAAGTTCGCACAAAAGCAAGGGTGGCGGGTGGTAAAAGAGGTGGCCGAAAAGGGCGTCTCCGGTTCTAAGGTGTCAGCTTCAAAGCGCGATGCCATCCAGCAACTGAAGGAAGAAGCCGCCAACGGAGAATTTGACATTCTGCTGGTCTATATGTTTGACCGCCTCGGACGAATTGAAAGCGAAACTCCCTTTGTGCTAGAATGGTTCGTCCAGCATGGAATTCAAATGTGGAGTACCCATGAAGGCCAGCAGAAAATCGAGACACACGGCGATAAGTTGATGAACTACATCCGCTTTTGGCAGGCGGCAGGGGAGTCGGAGAAAACATCCATCCGAACCCGCGATAGAATCCGACAAATCGTGTCCAGTGGTCACTATACAGGTGGTTTTGTGTGCTATGGTTATCAACTGGTAGACCAAGGCCGACGGAACAAGCGGGATAAGCCGGTCATGGATCTGGTCATCAATGAGGAAGAAGCTACATGGGTTCGGGAGCTCTTTTATAAGGTTATCCAAGAAGGTGCCAGTGGATATGCTCTGGCTGAAATGTTAAATAACCGAGGATTGCGTACCCGTGCCGGAGCAAAGTTCCAGTCGAGCAACATAATCCGAATTATCCGCCACGAGGGGTATACAGGCTACATTATTACGAAAAATGCTCGCTCGGAATACATCCCGGAATTGCAGATCATCGACCAAGATACATTCGAGAAAGCCAATGACATTATCAGCCGACGCAGCGCAAAGACAGCGCAAGACAGACGCATTGCTCATACCAGCCAGAACCCAACGCTACTGGCGGGCATCGTCTACTGCGCCCACTGTGGAGCGAAGATGTCGGGATTTATGCACACAGACCGCTACAAATTGGCAGATGGAAGTATCCGCGAAAAAGTCCAGCCTAAGTATAACTGCTTTCAGCGCGGCCAACGGAACAAAGGCGGCAGAGACTGCGATGGACAAGCACTATACCTTGCCCAAAGGGTGGATGCCATTGTTCTGAAAATCGTTGAGGAAGTATTCGAGAAAATCAGAGACACACCCTATTCCCAAGTGGCTGAGAATCGGATTCGGCAAGAGTCGAACCTGCAAAAGACAAAATGTGCAGCAGTGGAGAAAAAGATAAAAGCCGCTCAGCACGCCTTGGAACGCTTTGAGGGTGAGATTCTAAAGTGCCTTGACGGAACGAGCAATTTTACCGAAGACATGATTGCCAAGCAAATCCGCCGATACCAACAGGAATTGGATGATGCCAAGGCTGAATATGCCGAACTCCGAAATGCGAGGTTAAACGAAGCGGCTGAGATTCGGAAACTACGTACTTACTACGACGATTTCAGAGGTTGGGCAGAAGAATTTGATGCTGCCCCGCTGGAAATGAAGCGGATGATACTGAGCCATCTGATTGATAGGGTAGAGGTTGGAAGAAAATACCAAGTTACTATAAAACTGAACATGGAATATCAACAGTTTCTGGATTGCTCACTAGATACAGACTGCAGTGCAGAAATCGGTGCATAACAGAAAAGGCGGACTGTTCAAGGTTTGTATCACAGTGGACAGTCCGCTTTTTGTGCTATGGACGGCACTATTGCAAAAAGTAAAGAAACAGCGTATAATAAAGGCAAGGAAAGGAGGCGCTTACCCCATGCAGCAGGAAGAAAATTATTTGGCGCAGAGTATATCCCAAGTGGATGCCGATGCCCGCTACGATGAGGGTGTTAAGCGTCTGCTTGCCAACAAAAGCATTCTGGCCGTTATTATGAAGGAGTGCGTTCCGGAATATCGAGGCTGTATGGTGCGAGAGATTGCGGAGAAGTATATCGAAGGTGAACCGCAGATTGGCGCTGTCGGCGTGGATGCCGATGAAACCAACCGTAATATCTCGGCTACAATCCACGGTGCGAACACGGAAGATGTGACGCTGACAGAGGGTACAATCCGCTACGATGTCCGTTTTTATGCCACAGCACCAAGCGAGGACGGACTGATTGGGCTGATTCTGAATGTGGAGGCGCAGAACCGCTATAATGCGGGATACCCGCTGTTGAAACGTGCAATTTACTATTGCAGCCGTATGATTTCGGCACAGTATGGCACAGAATTTACCAAAGGTGAGTACGGAAAAATCAAGAAAGTGTACTCGATTTGGGTATGTATGAACCCGCCGAAAAACCGCAGAAACACGATTACGCAGTATTCTATACAGGAAAAGCATATCATTGGTGAGGCGGTTGAGCAAGTCAGGAACTACGATCTTATGAGCGCTGTAATGATTTGCTTGGGCGATGAGGATGACAAAAACTATGGCGGGCTGCTGAAATTCTTGGAAGTGCTGCTTTCAGAAGAAAAGAGCCCCGAAACGAAGAAAGAGATATTGGAAACGGAATTTGATGTTCCGATGACACAAACGCTTGAAAGTGAGGTGCGCAGAATGTGCAATTTGAGCCAAGGTGTTATGGAAAAGGGCGTTGCGAAAGGAATTGGCATCGGTGAAGAGAGGGGCGAAAACAAAGCAACTCTCAATGCGATTCGTAACGTGATGAACAGCTTTAAAGTGTCTGCCGATGCAGCAATGGATGCGTTGCATATTCCTGAAGCAGATCGCGCCAAATACAGAGCCATGCTCCAAAGTTAAAAAGAAAATTGAAAGCCGGTTGCAATGCAAAATGCAAAGCAACCGGTTTTTGCTTAATATATCGCGCATGATAAGAAGCTCTTAATGGAAAAGTAACCAACAGATGTCAAATATGTGGTATAATAAAGATATGCAACAAAAGAGTGATTGGAAACGATAATGAAATTTGTGAGGTGACTTTACCATGTTAGAGGTATGTGCGTCAAAAATAGGTGATATAATACTTTCTGTGCTTGAAAGCAAAATGGAGAATACCTATAGCTATTTATGTGGCAATATGCTATACTAACCAAAAAGGGAATCCTTTATAATCTTCCAGATTTGAATTAAAACTAAGCTTGTGTGTATATGAGATTAGAATGAATCGATAGAGGCAAAAATGCTCCCTCTTTTTTAATGGAGTTGAAATAAATGACTGGGAAAAAGGTGAAACACTCATCCGTTAATGAAAAAGGATATAGGAAAAGACTAAGTGATTCTTTTATGGTTAAGGAAGTGTATAAATGAAAGTTTTATTTTTACATCTGAGCGATATGCATTTTGTTTCAGATAGTTCTTATACAAAAAAGGATTGCGAAGAAATAGCTAATGCAGTAGCGGCGAAAATTATATGCCCCATAAGTATGATTTTTCTTGTGCTTTCAGGCGACATAGCATTTAGTGGTGGCGCAGAAGAATACAACGAAGCGGAAAAGTTTGTTGGCGAACTGCAAGCATCAATTCTCGGGAAAGTTGAAATTGACAAAGAAAAAATCAAGGTGCTTCTTGTGCCAGGAAATCATGATAGGCAATACCCTGAAGATAGACCTGATAGGGAAGATTATGAATCTGTTCTTTCTCGAAGGAAAGACGAAGAACTCAAGACATATATTGATCGAGAGTTCTCTATGCAAAAGAATTTCTTTGAATTCTTAAAAAGAGAAGAATGCCCATATGGAGAAAGCGAAAAATTTCTTCAACGCAAAGTGATTGAGCATGAAGGTTTCAGCTTTGAATTCAATTTGTTGAATACGGCACCGATGTCTTTGCTTGATGCGGATGATAGAGGGTTACATTATTTACCAGATGATGTCTTGGATCAGTTGCAAGAGCCCACAGCAGCAGATTTCGTAATCACAGTAATGCACCATTCAACGCAAAATTTTAATGATTCGATGCGAGCTAGGTTGGAAGACATCGTTTATACGAAGAGCTCGATTATTTTTAGTGGGCATGACCATTATCATGCAACTCAAAGGATCTCTTATAACGATAGTCAGGCTGTAGCAGTTTTCTGTGGAGGCGCGCTCTCTAATAAAGGTGATTGGCGGAATAGCGAGTTCTTTATATGTCTGTTTGATACAGATTCTTTTCAATGTGATCGGTATAAATGTTGCCTTGCACAAACGGATAGGGGAAAATTCTATAAAATTGATTCAGAACCCAGCATAGTACTGCCTAAAAAGCCTTCTTATGGTATTCCGGGAAACTTACAGCAGAATTATGTTGATGCCATACTAAGCGATGCACAGTATGGTGTTTCAAAAAGTGTGCTTGATTATTTTGTTTTTCCAAGATTGAGAAAAGAAATAGTAAATGAAGATACACTAGAAACGGAAATTTCTTCTTTTGAGGATTTCATAAAAGAGCTGGAGCAAAAGAAGAAAATTGGAATCGTTGGTGAATCGGGATCTGGAAAAACGACATTACTAAAGAAAATTTTTGAATACTATAACAAACGAAAGGTTGTTTTGCTCTGCAGTGTTGATCAAATAGAATCTGGAAACCGTGCACGAGTAATTAAAAATATATTTGAAGATATATATGGAGACGATCCAATAGAATACCAGAAATTCCAGCGGATGGATAAAACACAAAAAATTTTGCTTGTTGATGATATACACCTTATTAAGCAAAATCATTTGGGTAAATTTATAGAAGGGGTTGAATCGGAATTCGGTTACATTATTTACACGTCAAGTACTAATGTTGAACTAAACATAGAAGAACGAATAAAAATGACTGTAGATAAGGATCAGTTTACCCAATATAGATTGTTGAAGGTCTATGAAGACAAGAGAACAGAGTTAGTATCCCGTGTTGTGCAATTAAAGCTTCATGACAACTCAGAGTGCGAAAAATATGTGGAAGCAATAACGACATCGTTAAAAAAGCAAAGAAGATACTTGTCATTAACACCAAATACTATACTGCAGTATGTCACTTACTATCTTCAAAACCGGGCAACAGGTGTTCAAACAGACGGAAACATTTTTGGTAAAGTCTTTGAGGCTTCAATAACCTCTTCGATTCAGAGATACGTTTCTGGAACGCTATCAGTAGATAAGGTATATATTGTTCTTGATAAGATTGCCTATTACATTCATTCGCATAGGAAATATCCCATTCCGCACGTTGAACTTACCTCTGTTATTCAGCAATACAATGATGAGTATGGCGATGATGTGAACATACACACGTTTATTGATATTTGTATCAAAGCTAAAGTTTTACTTACTTGCGGAAACCAAAATGAATATAAGTTCTTAAATAATAATTATCTTGCGTACTTTGTGGCGCGAGAAATACGCCGGATGGGAGTAGAAAACAATTATGTCCCGTTGACAGATGTGTTGAAATACGCCTGCTTCGGAATTAATGCTTCCATATTGATGTTTATTTCTTATTTGACAGATAGCCTTTATCCATTACATTTGATTCTTGATCAAGCTGTTTTGTCTGTAAATGATTGGGAAGAGTTTTCTTTTGATAATCAGGATATAAAATATCTTCAATCTAGCAAACCTTTTGCGGTCTCAATTCCTACAAAAAAGGAAATTGATAAAGATCAGGAAAAAGCGCTAGAAAAAGATCGCGATGAGGTGGATTCTAATACCATTGATACAATTGACATTTATGATTATAAGGAAGAAGACCTTTCAAAACTAACAAATAGGTTGTCAAGGTCACTCTCTCTTCTTATTACGGTATCAAGATGCTTTCCCAACTTCGAACACCTGATGAAGAAGAAGGATAAAGAACAATTTGTTAAACAGATATACGAACTACCTAATAAGATTTTTAATGCGTGGGCAAAAGATATCGAGTTGCATAAAGAAGAGCTGATTCGGTTTATTGTCGAGTTTCAAACGAATGAGTTTGGAAGACAAGATTATAAAGAAGAGGATGCACTAAGAGTATTACAATGGGAGTCAATGTCGTTGTTACTGGAGCTGTACTATTCGGCTATCCTGAATGCGTATAAGCCTAATTCTTACTTACACTTGATAAATTCAGAGTATGTCGATTTTGGTAAAGCAGATACCTACAAAATAGAACGTATTCTAGCCCATGAGCTGGCCGGTAAAATTGATGTATTCATTTCCGAGTGTGAGAAAGTGTATGATCATAGGGTCAGTGTGAAAAATACGATGATTAGGCGAATGGTACGGCATTTGATGATGACATCTAAAAAGATTTCCAAGGGTCAAATGGACAAGGCAAAATCGGTTTTCCTTAATGACCAAAAGCAGCCGGATATACTTTTCCTTCGTGCAAGCAATTCAAGTGATTAAAAAAACAAGGAGTGCGCTTATTCGCGCACTCCTTGTTTTATTATTTATGCAAACGAAAGGGAAATGCATGTATACGTTCTATATCATGAGATTTTTTGAAAAAACACATATCTCTGTTTATGATGGAAGTTTAAAAGGACTTTGTAAAATGATAGAATTGATATTAGGGAAAAAACTGGAACCAAATCATCTTCAAAATGTACTAGCGAGAACAAATGTAAGCCGATTGGGTCTACAATATATAAAAAAAAATAGAAATAAAATATTGTTGATTTATAGGCACCCGGAAAGATACAAATAAGTACAACGCATAAATTAGAAATAAAATAAGTTTATTACAAGGCTTCGGCGAACATGGCGGCGTATGGAATGCCGAGGGGATGGACGCAGACATTCCCCCGGAATCCGCCTGGAAGCTGGCTCTGCTGGTCAAAGACAAGTTGGCCGATCTGCACCTAGATATTCCAGCAGATCAGCAAGACCCAGTGCTGAAAGGAGCAATCCGAAAAAATCTGCTGACAGAACGAGTGGATATTGTGAAGCCCCTCGGCTGGTATCAGGACAGCCCGACCCTGACCGATGTGGACATCAAATATCTGCTCTTATATTTTGAAGAAAAGTATGGGCTGACCATCGAGAAAAAGATACAGGGTGCCGTAATGGTGATTGCCAATATAAAATGTGAAACGCTATTGATTGCGATTGCTTAGTATGATATTATGTATGCCTTATAAAATAGAAAAAGCCGCGAACACTACTGTGTTGCGGCTAAATATATTTGTGAAAAATCATAATCAATCTTCTGGGATGACCTTAAGATGGTGGTAAATTTTGACACGATGCCTTGGGAGCCGATTCTGAACGCAGGTCATCCGGTTCGACTTCACACTCCCAACATGGTTGGAGCGTGAATCGTTCAGTTTCGGCGTGAGCCTTATTTTCTTCGATGTCGAGCTTCCGGGACTCTATCTCGTCATCGGCCAGAGCTTCTTCGTGTGCCCATCTATCGCGTGTGCATTCATTATCCAATTCCCGCATTCGCTGGATATGAAGGAGGACGGAGGGAATCGTGAATGTAACACATACAAGGATAGCGATGAATATGACTACGCCTTGCGTAGGCTTAAATTCTTTGGTATACGGTTCCAGAAGCTTCGATAGCAATCCTATTAAGTCGAAATCACGCGGAACACCTCCTTTGCATTGAAATTTCAATTTGGAAGAACGGTTCAGCAAAGATAGCGCTTTCTTTGTTATAATTATATCCTACCTGTGGCGGCGTGTAAAGAGCATTGCGTATTAGAACTAATAATATATGTATAGAAAATATAATAAGAAATTTGTGTAATAACTACAATGTAAGCACAAAAGGGCGAAATGCGATTCAATTAGACGGAAAACAACCACCCTGCGCATCGGTAGATGGACCGTGCGTGGATGGTTGCCTCTTGGATGGTTGATTTTACTAAAATTGTACGTTTATATCGTAGCGTGCATAAAATGCATACATTGCAGCACCGATTGCAGGTGAACAGATGCCTTGCTCAGAAATTTGAAGTTTGTAGCTGTCAAAGACATATGGCAATGCAGAGAACTGGTATGAGTAGATACTATCTAAACAAGTACTTGCTAATTCTGAGAGTTTACCTGACAAAATAATTAAGGAAGGGTTAAACAGAGTTGCCACGGTATTAATGGCATATCCGAGCGCTTGGGAAAAGTGCTTTTGAGCCTCGACAGACTGATTCAATATTTCTCGTAACTGTGATAGTTTCATTTTGCGGTAAGTGTCAAAATCAGATTCGCCAAAAACATAAATGCGAATGTACTCCTCCAGCGTGATAGCTTTGTTGCTTTGTATAAGTAGAGGAATATGCCCAAGTTCACCACTATAATTTTTGGTACCTGTAAATAAACGATTATTTAAAATTAAACCGCAACCAATACCGGTACCTAAATAAATACTGACGATGTCTTCGGATTCACCAAGTGGAGAGTTGTTTTTCTGCAAATAATATTTTTCAGCAATGGCTACTGTTTTGGCATTATGCTGAAATGAGACAGTAATATTTTGACTTTCGAGGTATTCACGGTTACTTGGTGAGATTAAGGTTTTGTAGCTTATGCCTCGCAAAAATGGCAAATTAAATGATTCGGTGACTGTTTTGTTTTCTACATCCACAGCACCGGTGAATGCGAATCCAATACCCAGCAGATGTTTTGCTGTGGAGGGGGATTGGTTTTGCTGATTTATGTCTGCAGCAATCAATCCATTAACTATTTGATTGATAGTCGCACTGAAACGCTCTGCAGATTCTGGAGTAGGAATTTTGATGTAACCATTAGTTGTAGCGTCGCTCTGCATTAGATATTTTCGCCAATCAAATACAACTGGGTTTCCCTCTGACTCAGCATAGAAGCATAGATAATCTTGTAATGAAACTTTTGACAAGGGATCAAAATTAAAATCGAGAACAACAAGTTTGATTTCTGATGAACCAATCGAAATGCCAACAAAATAGCCATAATCAGGATTTACCATTAGGGAATAACTACTTTTTCCACTTCCAGTTTCTGATACAGCCTCTTGTGCGACGGTACGTAATGCGCCGATTTTTTGTAATTTCTCTGCGGTATTTGAAGCAGTGGGCCAAGTTACACCTAACCTTTTTGCCAGTTCCATACGATCTAGGCAAATTGCCCCACGTAATAGGTATAGCATTCTTGCAGAGTAACTAATTCTTGCGAGTTCAGAATCATGATCTTGCCCGATGTTGGTATTTAACAAACCCATTCTATCACTCCTAAAGGAAATCGTATGAAAGAAATAATATATAATAAGTATACGGTCTTTAGCAAAACAACGCAATAGGTAAGATGAATGAATTGGCGTATAATATGTGTGAAAATTGTGGATTGGAACAATTAGTCAGCATGAGAGAGATAAAACTGGTAATTCCGATCAAAGTATGGGGCAAAAACCTTAGTATTAGCCACTAAGGAGAGCAACTGACTCTTAATCAGTGGGTCCTGGGTTCGAGTCCCCGATGGTGCACCAAAGAATGCCTTACACGAAAGTGTAGGGCGTTTTTTTGTTGCTCTATTTTAAGAAGGCACGATCTGGTGCACCGTCGGAGATACTCGAACAGGGCGGCGGCACGCAGGTGCCGTAAGGAACGCCACAGTGCGGCGTTCCTTAGCCCGCGGGCACTTTACTTTTTACGCACCGTTTGCTATGGAATAACGGTTCATGGTCTGCCAACTATTTTTAAGGCAATACCGCATAATTCTAAGTGCCGATACGGCGAGCGAGGTGCGACAGCTGCTAAGCCAAAAGCGCAGATAATACTGGATGTCTTATCGAGCATTTTGGCAACGCAGATGCCGTGCCGCAGCCGCCGGAGCGGTGCTTAAGCCGTTAGGCGGGAATTGTGCGGTATTGCCTTATATACTACAAATTACTCCTCTGCCAACTCCACCACCAATTTGGCTTCGGTGGCGGCGATGGCAAGCTGAAGTTTATTCTCCAGGTTCGTCTTTTGCAGCATATTGATGACGTGGTACTTCACGGTGGATGGCTCGATGCCGAGTTCTTTTGCAATCTCGTTATAGGACAGCCCGCGCACAAGACAGCGCAGGACTTTCATCTCTCCTTTGGTGAACTCGGCGCTCATGGCAGTGCCGATCTCCACGCTGGGCGGTGCATCGGGGAAGATATGCTCCCCCGCCATCGTGCGGCGCACGACCTGCATCAGGGTCCCTTCATCGCCGTCCTTATACCACAGGCTGTCCGCGCCCACGGCTTTTGCGCGTGCCAAGACCTGTGTGTCAATAAGCGAGGTCGCCATCACGATCTTGATTTCCGGGTGCGCTTCTCGTATCTTTTTGGCGGCGGCCAGGCCGTTTTCGCGGTGTTCTGTCTGCACATCCATCAGCACAAGGTCGATGTCCTCGGTATCGCACAGGATGGGAGCCTCTGCAGCGCCGGGGATAGACACAGCAAGCTGATACCCGTCCTCGTTCTGAATATAGCTTTCAAGCAGGCTCCGTACCAGCTTTTGGTCCTCAACGATCATAACGCGTATCATTAGTGCTCTCCTTATCGGGCAGGGTGACTTCCAGAACAAATACAGGCAGGGAATGTACGGTTACTGTACCCCCTGCTTTTTCAATACGGCGGCGGAGCGAGGAAAGCCCGCCGCCTTCCTTTATCTCCGCCTTGGGTGGTGCGCCGTTGTTCGTGATGCAAAGGTGCCATGCCTGTGGCCGATGCTCGGAATCGGCGTACAATTCCGTGGCGCCCGCATGCCGCACACCGTTGGAGGTACACTCCCGCAGGATCAGTGCGTAGAGCTCGCGGGTGGCGCGTGCCGCAGGGTACGCACCGCGCAGCTGTACGGCTGCACCCAGAACAGCCGCCCGCCTTTGCATATAGCTCAGCGGGTCCTCTGCAGCATTCTCCTGCCGGGCGCGGCATAGCAGGGAGATGGAGCTTTCCCACTTCGCAGCTTCGCTCCTGAGCCGGGCGAGGTCATGCTCATGCCGCAGTGCGCGCCGTGCGGCAAGCAGGGTATGGCCGATGTCGTCATGCACCCGCATCTTCAT
>ENA-ORLW01003772-ORLW01003772.1-human-gut-metagenome-genome-assembly--contig:-NODE-3772-length-10973-cov-2.141795_pt1 | contig 10973 bp, 9 predicted proteins | sample MGYA00243017_ERZ508829 | MGnify/ENA primary metagenome ERZ508829 (study PRJEB26277, sample SAMN04329776) | human gut metagenome | biome: human-associated habitat | host: Homo sapiens | place: USA... | reverse complement strand
ATAAGCCACAAGGCTCTTCCATTTCCTTTCCTTCAAAAGATACAGGCAGAATCCGACTCCCAGGAAGAATTGAAAAATATTATTATAATACTGTGTCAGGAATCCGAGAAACACCGTAACAGCAAGCAGCAGATAAAACTTCCAGTTCTCCCTTTTCCGGACAAGGACACGCAGATGCAGGCACAGGCATGACAGTACAAACACGGTCAGCCACTGGTACATCCGGATAAACATCACGCCCGAAATCACCGCAGCACCAAAGCCCCACATCGCACAGACAGTTCCGGCAAGGGCATATCCCCTTTTCCGGTAAGCCTGCTTCTGACTGTCTGAAAGCTCCGGCTGCCTGCTCATGGGATATACCGCTGTAAGATAAGCGGCATAGGCAAGCAGGATAAAGGAAATCACAAACCCTGCAAGATTTACACTGATTCCCTGCCATTTGCTGAAAATCCCGGGTGTCAGGGAGCACACCGTATGAAGCAGATAATAATAAAGCGGAGGATGCACGTCCCACGACTGCATCTGCTTCACCACCCCGTACCGGAACTGCTCTCCCGGCAGCACCACAAGTTCATTTCGGAAGCTTTCACCGGTTGTCCATTCCCTGTCATTTACGAAAAGCCCCGCTGTCTTATTGGAGGAATAGTAGGAATACAGTTCATCCTCATGGAATCCGGCCTTGCGGCTTCCATAATAAAACAGCACAATGATCTGCAGACACAGAAGCAGTACCATTCCTATGAAAAAAATCTTTTTATTCTTTTTCTCCACGCAAGTTCTCCTCTTGAATCTTGTTTTTCCGTAATGCCCAATGCACCTTGCGTACCAGCTTCGGCGCCGTTCCGAGCAAAAGAAGATAGGTTTTATTCTTCTTTGTCAGGTAGGGATTCTTCCGGATCTCTTTTTTGTGCTTACGAAGATATTGCTTCACCTGCTGATAAAACTCATTATCGGAATTCATCATCGTAACAGGAATCTTCGAAACCCGGTCTGCATTCCTTACAATATCCGTAAACACGGGAGGAAAATAATTTTCATCATGCGTTCTGGTATTGCTTCCATAGCGATAAAATACGTGATAATCCTGCTGTGGCAGTACGGCAATCCCAGGTACCTCCGGCAGCATCTGCACCAGCAGATAAAAGTCCTCGTTCAGCTCCCCTTCCGGAAACCTCCGGTTTTCAAACAGGGACCGGTGCGTCAGTCTTGTACAAAAGGAGCAGTCTCCACGATGAAGCAGCAGCTCCCTCATAATAAACTGACTATCCCGGATCTCCGCTTCCTCCGGTGGCTCACAGACATCCGGAAGCCGGTTCCCCCGCTCATCAATCTCATCCCGTGAGCATTGTACCATCAGCAGATTCTCCTCTTGCGCTGCCGCTAAAAGCCGCTCATACATCTCCGGCTCAATATAATCATCACTGTCCACGAAGCCAAGATACTCACCCTTTGCCTGTGCGATCCCTAAGTTTCTCGCAGAAGAAGATCCCCCGTTTTCCTTATGAAAAACACGGATCCTCTTATCCTCAAGTGCCAGCTTTTCTGCCAGTGCACCGGTGCGGTCTGTCGATCCGTCATCCACCAGAATAATATCCAGATAAGGATAGGTCTGCTTCCGTATGGAGTCCACGCATCTTGGCAGATATTCAAATATATTGTAAACCGGCACAATCACGCTGATTATTATCGGTTGATCCATCTCAAAATCCTTTCTAATTCGTAACTGTTCAGTACCTTCACAGTTACGATGCAAAATCCATTCCAAATCGGCCTCATACAGCTTTTCAGCAATTACGTTACGCTCTGCTTAATGGCCCTTCTTTCGCTGGAACCAGTTTACCGCTTTTGTGCACTTCCTTAATCACGCGCAGCAGCTCTAAGGCTGCACGCTCCGCATTCCAACAGGTCGTAATGGTTTCATTCGCTGCCCTTGCCAGACGCAGTCGCAGTTCAGGCTTCTTCACAAGCTCTGTTACTTCCTGCAGCAGCTCCTTGTAATCCTTCTTAAAAATAAATCCATTCTCACCATTTTTAATTAAGTAAGGCACAGCCCCCGCCTGTTCACAGGCCACAACTGCACAGCCACTGTTCATTGCTTCATTCACCACGGCTCCCCAGCCCTCCAGATGGTTACTTGGGAACACCATAATGTGACTCTGTTCCATCCGGTCACGCACGGCTGCCGGAGACTGGAAGCCATAAAAAATAACCTCCTTCTCAACCTGCAGGTCCTTTGCCATCTGCCGCAGCTCCTCCTCCATCTGACCGCTTCCAGCCATATGGATGAGGACCTGTGGAAACGCTGCTTCTGTATCCTCCTTACTCTGACCCTCTTCCCACAGCTTCTTAAGATCTGCTGCCAGACGGATCATGTATTCCGGATGCTTTAAAGGAATAAACCGTCCTGCAAAAATAATGTCGATCCCGTCTTTTCTCTTTTTCTCCCAGAGGGCATCCCCTTCATAAGTACGAAGCTCCGGAAAATATCCGAATTTCAGCTTTTTCCCCGGATAGGCATGGATCAGCCTGAAGTCCGATGCCACATAAGCCCCGGCACATAGCAGATAGGCCGGGGCGTTCCGGTATCGGATATGCTCTTTGTATTTATGATATAGACCTTTCGGTGAAATGGCTTTCCACTGTCCCTCACGGTAAATCCGCTCAGTGACACGAAAGGTCAGCTTCCCGGCATTCAGTCTTTGCTCAATCAGATCCTCTCTGCCGCTCCATCCGGCAAGCACACAATCGCTTTCCATGATTTTGCGGATACAGAAATCCTCTTCCTCATAAAGGCAGTGCACATAAGGAAGCTTCTCCTCTCCTGACGACCAGCCCATGTTACGGCGTTCCTCTTCCATCGGCTCCGTCTGGATAAAGCAATAGTCCTCCCCTGACTGCGCATACATTGCATTGGAAAAGGGAATCTGATGGTGATTGATATAATTTGAAACAAACGTTATGGTCATTGCAAAATCTCCCGGTATATTTCCAGTAAACGCTCATAATTCTTATTACCATCATGAATATGGGAAGCCCGGATCCGTTCATGCACCGACAGTTCCTTTGCCAGTGCATGATCCGACCAGATCCGGTCAATGGAATCGGCCAGATCCTCAACGTCCTCATTATGAAACAGAAGTCCTGTCACACCATCCTCTACCATGCTTGGTATTCCTCCTGTCCGCGACGCCACCACCGGCACACCCAAAAGCATGGCTTCCCCAATGGTATTGGGGGAATTTTCCATTACCGACGGACACACAAAAACACTCGAACGCAGAAACTGTGCCTTCATCTCTTCGGCAGACAGCCTGCCAAGCACAATGACCCGATCCTGCAGCTCATATAACCGGATCAGCACAAGCAGGTATTTTCCATATGCGGAGAGCCTGCATCTATCCTTCGCCGTTTCATGGGAAATAATGCTGTTTCCGGCAACATAAAGCTTCAGATCCGGATAATTTTCCTTCAGTCTTCCCATCGCCTCAAGCAGAAAATGCATTCCCTTAAGCGGATAATCACCCTGTCCCAAAAAAATGCTGTGGCATTCGGTCTGCTCCTGCTTCCATCTGCCCTCATAAAACTCCTGACGCATGGTTTCATTCATGGAATAATAATTGGCCCGCGGATTGATCTTTGCAGTCTCCGCACGGTCAAACTCGGTTCTGCCTGTAATATGATCGGTAAGAAGAAGCGCCTGCCTCTCGTTCCCGGCCCGCTGATAAAACTTATACTGCTGCTGACGCATGGAATCCCGCTTTACTACATCCCGGAAGGATGCCTGCTTAAACACATTCTCCGGAAGTCCTGCACGATACGTCTTTGCAATCTCTCCGCACAGGCCCTGAATACCGATCAGCGTCTTCTGTGGATTGTGAAAGGCACGTACTGCTGCCAAACAATGCGGAAACTCGGTTCCGAATATATGAATCATATCCGGTTTCACATCCTTCAGGATTCCCCGAATCCGTGCTTCCAGCACCGGATCATAGTTTTCAGGCTTTAATAAGTCTTCCTCAAAGGCATAGCACGGTCTCCTGAATCCCTTAATCTTTAAAAACCCGGCATTCCTTTCTCGCTTCCCTCTGCTTCTGCCCTCTGCATTTTCCTCTGCTTCCGCTGCATCACAGTCAAGAATACCCGTTACCGGAACCTTGTCAATGTCCTCCTTCCGCATCGGAAAGCAGACCGTAATTTCAAACGGAACCTCCCCCTTCAATGTCTTATCATAAATTCCGGATAACCATCCCTCCCGGTTTGAATAGGGCATCCCCAGTTCCCTTGCAATCGCCGGAAGCATGATGTTACAAATCCATAAGACCTTCTTCATCTGCCAGTTCCCCCCCTTTTTCTGATACTTCGTATCACTCATTGACCTGCTCTGTCCTTCCTGCCCGTTCCCTGTCACACTCATCTCCGGTAAAGTGCAGCTTTCAGCCGGTTATAAAGTGCTGCTGTCTTTTCATTCTTCGATATCCGGGTCCTAAGAGGCGCAAGCGTCAGGCATAGAATCAGCCGGTAGGTCAACCGCTGTCCGAAAGACATATATTTCTGTACTATTTCCCTGTGTTCCTCTTTCGATACGGCAAGATTCTTCTTTGTTTCCGAGAATCCCCCGCCTTCATAATCCGCCACCGTAATCCCGGTATAAAACGGATTCGCCTTTGCTTCAAAAAAGCACCACAGAAACTGCTCATAGTCTGCCCGCACCCGGTATTCCAATTGGAACGGATGTCGTAAAAGCAGCTCCCGTTCATAAAAACACGCCTGATGACATGGCACATTCCGGTAGCATCCAAATGCATTAAGCTTCGGATTCGAGGAAACAAGCTGTCCTGTCACACGCTCGTACACATTTCCATAGTAAATTGCAGAGTGCTCTGTGCCTGTCTGTTCCTGCCCGGCAATCCGGTCATGCATGTCTGCAAGCACCTGTTCGTCCATAAACCAGTCCCCGCAATTCAGGAAAAAGACAAAATGTCCCTTTGCCTCTTCTACTGCCTGGTTCATGGCATCATAGATTCCCCGGTCCGGCTTCGTTACAACATGTAACCCGGACTGCTCCGGATCCAGCTTCTGTAACGAGCCATCTGTTGATCCGCCATCCTTTAAAACAATTTCATAATCCCGGAATTCCTGCTTCTGAATACTCTGCAGGGTTTGCAGCAGCTTTTCACCGGGATTTAAACACACAACAATAATCGAAAAAAACGGTGTCATTTCACACCTCCTGAACCTATACTATCATTTTGGCATAGTGAGGCTATGTAACTGTTCAGCCATGCCATTCCTAAGCACTATGTGACATCTGACAGAATCGGCACCATTTCATGGAACAGGAAGGTCTGGTATGGCAGAATGCGAAGCCCGTTTTCTCCTGCCTTCATCAGAATAAACACCGCAAAATACACAATTCCTGCCAGAATCACACCCGCACGGCACAGCTTCCTGAGCTTTTCATTCTCAATTCCATTCACCAGTGCAGGCAGAAAGAAAATATGGGTAATTGTCAGATAATATCCGATTCTTGAAATAATCGGCAAAAACGAGCAGCAGACATACATCACCAGTGCGCCCAGATTACAGTAAAAGTAAAAGCGGTTCCTTATATTCTCCTTTACACATTTCTTATAGCAAAGAAGTGCCAGAACAAGCACGGCTGCACAGCGCAGAATATTAATCATGCTGGTTCCGCCCTCTAAATATTCGGTATCCTCATAGGTCGGATACAGGAATACGACAAGCTTTAAGTAAAAATCCTGCAGGAAGAAAAAGGTCGAACAGAACAGCGCCGCAAGAACCAGCTGCCATTTTTTCCAGCAACGGGAAGCAAGAAAATACAACGGGATCACGACAAGCAGTGACTTATGCATCGTCGCCCGCAGCAGAATGAGCAGATTAAAGTTTCCCCACTCCTTCCGGAGCACATAGGGAATGGCAAAGAGGGCAATCGCAAGTGCCAGATAGTACCGCACGGTGTTAAAGGTCTGGAAATAATATCCCAACGCCATAAACAGGAAAAAGCTGAACGGGAACGAATCTGCCTGTTGATAAATCGCCTTTAAAAACAGGTAAATGGTCGCAAATGCAAACACGGCAAAGACGAGCAGATAATTCTCAAATCCGCTGATTCCGTACAGAATTTTTACCACCCAGTTAAAACCGAATTCCGTAGGAACCACCGCATCACACCGGATCAGATGCATAAATTCCACATATTTCGCGTAATCATTTCCCACATTCAGACGAAGTGCCGACACCAGAAATAAAAGCAGAAAAACAGATACCAGACAGAGCCTGTTCAGTACCTGTTGACGTGTATATAGAAATCCTTTGTTTTCATAATGATTATCGACCGGCAGTGTAAGTCCTGCTGCCAGCACTGCTACCAAACTATATAAAATCATAAGCGTCCTCTCCGCCTATCGCAGCTTTCCTTCCCGGATCCCCTGTTTCATTAGTCCGTAGGCTGTCCGGAAGTTTATTGTGGTAAGCATTTCTTTCCGGTTGCTCCATAAAAAACGGATAGAAAACAGCTTCGCCATACATCCGTAAAGATCATGATATAATACCCCTCTGTCAAGGAAAAACTTCTCATGGTATCCTGAAAACCAGGTTGACTGACGGTACACCTCTTTACCCAGTAATGCCGTATCTGCATAAATCCGCAGTCCCCTTTTCAGGCAGTCATGCAAAAACAGACTGTCCTCCCCGTTGCTGTATTTCGCGCCACCGCCATATAACAGGGAATAGGTTACATTCGCTTTTAAAATTGCATCCCGCCGGACAGCAATCGCATACGCAGGATATCTGCCATAATTATACCAGTGAACCCAATGACCGGTTTCGTTATAATACGTTCTTCGCCGTTCGTCTACCTCAAAATTAAAGGTAATGACCTGTGCCTGTGGATGCTGCTCAAATGCCTGAAGTACTTTCTGTTCATAATCATCCTGATATATGAGATCTTCATCTGAAAACAGGAGAATATCTCCATCGGCACGCATCAGTGCCGTATTACGGCTCAGTCCCACGCCCCGTTCTGCCATCGACAGACACCGGATGATATGCTCCCTGTATTCATATTCCTGATAGCCAAACCGGTCACACTGATTCACAATCCATGCATCCGTCCGGACATTCATGCGTTCTGCCAGTGTCGTAACCTCTTCCTTCACGGCTGATACCAGTAATTGAAGCTTCATAACTTATCCTGCTTTCCATGTTTATCCGTGACGGCTCAAAAGCTATGCAAAATACCGGTTCAGGTACTCTTCATCAGCTTCCGTCACGATAATACCGTAGACGTTGCAGTCCTGATTCTTTAAGAAGCTCAGCATTCTCTCGGTCTTACGGCTTACATCATTTCCAAACGGGATCAGCAGAATCACACCGCCATTTTTACGAATGGCTGCACACTGCTCTTCTCCCATGTCACTTTCATTAAATACGGTAATCTTCCATTCCTTAGGCTCCGGAAGAATGTCTTCATCCTCCTCGTCCTCATCCTCCTTGCGGACATGCCATACCAGTTCGCCACCGATATCCTTATCACCGCCGAGGGTTCCGCCCTCTTCCCAGTTTAAGAGCTTATCCATATCAGCCTGACGCAGCTCTCCGTGATTATCCATATCCAGAAGCAGCATGTCCCTGGAATCTCCCATCACATACAGAAGATCGGCCTTCAATTCCCTGACAAAAGGCTGAAGCCCCTTCTGGTTCCGCGTCATAATGCCGAGTGCCTTATAGGGATATCTGCGTTCCACATCAGCCTGCACATATACCCCGTCATCTAACACATACATAAATCCAAAAACAAAGAAACTGACAAGACCAAACAGAACCGCTCCTGCAATCAGGGCTTTCGTGGTATCATCGCTCCAGTAAATACGCTTCGGCATATCGGACCGGATCGTCACGATCTTACGAAGCTCCTCACTCTGATCTGCATAATCCGCAAGCCCCTCTTCTACAGCCGCCTGAATCTCGCGCACCATCTTCTCACTGTCACCCTTTACGGTTATGGTAAGCAGACGGATATCAGACAGAATCTCTGCTGAGGCCGCATCCTTGACTTCTTCTTCCTCATACCCTGTAAGGTGGTTCATAATTGCAATCAGAATAGGATCGGTATCCAGCAGCTCATTCCAGGTGTAGCCATTATAATACTGATATACATCCCCGTTTTCATCCTGGTTAAAGGTGATGTACAGCTTGGAAACACTTTCATATTCCACCGGCATCTTCATGGTCCGGATCATCCGGTACGAGATCGCACCGATCATTCCTCCCACAAGGATCAGCAGTAAAATAATCCATATTTTTTTCTGAAAATACAGGGTGAAGCGTTTCAGATCCATTCCCCGGTTCTTATAATCTTCATTCATGTGCGTTCACTTTCCTTTATTTGCGGTCTTCCCCATTCTTCATGGCTGTTGTCTGATTGCTGTCAACCCCTTCGGTACTTTCCGGTTTAATCAGAATCTTCAGTGTTAACAGCATGAGCTTTAAGTCAAGCCATAAGGAATAATTCTCAATATAAGACAGATCCAGCTTCAGCTTGTCATATGGCGTTGTATTATATTTGCCATAGACCTGTGCATATCCGGCAAGTCCGGCTTTCACCTTCATACGGAATACGAATTCCGGCATCTGTTCCACATACTGTGCAATGATCTCCGGACGTTCGGGACGCGGTCCGATAAAGGACATGTCCCCAATCAGAATATTAAACAGCTGCGGAAGCTCGTCGATCCGCACCATACGGATAAACTTACCGATTGGCGTAATCCGGCTGTCATTTCTCGAAGCAAGTCTTGCCACGCCATCCTTTTCTGCATCCACCTTCATGCTGCGGAACTTCATGATCCTGAATTCCCTGCCGCCACAGGTACACCTGGTCTGCTTATACAGAATGGGACCCCCATCGTAACACTTGATACAGATGGCCGTAATGAGCATAATCGGTGACGTAAGAATCGTCAGTACCAGCGAAAGAACAAGGTCGATCATCCTTTTTGCCATGCGCTGCTCAACGGTAAGTGCATATTCTCTCGTCAGGAAAATCGGTGTATCAAACAGATGGAGCTGATCGGCTCCGGCAATCAGCACATCCGGAATCTTCGGCATCATATAAACACGAACAGACCGGCTGTAACAGTATTTCAACAGCTTATTCCGGTCTTCGGTGGAAATATCCCATAATACAACGGCGTGAAACCCGGAATCAATCTCTTCCTGGATCTTCCAGATCCCTTCCTTAATGTTCACACATTTTGTAATGCGGTACTTGTCCCTGCGGGACTCAAATTTCCGTAAAATATCTTCAATACTGCGGTGTCCATGTACAAGCAGCATTTCTCTCGGTGGAAATACCCTGCGGTAAACCCGGTTACAGAACGCCGTCCAGATTCCTGAAATCAGGAGCTGTAAAACCAGGGCCTGTGCAAAGTATACGACCCGCACAAGACGGTTGCTCATCAGGGAAATCTGAAAATAGGTAATCACATCCACAATACACAGGGACACCAGCTGGGAAAGAAATACATCTCCCGGCTTCAGATAACCGATTTTCAGTCCGCCATACGTGCTTGTAAAGAAAAACAGCAGTACAAAATAAATGGCAATAATCAATAAATGTCCCTTGAAGAAGAATTTCAGCCCCAGATTAAAACGGTTTACTATCGGGTAATAATTCCGGAACCAGATATAAGCATAAACTGCTGTTTCAAGCAGAAGGCCGGCAAGGCTCAGCCACAATACACATACCCGCTTCAGAGATTCCAAACGTCTCACGTTGCACCTCACAATTTTATAATGGTGGAATAACTATTCATAAAGCAATTTACACAGCTCTGAAAGTTACAGGTCTTCCTTAATCAGATAAATCGGCCTGCGTTTTACCTCCAGATAGGTCTTGGCAAGATACTGTCCAAGAATGCCCATACAGAAGAATTGCACGCCACTGATCAGCAGGATAATACATACAAGGGAGGGCCAGCCTGAGGTCTTATCCCCAAAAATCATGGCTCTTGCCCAGATGAAAATCAGAAAAACAAATGCCAGGATACAGAACAGAACCCCCATCAGTGCGGCAAGGGCCAGCGGAGCAGTTGAAAACGACGTAATTCCCTCAATGGAATACACAAACAGCTTCCAGAAGGACCACTTGGTTTCCCCCTTCTTACGTTCGATATTCTCGTATTCCAGCCACTTGGTCTCATAACCGACCCAACCATAAATTCCCTTCGTAAAACGATTATATTCGGGCATGGAAAGAATGGCGTCCACTACCTGTCTGGTCATTAAGCGGTAGTCTCTGGCACCATCCACAATTTCCGTCTTTGATATTTTGTGCATCAGTCTATAAAAGCATCTGGCAAAAAACGACCGGATCTTCGGTTCGCCCTTTCTGGTAACTCTTCTCGTTGCAACCGAATCATATCCCTGCTCGATATAGGAAAACATCTCGGGAAGAAGCGATGGAGGATCCTGAAGATCGGCATCAAGGAACACGGCATAATCACCACGGCACTTTTCAAGACCTGCATAAATCGCTGCTTCCTTTCCAAAATTACGGGAAAAGGACAGAAGATGCACCCGGCTGTCTGCTTCAATCAGCTTCTTCACCTCGGCAACAGTGTGGTCTCTCGAACCGTCATCCACGTAAATCAGTTCAAAATCGAGATCCTTTTCCCTAAAAAAGGACTGGTTTTTTATAAACTCGTCGTAAAAGTCCCGCACATTTTCTTCTTCATTGTAGCATGGGACAATTGCACTCAATAATTTCATGGTCTATCCTCGGTTATTACAGCATTCTATTGACTGTTCAAAGCCATTCTCCATATAAATCATGGCCTGTATTTCCCTGAATGCAGGCATTCACAGAAAGCAATTTTGCATGGCTCTGAATAGTTACCCATAATTTACATGACTCATGGCAGTTACAGTTTACCACATTTTTTTCTTTC
>ENA-ORLW01003770-ORLW01003770.1-human-gut-metagenome-genome-assembly--contig:-NODE-3770-length-10975-cov-8.945953_pt1 | contig 10975 bp, 6 predicted proteins | sample MGYA00243017_ERZ508829 | MGnify/ENA primary metagenome ERZ508829 (study PRJEB26277, sample SAMN04329776) | human gut metagenome | biome: human-associated habitat | host: Homo sapiens | place: USA... | reverse complement strand
GCGCAGACATCAGATGCCCCATAAACTGATCAACTACCCGAAGGATCCCCGCCTGACCCATGCGTTCAGCGCTTTTTACCCAGAGCTTCCGGAAAGCAGGGAAGTGATCCACCATTTGATTCATTTTTTTGAACATACCGGAGAGGACTGTAAAGGAGGATATGTATCATGACATACGACGAAAATGTTTTCAAAGAAAAAGCTAATCGGAAAGCCCGTAAGATCTGGATTGTTTTTGCTGTTTTACTGAGTGCCAACTATGGCTCCGATGCGTCCGGGGGATTATATCCCACCACTTCTTACCTTATTTTTTTGGCATTGTGCTGGCTGCCTCTGATCTTCGGCGAAGTGTTGTTACGTGTAAAGGGCTGGGCAACGGAACTCTACCGCTACGATCTGGTCATCGGTTACGGCATCTTCTACACTTTTGTCATCTGTACTACAGCTTCCCCGATCGCTTTCACTTATATCCTGCCGGTGACGAGCCTGCTGGTGCTATATAAGAACCGGAAATTCATGATCAACTGCGGTATCGCCAATGCTCTGATCATCGTCGGTGCAGCCGTCTATCGCTATATGTTGGGCTTCAACAGTGCTTCCGATATGAAAAATTATCAGTTACAGCTGTCCTGTATCGTCCTGTGCTACATCTGTTATGTCATGTCCATCCGTCATCTGAACGAATCCGACGGTGCCATGACCGACAGCATCAGGGCTGACCTGCACAGAGTCGTAACTACTGTAGAACAGGTAAAGTCTTCGAGTAATATCATTCTCGATGGCATCACTGTCGTAAGAGAGCTGGCTTCCGAGAATAAGCATGGCTCCGATATCGTCATGCTGGGTATGAACGAGCTGACTGACAACAACAATATGCTGCAGGATCGTACCACATCATCCACACAGATGACCTCCGATATCCGCGCCCAGGTAGAAAATGTGGTAGCTCTGATCGGAGAAATGATCACGCTCGTCGAAAAAACGCAATCCCATTCCGGCGTCAGCGCAGAAGACCTGAAGAGTCTGGTGAATACCGCTGCTACCATGTCACAGCTGTCTACTGAGCTGGAAAATGTTCTGGAGAATTTCCGTCAGGAATTCGAAATGGTAAAACAGGAGACCGGTACCATAGAGAAGATCACGAATCAGACAAATCTGCTGGCATTAAATGCTTCCATCGAAGCTGCCAGAGCCGGAGAAGCCGGCAAGGGCTTCGCTGTTGTGGCAGATCAGATCCGTACCTTAAGCACCGAGACCCACGCTTCCTCTGATCAGATCAGGGATGCTCTCTCCCGACTGGATGCTACCTCTGCAAAGATGACCTCTTCCATTGAAGAGACATTAAAGCTGATCCAGATCACTCTGGAAAAAGTAACGCAGACCGGAGATAACGTAAATCAGATTGCTTCTGATTCCGTGCAGCTGGGCAATCACATTCAGGTTGTAGATAATGCCATTAAAGAAGTAGAGAACTCCAACACCCAGCTGGTATCCAACATGGAGCAGGTATCTAACATCGTGGATACCATCACAACCTGTATCACACACTCCAGCCGGACCAGTGAACGGATGCTCAGCAAGTATCAGGAAACAGCAGACAATATCAATACCATCGAAGATGTCATGGAGAACATGATGTGTGATCTGGGTATCGGTGGTTTCATGGGTATTGAAGACATCAAGCCCGGAATGAAGATTGACTTACAGCTGGTCGGTCAGGAGGATGTCCAATATCTTGGGGAACTGATCGAGCAGCTTCCGGAGGGACTGCTGGTATCCTGTCAGAAGAAGCTGACCGTTAACGGGTCTGCTTCCTGTATGCTGCAGGTCACCGCAGGTAATATCCTGTACTGTTGGGACAAAGCCACCATTTCTCCTGCTCCTGAAAATGGTGAACATGCTTTCAGGATTACCATTACTACCAGACCCAGGATCAACAATAGACGCAAATACCCTCGTATGGATCTGAATAATACCTGTACTATTAAGTTCAAAAATTCCGATACGGAATATGCGGCTACCATGGAAAATATCAGTGCCAACGGATTCGCTTTCCTGGCTACAGACAAGATATTCACTCAAAGCAAAAATACAGAAGTCATTATCACGATCCATGATTTTGCTCTGCCGAATCATAATGAGCTGGAAGGTCGCATCATCCGCTGTTCCGACGACAACGGACTGTATATCGTCGGATGCCAGATGCCGGAGGATAATTTCTATATCCTGGAATATGTAGAAAATAACTTAAATAAATAGAATTCCTGTATAAAACCAAGGCACCAAAAATGCCCATTCATATTCAAATGAATGGGCATTTTTAATGTTGTTCTTTACGGTTTCAATAGCCGGGCGATCAGACCCTCGACCTCCTGGAGCTGTTCTTTTGTGCTCTCTTTGTGGCTTTCCTTGCGGTATTTTGACGGAGACATGCCCTTCATGGCATGGAACGCCTTGGTAAATACCAGCGCATCACTATACCCACAGGACAGGGCAATACTCTCAATCGGATAATTGGTGGATTCCAGCAGCTCTCTCGCCTTGGTGATACGGAAGGTGGTAAGGAACTGCTGAGGCGACATTCCCAGATAATTCTGGAACAATGTATATAAATAACTACGGTTGATACACACATAATCCGCCACATCCGTGACCTTGATAGGGTTACAGTAGTTACTCTGGATAAAAGATACCGCTTTTTTCACATACTGGTTCCCCTTATCCTCTTCCTCTCTGGCTACCACACCGGCGCTGTCCGCGATCACAGACAGGAATACTCCCAGCAGTCCGTTCCGGCGCAGATCATCCGCGATTCCAAAGGTATTGTGTTCCATCATATCACGGACAATCGAATACAGCTCCTCTGATTTATCACAGGAAAAAATAGGATGCCTGTCTGACAGTCCCATGCTATGTAAATACTCTTCCGCGCGGCTCCCGGCAAATCCCACCCACAGATAACTCCAGGGGTCCTTCGCATCCGCCTGATAGAAAGCCAGCTCGTTGGGCTGGATCAGAAATCCGTACCCTGCTTCCAGCCGGTATTCCTTGTCATGGAACCGGAAATGCCCCTTGCCGCTTAAGACATAGTGGATCAGGTAGTGCGGCTTGGATGCCGGTCCGAAGCTGTGCAGTGCTTCCGTCTGAGAGCACCCGCAGCAATTCACATACAGACTTCCTGTTTTGTCATTGATAAAGTCCAGCTTAAATGCTTTTTCCATGGCAATTCCTATCCTTTCCCATCGGTCAATTCACTATAATCCCGCCGTCCTCATCAAACGCCACACAAAAAGCACTGCTGTATTCGTTCATACGCTGCAGGATCCTCTGCTTATCCTCCCCCGTTGCCGGCGTCGGTCGGAAATCATTCCTTGTTTTGACAGAGCTTACCATACAGGGAATGATCCGGGCGTTCTGATCCTCCACCTTTTCCCCGTTCTCAAAAGTAAAGGTCTGTTGGAAGATCATGGTATCCTTGTCCTCTGGATTCCGGTTGGCTCCGAAGCAGAAATTTGCCAGGCTGTAAATGATATATCTGCCCTTGTATTCCTCGATTCCCTGCAGGACATGGGGATGATGACCGATGACCAGATCCACACCCCAGTCAATGCATTTCCTGCCAAGCTGCTGCTGATAATTTTCCGGATAATTGTCTTTTTCGATACCCCAGTGACAACAGGCGAGGATCAGATCCACGTTCTGTTCCCGCAAGACTTCGATATTATTCTGAATCAGTTTCTCCGCCTGTGCGCCCCATTCCACTTCATTAACGGAGATAATGCCGATCTTCAGATTCCGCTCTCCGCCGTGGGCTGCCGCGCTGTCCGGGATCTCATAGATGCCTACATTTTTATCATAGGCATAGACAATACCCTCCTGCTCCAATGCTGCCACTGTATCCCGGCTGCCCTGCTCTCCGTAGTCCAGTCGATGGTTGTTCGCAAAGCTGACGGCTTCGATATCCCCCAAGGTCAGTAGATGGGCATACGCCGGATCTCCCTTGATGCAGTAGGTCTGCCCCTCCCGCATCTGCTCCGATGTGGTCAGCGGCCCTTCGAGATTCACGATGGTCATATCGTCCGCCTCGAAAATATCTCTCACATTCTCGAAAAAATATCCCTCATCCTCCGCCTGATCGTACACCTGACGGAAGGAATAGCTGTAATCCTGTTCCTGATGATTGCCCAAAGTCACATCCCCTGCTGCGGAGATCGTGATCGTGCAGCGTTCCCCCATCAAAGTATCCGAAGCTCCGGACTGTCCTGATTCCGGCAATGCAGTATTGTCACCGTCCGTCCCACCTGGCAGAACGATCTCCCCGATATTATCCCCGGGCTGATCGTCCTGCGGTCCGGTATGGTAACCGCCGATCGGCTGCGCCAGTTCTTCCACCCCGGGAATACAGACCTGCTGTGTCAGATCATCCCCACAGCCGCTAAGCGCTATTACACTGACCGCACAAACCAGTGCCACAAACCGCTTTTTCCTCTGCCCCATAAACACTCTCCCTCTGTTACAAAGAAATCCCTTAGCCCTCTCCTAAATCAGTCTTGATTTTCAGAAGCCGCTGTCGCAGTGCTGTCTCCCGTTCCATACAGATTCTCCTGCAGGAATTTCTTATTTGCCTCGAAATCCACCTCCAGCACGGACATTTTACGATGGGTCGCATCCTTATACGTGCCTTCAATGGGAATACTGTTCTGTATAATATCGTATGTCAGAAGCTTCGGTGCCATGAGGCTTAACCGGTAACACTCTGTCTGGGTCAGGTTCGTGGTCAGATTCGGCATCAGACCGTCAATCAGTCCCTTCGGATTCGTGAGTACACCCTTAGGCAGCTTATGAATGACCTCTGTCAGCACCTTTCTCTGTCGCTCGGTTCTGCCGAAATCCGTACCGATATAACGGTTTCTGCAATATGCCAGCGCCTGAGGACCGTTCAGATGCACCATGCCTCCGGACAAGTCATCGAAATAGTCCGTTCCCTCCGGTCTGCCCAACAGGATATTATATTCTACCAGGTAGCCGTTCACGTACTCCACTTCCTTGCCGGTCAGCTCCAGATCCACGCCGCCCACGGCATCTACCAGATTCGCAAATGCCTCAAAATTCACCAGCACATAGCGGCTGATATGAATGTCAAAATTCTGCTCGATGGTCTCCATCAGCAGCTCCGCACCGCCGTAGGAGTATGCCGCATTCAGACGATTGTCCTTATATCCCGGTATCTCTACATACATGTCACGGAGCAGAGATGTCATATATATCTTTTTCGTCTTGTTGCTGATAGACAGGAGGATCATGGCATCGGATCTGCCATCCTCCCCGTTCTCACGGGAATCGTTACCGATCAGGAGAATATTCGTGACGCCTTCTTCCTTCATGGGAGAGCTTGCCACGGATTCGATCTCTTCATAATTCATCTCGGCATAGACCTTGCCCACCAGGACGTACAACCCTGCTGCCAGAAATACGAGGATCAGCGCCACTGCGATCAGGAAGCGCTTGAAGCCGGATTTTTTCTTTTTTCTGCCGCTCCCGGCTTCCTTTTTGTTTCCTTTTCTGCTCTTCTTATCCGTTTTCGTGTCTATCTCCTCACGCTTCCCTGCTTTTCTTCCGGAGCGATTTTTTTCTCTGTGATCTTCGTAGTCCTCGTATTCGTCCGCATAGTCCTCCCTTCTGCTACGCCGAGGTCTATCAGATGCCGCCTGTCTGCGACGATCTGCATTACTGTTACTACGGCCACCACTATTACGATTCTCTGAAGTCTTACGCGTCGTCTCTCTGCGAGCCGCCTGTCTCTTACGATACGCGGGATCATCCCAATCCTCCGCGTAATCATCCGCTCTTGCTCGTCTTCCGGATCCGATCACATCCAGTTCCTCCTCATCCTCGTCATTCTCAGTCATGTCAAACATCTGTGGAGCCGGACGCTCTGCTGTCCGCCTTCCGGTCCCGGACTTCCCACTGCCGGAGCCGGACGTCTGCATTTCCTGCATCTCCTGCTGTAAAAAGGCTTCCAGCCCTTTCTGTATATCTTCCATCTCCTGAATGGAATCTCGTTCTCTGTCACTCATATTGTACCTCATTTCCACATACCGGCACCGGTACGTTCCTTAAGCCTCTTTCCTATTTGTCTCCTAGGATACCACACTCCTTTGTATTTGTCGCGGCAGAAATCCTTAATATTTGCTTAAATGTTGTCCGGCATTTTTTAAGACACACTTTCTATGGCAATAAAAAGAAACTGTCTACGGCATCCACAAGATTTTATCTTGTACATTTTCCACAGACAGTCTCTGCATTTTTGTTATCTTATATCATTCTATTTATGAGCGATTCTCGCATCTATGTAATTCTTCAGAGATTCCACGGTCTCCTCCACACCCAGCCTGCTACTGTTGATGGACAGATCGTAGTTCCGGGAGTCGCCCCATTTTACCTTACAATGGCTGTTGTGGTAAGATTTTCTGCGACGGTCCTTCTCGATCATGCGCTCCTCCGCATGTCTCGCATCCAGCTCATAGATCTGCATAACACGCTCGATCTTGGCTTCTCTGTCTCCTAATACAAAGATGGAGATCAGATTCGGATTGTCCTTCAACACGATCTCAGAACAGCGTCCTACGATCACAAAGGATTCTCCTGCCTCTGCCTTTTTCTTGATATAGTCAAACTGCATTCTCGCCACATTATCTGCAGGAGAGCTGTTCATTCCCATCACACTTCTGTACAGGAATTTGTTACGTCTCTTTTCATCGAACTCTGCCAGCTCCTTGCTGCTCACATTCATGCTTGCAGCCACCTCATCTAACAGGTTATGATCGTACATTGGCAGCTTGTAATATTCTGCCAGCTTCTGTGCGATCTCATGTCCACCGCTGCCGTACTCACGGCTGACGGAGATAATCAGTTGTTCACTCATGGGTCTGCCCTCCTTATAGTCTTACAGATATCTCGCATAGATCATTACCATGGAGATTACTATTACTATTATAGTCGCAGGAGCCATAACTTTGCAATATTTTCCCCACTTGATCATATGACCTGCCTTTGCTGCGGTAGCGATACCCACGACATTTGCAGATGCACCGATAGGAGTTGCGCTTCCACCGATATCGGTTCCCATGGCTAACGCCCATGCCAGGATAGAGAGATCCACACCCTGGGCCGCGGACAGACTGCTGATGATAGGGATCATCGTCGCCGCAAAAGGAATATTATCCACGAACGCGCTGGCGATTGCGGAGATCCACAAAATAATCGCGATCATCAGCATCAGATTACCATTACTGATGTCACCGATGAAGTTCGCCATAACTTTCAGAATACCTGTCTGCTCCAGACCGCCTACCACCATGAACAATCCGATGAAGAACAGCAGCGTCTTATAGTCGATCTGCTTGATCAGCTTCAGGGCATCTCTGCCTGCGGCGATCAGCGTCACGATAGTGATAAACACACCAATGCAGGATACGGTCAGACCAGTCTGTGCATGGGTTACCAGCAATGCTACTGCACACAGGAAAATAACGGTGCTGATGATAAAGCCCTTTTTATCGGTAATCGCCTCGGAAGGATCCGGGTAAGTCTGGTTGCTGCCGACTGCTGCCGCCTCGCTGGCACGCAGCTCCTTGTGGAATACCAGGTAAAAATACAATACAACTACGACCAGAGAAATACCTGCGATCAGACCGGTATTGGTCAGGAAATCCGTGAAGGAATATCCCAGGGAAGTACCGATGATGATGTTGGGGGGATCTCCACACATGGTAGCGGATCCGCCCAGATTCGCACAGAATACCTCTGCCAGGATCATAGGCACCGGATTGAATTTCAACAGCTGTGACAGTTCAATCGTGACTGCTGCCAGGAACAGAATTACGGTGATGCTGTCAATGAACATTGCCAGAATACCGGATAATACCATAAAGGTCACGAACAGCGGCACTACCTTATACTTAACCATTTTAGCAAGGCGCATGCAGAGCCAGCGGAAAAATCCGACTCTCGCCATTCCCTCTACCATGATCATCATTCCCGCTACGAATACGATCGTCTCCCAGTTAATGCCGCTGGAAGTCTCCGCGGACTGTCCCGCCGTATACCAGAAATGACTTGTAAAAAAGCTGCCTAAATTCAAGGTCTCCCACACTGCACCCATACTGTGCATTCCCAGTCCGAATACCAGCACCAGCGTCAGCAGACCGCAGCCCAGTGTAATAACGTGTCTCTCCCATACTTCCAGAACGATCAGGACAAACATTGCTATAAATATAACTACTGCAAGTATCTGTGCTATCACTTTTCCTGCCTCCTCGTTAGTTTTTCTTATAAACGTACAAGAGTAGATTGTATCTGAAAAAGCAGGGGAAGTCAATCATTCTTTGGGAGGCTATGCATAAATATTCCGTTAAAGTTTTCCGGATCATTCATTCCGGAAGCTTTCGATATCGTTCTTACCCACATAGCGTAAGAACATGCGGCGCATGTCGATACCGCTCTCTCCGAAATATAATTTCATGTATTTCTCACCGTCCTGACGAATGGGCAGTGTTACAACACGTTCCATGGTCTGACCTTCCGTGCCGTTAAGGGTCACGGTCTGTTGTAATGTATTGTTCAGGAACACGGAGATCGGCAGCTGCGCCAGTTCTCCTAACGCAGAACTCATCCGGAATACCAGTTCATATCTTCCGATCCTGGAGAAATGCAACTGGTATACCGCACTTGTGCCCTTCTTCGTGGACAGCTTCTCCAACGGAAGGTCTATGTCCTCTAAAAGCTTCGGTTCCGGAAGTTCCAGACGCGCCAGCACCTGTCCGCTGTCTCCTGCGCCCTCGGTGCTTATCGGATTGTGAAGCTCCGTGCATTCCTCTTCCTCTCTGTCCAGAAACCGTTCCATAGCAACGGAACGTAACAGGAAACCACAGATATTTGCCGCATTCCGTGTAAGCTGTGCTCTGGTCAGTCTGCCATCTGCCAACCCTTCCGCGGTATTGTCCCCCGCGGAGTTGGATGCCGCATCCGCTACGACCATATAGATATCGTTCTGTGCCCGCACCATGGGAATCGTCTGTCTGCCAGAGCCGGGCTCACCCTCCTCGTTGATCTTTGCCCACCAGTCAGTCATCACAATGCCCTGATATCCCCATTCCTTACGGAGAATAGTCGTCAGGAGATCATAGTTGCCAGCTGTCCACAGTCCGTTCACCGGCCCGTAAGTAGACATGATGCTGTAAGCGCCACCCTGTTTCACCGCGATCTCAAAGCCCCTCAGATAGATCTCCCGCAGTGCTCTCTCCGATACAATGCTGTTGGCATCATGACGCTTGAATTCCTGATTGTTACATGCAAAATGCTTGATGGTGCCGGTGACACCGTATTTTCCCATGCCGGTCAGCTGTGCTGCTGCCATGATACCGGTGAGATACGGGTCTTCCGAAAAATACTCAAAGTTACGACCGTTCAATGGATTCCTGTGGATATTGATGCCGGGTCCTAAAAGCGTATCAATCTTGTTCTTCCGAAGCTCCATGCCCTCCATCTCATACAGCTCCTCCACCAGCTCCGGATCAAAGGTGCAGGCAAGCAAGGTGCCGTTAGGCAGGGCATATGCCATGGTGCCGCAATCCATACGGATACCGGAGGGTCCGTCCGAACAACAGGCTATAGGAATCCCAAATTTCTTCAGTTCTTCTGTCACTCCGCCGAAGGCTGCTGCTGTACCCGGAGTCACTTTCGGGGAACACATGCCCTCTCCGCGGGTCATACAGATCAGGTCTTCGTCCGACAATTGTGTCAGAAACTGTTCCAATGCGATTTTTCCATCCGATACATCCGCCAGCTTCCAGCCACGGTCTCCCGCATACTCACTCTGCGTAGGTCTCTCCTTAAGAATCCTGTCCGCCAGATCTATCGTTCGTAAAGGTACATCTTCCCAGTTTGCAATGGCATGATCCTTTTCCTCGAAAAAGAAAGGTTTCAGGCGCTTAAACTCCTGTACCGGTGCCATTGCCTCCGTCACCATCCGCACTACCCGAAGCTCTGTCAGGGTCGCCTTGCCAGCCTCTGCCGCACTTCGCACATCGGTTCCGGCATAGAAGATATAGTCTCCCTCTTCCAGTACATAGCAGGATTTATGTCCGGTGACACCACTGTCATCATAGGAAGCATACTCCGTCAGCTCTGTTTTCAGCAGCAGTTCTTCTGTCTCACCCGGCTTCAGTTCTTCTGTCTTCGCAAATGCAGCCAGCTGGCGCAGAGGCTTTCCTAATTTCCCCTGAGGTGCTTCCAGATACAGCTGCACAGTCTCTCTGCCGGATACTCCCCCGACATTGGTTACTTTTGCAACTGCCGTGACTGCCATGCCCTGTACTGAGAATCCCAGGATCTCTGTCTGGAACTTCGTATAAGATAATCCAAATCCGAAAGGATACTTCACCTTATCTTTCGCAAAGGTCTCAAAATAACGATATCCTACATAAATATCCTCGGTATAGAAATTCTCCACCGGATCTCCGAAATTTTCCGTGGAAGGATAATCTTCAATATCTTCTGCAATCGTGTCACTTAATTTACCACTGGGATTCACTTTGCCGCTCAGAACGTCTACACAGGCCCTGCCACCCTCCTGGCCTCCCTGCCAGATATAGAGTACTGCCTGCGGCTGATACCGGTCTACCCATTTCATATCTATAATATTACCGACATTCAGTACCACGATCGTATGCTCAAAAGCATGACATACATTACGAAGGAGCTCCTCCTCCAATGCTGTCAGCAAATAGCTTCCCTCCGCCGCACTGTTATCCTTATCTTCCCCGGCAGTACGCCCGATGACCACGATCGCTGCATCCGACTGCCCGGCTGCCTGCACCGCCAGTTCTTCATCTACGGGCATCTCCTCCTGATTCCAGGGTTCCATGGCCCAGCCTTCTCCCACATCAAAGGGATGCTCCTTCAGCCACTCACG
>ENA-ORLW01003766-ORLW01003766.1-human-gut-metagenome-genome-assembly--contig:-NODE-3766-length-10990-cov-2.879410_pt1 | contig 10990 bp, 7 predicted proteins | sample MGYA00243017_ERZ508829 | MGnify/ENA primary metagenome ERZ508829 (study PRJEB26277, sample SAMN04329776) | human gut metagenome | biome: human-associated habitat | host: Homo sapiens | place: USA... | reverse complement strand
TGCTATAATGAAGTGAATTCTTTTCATGTAAATTGACAAAAATCGTGGTTATCTTTATAATAGATAGAGTGTTTCTCGGGTATGGACGATGGTGTTTATGCAGCCGCAAGATGCCATCGTTTTATTATTCGCTTTTCTGTCCGCGTGCCAAGGACAGACGTCCGCTATGTGTGAGGCTGGCGGACTGCGGGAAAGTGTGGCTCGGCCTGAGAGCAAAAACAGTAATTCATTGATAGGATTGGAGTGGCATCCAACGATGGCAAAGTACATCATCAAGCGTGTCGCAATGGGTATCTTCAGTATCTTCATTGTGGCTACGGTTACCTTTTTTGTCATGAACCTGGTCCCCGGTGGCCCGTTCGTGGCAGAAAAGTCCATCAGTGCCGCTGCTCAGCAGGCTCTGGCCGAAAAGTATGGCCTGGATAAGCCGCTGGGTGTGCAGTACGTCAACTACATGGAGAGCCTTTTGCACGGCGATCTGGGTCTGAGCCTGCGTCAGCGCGGCCGTACCGTGAACCAGATCATCGCCAGCAAACTGCCGGTGTCCTGCCGTCTGGCAGGCATTGCAGTGGTGGTGGCTCTGTGCGTGGGCATCCCGCTGGGCTGCATTTCCGCTTACAACCGCGGCAAGTGGCTGGATAACGTTATTATCGTGTTTGCTACCTGCGGCATCGCGATCCCCAGCTTTATCTCCAGCGTGCTGCTTTTGTACCAGTTTGGTATGAACATGAAGGTGCTGCCCACCGTTGGCCTGAACAGCGCAGCCGCCTATATCATGCCGGTTACCGCACTGGCCATCTATCCCTCGGCTTATATCACCCGTCTGATGCGCTCCAGCCTGCTGGACGTCATGGGTCAGGACTATATGCGCACTGCCCGCGCAAAGGGCGTGTCCCAGTTTATGATCCTGTTCAAGCACGCACTGCGCAACGCCATCCTGCCTGTCATCACCTACGTCGGCCCCATGCTGGCCAGCCTGATGACCGGTTCTTTTGTGGTGGAAAAGATCTTCTCCGTGCCCGGTCTGGGCCGCGACTTCGTGTCTGCTATCACCAACCGTGACTACACCATGATCATGGGCACCACCATCCTGCTGTCCAGCATGGTCATCATTGCAAACGTGATCGTGGATATCCTTTATAAGATCATCGACCCGCGCATCAAGCTGCAGTAAGAGAAAGGAGCGATTTTCATGGAAAACATTAAAAAGAATCCGCTCAGCCTGCAGCTCAACGCGGAGGATTTTCTGCCCGCCAGCAATGAGGAAAAGCAGAGCCTGGTGGTCATGCGCGAAAGCGTCAACTTCTGGAAGGACGGTATCCGCCGCCTGAAGAAGAACAAGATCGCCATGGTCAGCTTTGTGTTCATCATTGCCATTGCCATCTTTGCCTATCTGCTGCCCGCCGTCTGGCCTTACAGCTATTCCGAGCAGATGAAGGGCAGCAACAACCTGAAGCCCTTCGAATACTCTGCCTCCGAGCAGGCGCGTATCGACGCAGGCGAAAAGGTGTTCCCGCACATTCTGGGCACCGACCGTATGGGTCGTGACTTCGCTGTGCGTATCATGATGGGCACCCGCGTCAGCCTGTCCGTCGGTCTGATCGCTTCTGTGCTGGTGCTGATCATCGGCGCTACCTATGGTGCGGTTGCGGCCTTTGCCGGCGGCTGGGTGGATAATATTATGATGCGTATTACAGATATTCTGTACACCATCCCCGATATTCTGCTGATCATCCTGCTGGGCATGGCCCTGAAGGACCCGCTGGACAAGCTGTCCACCCAGCCCGGCTTCAAGTGGATGCAGACCCTTGGCCCCAACATGATCTCCATCTTCATCATCTTTGCTCTGTTGTACTGGGTCGGCATGGCGCGTATCGTCCGCAGCCAGATCCTGATCCTGAAGGAGAGCGAGTACGTTACCGCTGCCCGCGCACTGGGCGCTTCCAGCGGCCGTATCATCAAAAAGCATCTGCTCACCAACTGCATCGGTACTCTGATCGTTACCACCACCCTGCAGATCCCGGCTTCCATCTTTACCGAGAGCTACCTGAGCTTCATCGGTCTGGGTGTCGCAGCCCCGCTGCCTTCTCTGGGTTCTCTGGCTACCGATGCCGTCAAGGGCATGAACACCTACCCCCATCTGCTGATCGCCCCCGCACTGATGATCAGCGTGATGATCCTTGTGTTCAACCTGTTCGGCGATGGCCTGCGCGATGCCTTTGACCCGAAGCTGAAGAATTGATGAGGTGAACAGAAATGAGCGAGAAAATTCTTGACATCAAAGAAGAACGCCTTTCTTTCTTCACCCCTGCGGGCGAAGTAAAGGCACTGAACGGCGTTTCCTTTACCATGAATCAGGGCGATGTTCTGGGCGTTGTGGGTGAGTCCGGCTCCGGTAAGTCGGTCACCGCCTACTCCGTTATGGGCCTGACCGCTTATCCCGGCAAGCTGGTGGGCGGCAAGGTGTGGTTCAACGGCCACGAGATCGAGAACATGAAGGAGAAGGACTTCCGCAAGATCCGCGGCAACGAGGTCTCCATCATCTTCCAGGACCCCATGACCAGCCTGAACCCGGTGTACACCATCGGCAACCAGATCGTGGAGGTCATCCGCCTGCACACCGATAAGAACAAGGCCGATGCATGGGCACGCGCCAAGGAGCTGCTGGAGCTGGTTGGCATCAACGAGCCCGAGAAGCGTCTGAAGCAGTACCCCCACGAGCTGTCCGGCGGTATGCGCCAGCGCGTGATGATCGCCATCGCCCTGGCCTGTGAGCCCAAGCTGCTGATCGCAGACGAGCCCACCACCGCACTGGATGTGACCATCCAGGCACAGATCCTGGAGCTGATGCAGGAGCTGCGCAAGAAGCTGGGCATGAGCATCATCATGATCACGCACGACCTGGGCGTCGTGGCTTCCATGTGCGAAAAGATCGCCGTCATGTACGCCGGCCACATTGTGGAGTACGGCACCACCGACGAGATCTTCTACCAGCCGGGCCACGAGTACACCAAGGGCCTGATCAACTCCATCCCCAAGCTGAACACCGAGGTGCGTGAGCGTCTGGTGCCCATTGAGGGTACCCCTGTGGACCTGCTGAATCCGCCGGCCGGCTGCCCCTTTGCGCCCCGCTGCAAGAACTGCATGAAGATCTGTCTGAGCAAGATGCCTCCGCGCACCGAGCTCAGCGACACCCACTATACCTACTGCTGGCTGCAGCAGAAGGCTGCATTTGAGAAAGGGGAAAAGGCAGAATGAGTGAACAGAAGACGCTGGTTGAAGTCCAGCACCTGCAGCAGTATTTCCCCGCCGGCGGTGTGGGCAAGAACCGCAAGTACGTTCAGGCTGTGGATGACGTAAGCTTTGCCATCCGCAAGGGCGAGACCCTTGGTCTGGTAGGCGAGTCCGGCTGTGGCAAGACCACTACCGGCCGCACCCTGCTGCGCCTGTACGAGCCCACCGGCGGCAAGATCTACTATGACGGCAACCTGCTGTTTGATAAGGACAACAAGATCGCAGTGGATATGCTGCCCTACCGCCGTCGGATGCAGATCGTTTTTCAGGATCCCTACGCAAGTCTGGACCCCCGCATGACCATTGGCGACATCGTGGGCGAGGGCATTGATATCCATCATCTGGCTGAGAATGAAAAGGACCGCCACGATAAGATCATCGCCCTGCTGGAGCGTGTGGGCCTGAACAGCGAGCACGCAAACCGCTACTGCCACGAGTTCTCCGGCGGCCAGCGTCAGCGCGTGGGCATTGCCCGTGCACTGGCTGTGAACCCCGAGTTCATCGTTTGTGACGAGCCTGTTTCCGCACTGGACGTTTCCATTCAGGCACAGGTCGTCAATATGTTCGAGGATCTGCAGCAGGAGATGGGTCTGACCTACCTGTTCATCGCCCATGACCTGAGCGTTGTCAAGCACATCTCCAACCGCATCGGCGTGATGTATCTGGGCAAGATGGTGGAGCTGGCCGACAGCTACGAGCTGATCACTCACAGCATCCACCCCTACACCCGCAGCCTGATCTCTGCCATCCCGGTGGCAGACCCCATCACGGCACGCCAGTCCAAGCGCATCGTGCTGCAGGGCGACGTGCCCAGCCCCCTGAACCCGCCGTCCGGCTGCCGCTTCCGCACCCGCTGCCCCTACGCAGACGAGCGGTGCGCAGCCGAGGTGCCGGAGTTCAAGGAGGTCACCTCCGGCCACTGGGCAGCCTGCCATCATCTGGACAAGGTGAAGTAAAAACACTTCATTCTCCTGAAAGATGAACACATCTCATCTTCCGGCTGAAATATTGTAACGAAATGGTTACAGACACCCGTTGGGGCTTGTAACCGGTGCGAGAACGCATTATACTATTCGTGTTCCTCCGGAGGACAGGCTGTTTTGGCAGACCGTTCTCCGGATCGAATATAGAGGAGGCTGGGGGAACCTGGCACACTCAATTTGATTTTAAGGGAAGGGATATTTACTATGAAACGCATTTCTCGTCGTAATTTCCTCAAGGTCGCTGGTGTCAGCGCCGCTGCTCTGGGCCTGGCAGCCTGCGGCGGCAGCAAGTCCGGTTCTACCGCAACCTCTGGTTCTACTGCCGGTTCTACCGCTGGCGGCATCAACACCGCTGGCTTCACCGTCCAGTACGGCCCCAACCCCGAGACTATGGACCCCGCTCTGAACAGCGCTATTGATGCCTCTAACACCATCATCACCATCTTCGAGCCCCTGCTGCTGATCAACGAGAACAACGAAGTGGTTGGCGGCCAGGCTGAGAGCTGGGAAGCAAGCGAGGACGGTCTGACCTGGACCTTCACCATGCGTGACGGCTTGAAGTGGAGCGATGGCACCGACCTGACCGCTAAGGACTTCGAGTACAGCTTCAAGCGTATGGTCAACCCCGACACCGCAGCTCCCTACGCAGCAACCTGCCTGGGCATGATCGATGGTTTTGACGCAGCTCAGGCCGGTGATACCGATGCTCTGAACGTCAAGGCAAGCGACGACGGCAAGACCCTGACCATCGTTCTGGCTTACCCCTGCTCCTACTTCGACAAGATGGCCGCATTCGCAGCTATGAGCCCTGTGCAGCAGGCTACCGTTGAGGCCAACGGCGATGCATGGTGCACCTCCGCTGAGACCTTCGTCTCCAACGGCCCCTACATGATCACCGAGTGGACCCCCTCCGAGCGTATCGTCCTGACCAAGAACCCCAACTACGTTGGCGGCTGGGATAACTCCAAGATCGTTTCCGACAGCATCACCCTGCTGCTGCTGGAGGACTCTTCCGCTGCCTTCGCTGCTTACAACAGCGGCGAGGCTGTCCTGATCAAGGACGTGCCCACCGACGAGATCCCCAGCCTGACCAAGGCAGAGGATGGCGGCGACTTCTATGTTGACACCATTCTGGGCACCTACTACGTCAGCATGAATCTGCAGCGTGATGCCTTCAAGGATGCCAAGGTCCGCAAGGCTCTGGCTCTGGCTATTGACCGCGACTACGTTGCCAACACCATCATGCAGGGCACCTACTCTGCTGCTTCCAACATAGTCGGCCCTGGCATCGTGGACGAGAACGGTTACTTCTACGACAACGCAAACGGCGGCTCTCCCTACATTGCGGATGACTACGAGGCAAATCTGGCCGAGGCTAAGAAGCTGCTGGAAGAGGCTGGCTACCCCAATGGCGAGGGCTACCCCACCATCGAGTACAGCACCAACGATTCCGGCTACAATGTGCCTCTGGCAGAGTACCTGCAGCAGGCTTGGGGCGATCTGGGCATCACTTTGACCATCAGCAAGATGGAGTGGTCTGCCTTCACCGCTGCTCGCCGTGCCGGCGAGTACGATGTTGCCCGTAACGGCTGGGTCATGGACTACAACGATCCTTCCAACATGATCGAGATGTTCTGCACCGACAACGGCAACAATGATGGTAAGTACTCCAACCCTGACTTCGATGCTGCTATGGAGGCTTCCAAGGTTGCTGATCCTGCCGAGCACTTTGCGCAGCTGCATAAGGCTGAGGACATCCTGATGGAGGATATGGGCTGCATCCCCGTTGCTTACAACAACGACTTCTGGCTGCAGAGCGCTTCTCTGAAGGGCACCTGGCACAGCCCCTACGGCTACTGGTACCTGCAGTACGGCTACATCGAGGGCTAATCGCCCCGGTGCGGCGTACAGCGTGAGCTGAACCGTAAATCACAGGCACCCCGCTTACCGGAAACGGCAGGCGGGGTGCCTTTTTGCGTGCAGGACCGAAAAACGGACGTCTTGCACACCCCGGTGGGCTATGATACAATAAAAGATGATCAAAGCACAAAGGGGAGAGAAGAATGGAGCAAAAACGCCTGTGTCCGTTCTGCATTGGGGAACTGCCGCCTGCGGCGACCGTCTGCCCCCATTGCGGGAAGATCTTAGAGGGCTGCAACCCGGCGGGCTGCCTGCCGGTGGGCACGGTGCTGGCCGGGCGCTACACTGTGGGCGAGATGCGCAGTCTGGACGGCGAGGGTGTGCTGTACAGCGGCGTGGAGAATCTGGGCGCTTTCCGGGTGACCATCAAGGAGTACCTGCCCGTCACTCTTTCTGCGGAGCGGGGCGCGGACTGCATCCTGCGCCCCAAGCAGGGGAGCGAAGTGCTGTTCAAGACCACCCGCATGGACTTTGCAGACCTGTACCGCGCCATCCAGCGCATTACCCCCGCCAGCGGTCTGGAAGCCGTGCTGGACGTGGTGGAAGCCAACAACACCGTGTATGCAGTGCTGGAAAACCTAGGCGGCACCCCGCTGGAGCAATGGCTGGAAAACCGTCCCGCTCCGGTGCGGGCAGAGGAGGCCTGCGCCATGCTGCGCCCGGTGTTTGAGGGCGTGGCGGCCATGCACAAGGCAGGGCTGGTGCACCGCGGCATCTGCCCGGAGAATATCCGGGTGATGGCAGATGGCCGCTGCCGTCTGGCTGGGTACGCCACTGTGGGTCTGCGCACCGCAGGCAGCGGCCTGCACGAGCAGCTGTACGAAGGCTACTCTGCGCCGGAGCAGTACACCACCGCCGAGTTTGAGGGGCGCTACACCGATGAGTACAGCCTTGCCGCCGTCTTTTACCGCATGGTGTGCGGGCAGGCACCCATGCCCGCTGCCCAGCGCGTGGTGTCGGACTCTAACCCCCGGGCACGCACCGTAGAGCCTGCCGTACCGGCCTATGTCTCCGATGTATTGCAGCTGGGGCTGCGGCTCAAGGTCATGGAGCGCATCCAGACCGTGCCGCAGCTGTATCAGGCGCTTTCTTCCAAGGAATATACCGCCGAGCTGACCCGCACCATGAAGCCGGAGACCCCGATGCATCCGGTGCGGGCAGAGCAGAGCGGGCAGGGCAGGGAACATCTGCTCAGTTTGAAGGGACTGCTGGCGGGCATCCTGATCCTGCTTTCCATTTTGATCCTGCTTACCCTGTGGGGCATCGTGAGCAGCAAGGAGGAGCAGCCTGCAACCTCGGTGCCGAGCTCGGAAGCAGCCAGCAGCGAGGAAATGAAGCCACAGAACCTTGTGCCCAACTTTGTGGGCATCGACTACGAGCAGATCAAGAATAACCGCGAGTACACCAGTATGTACCTGTTCCGGGCGGTGCTGGAGTACAGCGATACCGTGCCCTCCGGGCAGGTCATCCGGCAGGAGCCGGAGGCCGGCGAGGTGATGGAGAACGGCGAGGTGATCCAGATCGTGGTCAGTCAGGGCCCGGAGAAGGTGGAGATGCCAAAGATCATCGGTGCATCGCAGGATAAGGCCATTGAGATCCTGAGCAGCCGGGGGCTTGTGGCCAGCTGCTTTATGGTGGTGAACGATGGCTCCTATGCATCCGGCTGCGTGGTGCGTACCAGCGAGGAGCCGGGCACCAAGGTGAAAGTGGGCACGGTGATCACCGTGTATATTGCGGCAGACCCCAGTGTGCAGATCACTGTCACACCGGAGGAACCCGCCGCTACCGAACCCACCACGACAGAGCCGGCCCCTCCGGAAACAACAGATCCTACCCCCACGGAACCGGAATACAATACAGACTAAAAAACAAAAGCAGAAGCGGGAGCCTTGCAAAGGCCCCCGCTTCTGCTTGTTTAGGATAGGAAAGAGAATGGCTTAGTTAGAGGTTGGTGTAGCCCATCAGGTAGCGGTCTACCTCGGCGGCGCAGTCGCGGCCCTCGCGCAGGCCCCACACCACAAGGCTTTGGCCGCGGCGCATATCGCCGCAAACGAACACCTTTTCCACGTTGGTCTTGAAGCTGTGGTCTGCCACGTTGCCGCGGGCGGTCAGCTCCACACCAAATGCATCGGCCACGTAATTTTCGCAGCCGGTAAAGCCTGCGGCGATGAACGCCAGCTGGCAGTTGTAGGTAAATTCTTCACCGGTGGGCACCATGCTGGTACGGCCGGTCTCGGGATTTCGCTCCGGCTTCAGGTAGGAGATGATAGCACCGGTCAGATTGCCTGCATCATCCTTCAAAAATTCCTTCACGGTGGTCTGGTACACGCGCGGGTCCTTGCCAAACTTTGCAAGGCACTCGGTCTGGCCGTAGTCCACCTTCAGCACACGGGGCCATTCCGGCCACGGGTTGGAAGCTGCACGCTCCTTGGGCGGCTGAGGCATCATTTCCAGAGCCACCAGATCGGTGCAGCCCTGACGCAGGGCCGTACCCTGACAGTCGTTGCCGGTGTCGCCGCCGCCGATGACCAGAACATTCCTGCCCTTGGCATCGATGGCTTTGCCATCTGCAAACTGGCTGTCCAGCAGGCTTTTGGTCACGCTGGTCAGGTAGTCCACCGCAAAGTGCACGCCGTTGGCGTCACGACCCGGTACGTTCAGGTCGCGGGCCTTCTTGGCACCGCAGCACAGAACCACGGCGTCAAAACTGTTCAGCAGTTCTTCGGCGGCGACCGCACCGCCCACGTCCATGTTGGTGCGGAACTCCACGCCCTCGGCCTGCATGATCTTGATGCGGCGCTCGATGACGGATTTGTCCAGCTTCATGTTGGGGATGCCGTACATCAGCAGGCCGCCCACGCGGTCGGCACGCTCGAACACAGTCACGGCGTGGCCGCGCTTGTTCAGGTATTCGGCCACCGAAAGGCCGGAGGGGCCGCTGCCCACCACGGCTACGCTCTTGCCGGTGCGGGAGGGCGGCGGTGCGGCGTGCAGCCAGCCCTTGGCGTAAGCCGTCTCAATAATGGCGTGCTCGTTCTCGCGCACGGTCACGCTGCTGCCGGTCACATCGCCGCAGGTGCAGGCCGCTTCACACAGGGCAGGGCACACCCGGCTGGTGAACTCCGGAAAGCGGTTGGTGGCCATCAGCCGATGCATGGCCAGCTCCCACTTGCCATGATAAACAAGGTCGTTCCACTCCGGGATGAGGTTATTCAGCGGGCAGCCGGAGGCCATGCCGCCGATCATCATGCCGGCCTGACAGAAGGGAACACCGCAGTCCATGCAGCGTGCCGCCTGCGTCTGCTGCTCCTCGCGGGAGAGCCAGACGTGAAATTCGTTGAAGTTTTCAATGCGCTCCAGCGGCGGTACATCCGTGCTGGTTTTGCGCGTATAATCCATAAATCCTGTTGTCTTACGCATGACGCTGCCCTCCTTACTTCTTCTTCTGCACCGTGTAGAATGCTTCGATCTGCGCCTGCTCACCGTCCAGACCGCGCTCCTCAACGGATGCGATCACGCGCAGCATGCGGTCGTAATCGTAAGGCAGAACTTTCTTGAACTTGGGCAAAAACTCGCTGAAATTGTCCAGGATCTCCTTGCCGCGGGGGGAGCCGGTGGCCTCCACATGTTCGCGGATCAGCTCTTTCAGGGTGGCAACATCGTACTTGTGCTCCACAGGCTCCAGGCTGACGGTCTCCTTGTTGACCCGCTGGTAGAAATCCCAGTTCTCGTCCAGCACATAGGCAATGCCGCCGGTCATACCGGCTGCAAAGTTTTTGCCGGTCTGACCCAGCACCACCACGGTGCCGCCGGTCATGTATTCGCAGCCATGGTCACCCACGCCCTCCACAACGGCGGTAGCACCACTGTTGCGCACGGCAAAGCGCTCACCGGCTACGCCGGAAATATAGGCCTTGCCGCTGGTAGCACCGTACAGGGCCACGTTGCCGGTGATAATGTTCTCCTCGGGCTTGAACGTGATGCCCTTGGGCGGGCGCACGACGATCTTGCCGCCGGACAGGCCCTTGCCCATGTAGTCGTTGCAGTCGCCCACAAGGTCCAGCGTCAGGCCGTTGGGGATGAAGGCACCAAAGCTCTGGCCGCCTGCACCCACACAGTGGGCGGTGTAAACATCATCCGGCAGGCTGTTGCCGTATTTGCGGGTGATCTCGCTGCCAAAGATGGCACCAAAGGCGCGGTCGGTGTTGGAGACATCCAGCGTCACGCTCTGGGCATTCTTGCTGCTGAGCTTGAACTTCTTCATCAGCACCTTCATATCGAGGGTGTTTTCCAGATGGAAGTCGTAGGTGTCCTCCTTGACAAAGTGGACGTTGCTGTTCTCAATGGCAGGATTGTGCAGGATGCAGTCGAGGTTCATCTTGGAAGCACGGCTGCCGGATGCAGTCTCCTTCACGCGCAGCAGGTCGGTGCGGCCCACCAGTTCATCGATGGTGCGCACGCCCAGCTTTGCCATGTACTCGCGCAGCTCTTCGGCCACGAAGGTCAGATAATTGATGATGTACTCCGGCTTGCCGTGGAAGTTCTTGCGCAGCTCCGGGTTCTGGGTGCAGATGCCCATGGGGCAGGTGTCCAGATTGCACACACGCATCATCACACAGCCTTCGGCCATCAGCAGGGTAGTACCAAAGCCGAACTCTTCAGCACCCAGCATACAGCTGATAGCAACATCACGGCCGGAGAGCAGCTTGGAGTCGCTCTCAATGCGCACGCGGGTGCGCAGGCCGTTCAGGATCAGGGTCTGGTGGGTTTCGGCAATGCCCAGTTCCCAGGGC
>ENA-ORLW01003750-ORLW01003750.1-human-gut-metagenome-genome-assembly--contig:-NODE-3750-length-11026-cov-3.401681_pt1 | contig 11026 bp, 10 predicted proteins | sample MGYA00243017_ERZ508829 | MGnify/ENA primary metagenome ERZ508829 (study PRJEB26277, sample SAMN04329776) | human gut metagenome | biome: human-associated habitat | host: Homo sapiens | place: USA... | reverse complement strand
TTTAAAGTTGTTTAATTATAATCTCTTTTAATTCTGTCTATTGATTATTCTCGCTGTATAGGTCAGGGGATAACCGCCTTTGCTGCCACCTTTACTTGAATCATATATAAGCAACACCGTAAGGCTGTCACCTGCTCCCATTGCCACGCTGTCCCAGTGGTCGTTGTCCCAATGTACCAAATTGGGGTATTCAGACGTATTCCATGGGTAAGTTCCAGCACTACTCTTCTTGCTATTTCTTCCGTATATATAGAAATCTTTTGAATCAAGGTCTGAGATAACGGTAAATTCCACACAAAACTTTGTGCTTGTGCCTATCCCAAGTGCATCTCTGACCTCTGAGAGTTTTGGCAGAGTTATTCCTGAATTATCCACGCGGCTATAAATTACCCATCGGTTATTGTCTTTAAGATTGGAATAACCGTTATAAATTGTATTAGCGGAAGAAAGCGTAAACTTGCTGTACTTGTAGCCTTCTATCCATCCGTTCAGAGTACCGTTGCCATCGCCTAAAAAAGCATGGTTATACGTTCCGTTTTTGGCAGAAAGCAACATTGCGACATTCCGTCCCAAACCCCACCAATCGGACGTGTCTTCATTCTCAAATCTTGCTACGGCTCTCAACCCTGATGATGTCGGCAGTACGTTTCCTCCGATACCCGCAAAACATTTATGTGCGTCATTACGGAATATCACATACGCATCATTGTTAAACGGGGTGTTGGTAAGCCCGTTTCCACTGACGCTGAACCCGGCTATTTTTGAATTTCCGGTAACAGTCAAATTTTCTGCAATAAGTTTGGTCACTTTAACCAATTTGGCAAGCAAAGCCGCCGTAACTATAAGTTCTGCGTTAATCAATGTTGTGTTGATTTTGCCTCCTACAATAATGGTTTCATTCGCGGCGGCTTTCTCTGCCAAATCAGCGAAATTCGCGTAACCCAAATCCTGTGCAATGGCGTTCTTTGCGCTCTCAACGGCGGCGTTGGCGGTGTTAAGAACTGAATCGGAATATCCTTTCAGCGTGTCTTGAATAGCTTTATTGGCGGCTTCTACGGCTGTGTTAAAGTCTGCATACGCACTGTTGAAAGTGGCGTATTTACTGTCAACATTGTTCTTTTCGGTTACGGTGGTTTTACCATCGGCGATAGCGGAATTGATTGCGCTGATAAGGTTCTCAATACGGCCCATAAGCGTAACCTTGGCATTCAGAAGCCCGGTTTTTGCCGTTCCCGTAAGATAGGCGTTTGTGTACAGTTTGTTATACGCAGCTTCCACGGCGGCTTTCGTGTTGTTCACTGTGTTGATGTACTTCTCAATCGCTTTCGCTTCCGCTTCCGTAATAATGCCGTCAGCGAACGCACCGTCCACATAGTCGTTTAAATTTCCAACGGCGGTATTGGCGTTCTTTGCGCTCTCAACGGCGGCGTTGGCGGTGTTCTGAGCCTGAGTTATCAAACCGTTCACGGCTTCCCATTCATCAAGTTCATATAAGCCCGATGAACCTGATTTGAACTTTATTTGCCCGGATATGATACCTTTCAATAAATCAAAATAAGTGTTCCCGTCTGTGGAAACAATCTTGTCTGTCGTGATACGTCCCGGAAGGATTTCTGTAAAACCGTACAGAGTGACAAAACTTCGTTCTTCATTGTATTCAGAGTTCAGGACACCGACAAGAAGATGATAGAAGCCTGAAACACCCTCTAATTTGATTGCATTTTCAGACAGGGTGAAAACACCTGTTTGTGCCGTCTTTGAGACTTTTGCATACAAATAATACTTCTTCTTACCGTCATCAAGCACTGCGCTTGTGTAGGCTGTCATATCCCAAAATTTATATTCCGAAACCTTGTGCGATGCACTGACCGTATTGATACCGAGGGTCATGTGTTGTATGATACCCGCTGCCGCTGTCAGTTGTTTCGTCTCATTGTCATAGACAATTCTGTGCGTAACCGGGACGGGGTTTGTCTTTGAGTTCACAAAACGGAATTGAAGACTTTCATCGCCTACAAGCATTGACATCGTTTGAACGGCAATCGGGTTGATTGAGTTCGTGAAATTGTCGAGCAATGCTTCTTCCAACATGCTGATTGTTTCCTTTGCGTCCCTGAACCGTCTTTTTGTGAATTGAATAGCGTCACGGTGTAGGTCATCAACGATGACTTCCTCACTTTTCAGGTCATTCAATGTTGATGAAACACTGCCGCTTACCGTTGTGTTTGAAAGTTCAATCACGGGGCTATGTGGTTTGTTGATATAATCTTTTATACCCGTTATACGCACGAGAACGCCATCTTTCTGAAACTGTTCGTCAGAGAAACGGATATATCCTCCGAGTTTGATGCGCCCCCCGATGTTTACCCAATCTTTTTTCGACCATATCCCGTCAAGTTCCCCCGTGAATGTGAATTTCAGGTCTTCATTATCAAACAAGCATTTTACAGCCGCCCGGAACATATCCCATGATGCGCCTGTTTTCGTGGCATTATCACAAATGTAAGCTGTGGGAAGCATACATTTGAATACGGCATACTTATCGCCCGATTTAGGGGCGAATGTGGTATTTGGCATAGTTTGCCCGTCTATGTCTGCGGGAACAATCTCAAAACGACGTGCCGCCTTTCCTTTAACGGCATTATGGTAATATTTAACCTCAAACTCCCGTCCGGCAAGCATACCCGTCTGAAAAACAACGGTCATAGTTTCCCCCTCTATCAAGCATTCTTCATAATTCAGTGAAGATGGGATTGACGTGTCAACAATGTCATAAAAGTTGTTTTTCTCATCAACAACTACAACCGTGTTGACCGTACCGACACGTTTCGGGTAAATCTCAGAACAGTCAAGACTATCTTCGGCGAGTGATGACAGTTGTTTGTCATCACGGCGTATTGAAAGCCCTGCTTCATCAACGACATAACGGCGGGCGTTCTTGGCTATGAAGCCGTCTTCATCTTCAAAATGTTCGCCGTCATAAGCGAGTGTTTGGTTCTTGGGAAGAAGAAGCTCGGAAGAACCGTATTTTGACGGGTCTATATTGTCCGTACCGCCTTGAACGAACAAAATTTCCGTTGGCGGGTTGTCTCCCGTATTTGAACGTCCGACACCCGGCTTGAACCCGTTGCCACATCCATAAGACAGCGGGAGGGGGTTACTTTTGTTGTATTCAATCTTACGTAATGACACACGTTTTCCCGTAAACTCGTATTCTGTCTTGAACGTTGAAGCCATGCGGGTTAGAGCGTCAATACAAAAATCATGGTCATAGGCAATCAGGGTTTCAACACCGTCAATACATTCGCCAACCGTCCATCCTTTGTCACGGCGGTTCATATTGTCAACAAACATTTGAAGATGTTCATGCGGCTTTGCAGTCAACGAAAATTTCAAACGTCCGTCAACCGGGTTTCTGAATTTCCAAACTTTTGCGTTTGCTTCGGGCGGGTCAAAAAGCACCGTGTATTCAAACAGTCTTTTATGTTTCATCTTGAAATTCTCCGGGCGTTTGAGCGTGAACGTTTCGCCTTGAAACTCACAGTAAGAGCCTACTGGGATTTCAACGTGTTCGGGGAGTGAATAGTACAACGTTAAACTATGGTCTCCCATGACAGCCCTATTGCGATAACTGTTATCATCAACCTCGATTTCAAGAACCTTGTTTCCTGCATTATTGTAAATTATCATACTACTAAACTTTGAGTTATTTTTTCCGAATTTCCCCGTGGTTAAACTTTCTTTTTAAAATGGTATGATTATATTGTAATCACTTTTAAGCGTTCTACGGGGCTAAAAAAAGGCTTTTTCAAGAATAACCATTCTTCCCGTCACATTTTATGTTTGAATAACGTGACGGGAAGCGGTTTTTACAAGTTACAGAATACCGTATTCAAGGCAGTCTGCATCCACTTGCGCTTTCAGGGTAGCACGTTCGGATAGATAGGCTTTGTATGCCTCAATCTTTGCCTTGGCTTCCTCGCTTGATTTCGCCCCTCCAATCATACCGAGGTTCGCTGCGTTGAACTCATTCACAAGTTTTTGTTCCCGGTTGTTGTCCCACTTCTCCGTGATAACTGTTTCAGTTATCTTGTTTGAAGAAAGCGGAGCCCACACGGTAGCTTCTTCACATTTCCATTGTTCCTGAACCGGGGCTTCATCGTCAGAAGCGAGTTCGCTTGGTTCAACGGTGGCGGGTTTTTCAACTTTCTGAATGTTGAAGCGGTAAACGTAACTTCCGTTTCCGACTGCCTCCAATTTGGCAGGCTGATTGTCATAAAATGCTATCATAATAACACGGTTTAATGATTGTTTTTAATAAATGTTTACTATCACTATGTTTTGCCCAACCGAGCCACGGGGCAACAGCTTGTTTATAAGCCTTTGCGTCAAGCAATGGGGTACGTCGGTTTAGCCGTGAAACGGTATGGCAGAAATTCTTCTTTATACTCTTTCTGATAAGTTTTTGATTACGGTAGAACTTGTGACCGACATAATCAAGCGCACGCCCGTGTTTGTCATAACGGTTGGCTGCTATTGGGAATATCTGATAGTTTCCTTTGATTTTCAGTTTTAGTTCATCTTCAATCATTTTTCTTATCTCTTTGAACGCTTCCCGCAGTTGTTCTTTTGATGAAGAGAAAAACGTGATGTCATCAGCGTATTCGGCTGCGTCAAGTTTCAATACTTCGTTCACACGGTGCATGAAATAGCACAAGAACAGGTTGGCGAGATATTGTGAAAGATAGTTCCCGATAGGAAGCCCCTCTGCGCTGTCAATAATTTCATCAAGAAGCCACAGTAGGTCTTTGTCTTTTATCTTCCGGCGTACAATTTTTTTTAAGACTTCATGGTTAATGGAGGGATAATATTTGGTTATATCAATTTTAAGACAGTATAATGGCTTGCCTTTGTACTTCTCAATGATTTTATCTATATGCCGGGCACACCCCTCTATTCCACGTCCCTTGACACATGAAAAAGTATTGTGCGTGAAAGTCCTGACCCAAATCGGTTCAAGAACATTCATGACGGCATGATGTACTATTCTGTCAGGATAGTACGGAAGACGGAAAATAAGCCTCTCCTTGGGTTCAAAAATCGTGAAGACATCATAAGGGGAGGTTTTGAACGTCTTTGTCAGCAATGCTTCATGAAGAGCAAGAATATTTGCTTCACGATTTTTGTCGTGAACTTTAACTCCGTATGTGTTTGTTTTGCCTTTGCGTGCTTTTTCGTCAGCTTCACGCAAATTTTCCACGGAGATTACTTTATTGTATAAATTACCTATTCTTTTCATCTTTTTGCTTTGCTTTTCTTATTCAGAGTCTTCGGTAGCCCATACAACAGGCGTTCCTACCAACACTTTTAGGAGGTTTGCTTGAAATCTTTTGCCAAGTGGCAAGGCTGTCATTCTTTTATATTGTTTCATATTGTCAAAACCAATTTTAAAGCATAGGTGAGAACCGATATTCGCATTCGTATTCGAGGGGGTGTTATTCGAATTCGCATAAGCGAGACCTGCATTCGCACTGTTATTCGCGTTACCGCTGAACAGGACACCACAAGAATGACCCACCTTTTTATTTTGTTATTTCATTGTTTTCTTATTCAAAATAATATCTGTTACCGTTACCCCTCAAAGTAACTTTTCGGGGAAACTTATTCATTTCTTTGATTTTCTTCAAAACATAAAGAATGTCGGATGAACCAGTGAAAAATTTCTTGGCATCTGATTCCAAACTGTCTTTTGATGGCTTGATTTTTACAAGCGTCTGACCTTTTACTCCTTTAGCCTTGCTGAATCTTGTCGGAACTTCTTCAATGAAATCAACCACCCTAAACGTGGTGTTTACGAGTTTTGATTGTGTCGTTTCATCACAATTGAAACTCCTGCTGTTTTCATCTCTCGGGATATTCAGGAAAGCGAGGCTTCCGTCATCTTCTTTTGGTATGTTGTTCATTTCTTCAATCATCGTTTTATACTGTTATTATTTGAACCCTGCCCCACAAAGAGGCAGGGAAAAGGTTATCACTCAAAGCGTGTTACGCTGACGTGGGTATAAAGCAAAGGCGAGAACCGACAGACGCACTCGCATTCGAGGGGGCGTAAGTCGAAGACGCACAAGCGAGACCCGCAGCCGCACCGATATTCGCGCCACCGCCGAACATGACACCACGGAGAGCCACCGAAGCAGGGATGTTTGTATAGTGATAGTCACAGAAATATGTGGTAGAACCGCCGCCTACGAGAGCAGGAATGATTTCGCCGCTTTCTCCAAAAATAATTTCTTTAACATATCCCTCGGCACGGGCTTCATTCCCAACATGACTATATCCGTTATAGTTACTGTCATTGAATTTTGAGGGGTCAGAGCAAACAAGGACTTCTGACAAGCCGTTCGAGCCGGGATTAATGCGTACGTTGATGCCATCAGTCCACTGCCAAATATGCCCAAACGGGTTTTCGATACCACGATAACGGCACACTTTGACTTTCTTTGAAGAAGCGTCATATTCAGTGGGCATGGTATATTCTTTTTCGCCTGTTCCGTTTCCGAGTTCATCCGTATAGCCACAAGGGATAAAAGGATAATAACCGTTAAACGTGTTCCATTTGCCGCTGTCAAGTGTTGTAACCCCGTTTCCGAGACCGCCTTGACGATAGCCCTCAGCCGTCAATTGGGTGTTGAAAGCCTCCTGAGAGTTGGGCGTTGCGTATTCAACAACAAAGAGCCAATAGAGCATCTTTTGAACGTCATACGTCATACAGTTCCACTTAGTGCTGCCCGCTTTTCTGTTTCGGGCATACGTTCTGAAATTCGTGCGGCTGATTTGTGTAGCTGGTCTTCCGAGAACCGTTTTTGAGAGTGTGTCCCAGTCAGCCTGATTTGCACCGCCTCGGTAGTCAGCCGTTGTATTGACCACAGAAGATAGCTTGTTCGTACTTCTCTGAACAGTAGCTTCGTATGCCGATACGTACATCAAAGGAACATAACGATAGCCGGGAAGAGGAAAGAGAGAGAATTTGACCCGCTCAATATTTGCGCTTGTTTCAAAACGGCAATAGAAGTCCCCAAACTCGACCATGACTTGTCCCCGTGAACCGTCTCTGACATGCCCCGTCCAATCACGTGGATTGAGATATTCAACCACGTTGCCGTCATCGTCAAGAAGACAGCCCCTCATACGGTTATGTACGGGAAGGGACTTGTGAAGAGCAGTATTGCCAATTCGGATTACGAAACGTGATGAAACGATCTTGTCTCGCTCAATGCCGTACATACACTGCTCTTCCATATAAGGCAACATAGTTGCGAGAGCTGCTTTTTTGCTTTCTCCGTCTTCTAAGACCTCACACAAAAGATTGAATGGGTTATTCCCAGAAACATTGGGTAAGTCACTCAATCGTTTTCCGTTTGTGAACGCTTCAATGATTTCCCTTACTTTGTTTTCTTCATCTGTTGATAGTGCCATAATTTAAAAGTTTTATTTGTTGAAAAATTATTTTAATTGAACCTGAATTTGCCATTTGCGGTTAGGCGCAAAGTTGATTTCGTGCAAAGCCTGACAGACTGCGGAACGACTTCAATATCAATGGTTCGATAAATGCTTGTGTTTTCTGTCGGAATGACGTGTATTTTGCTTATGCCGACACTGTTCACGGTCAGAAAACCGTCAGGGGCAACGGAAACCGCTTTGTCATCGCCCAAGAAAAGGACATTGTTACCCGTTCCCGCCGGGGATAGGGTAGCTATTACTCTCAGAATGTCTTTGTTTCCTTTTGTTATTTTTTTAGGAAACTCTAATTCCATTCCCGTTGGCTGTTTACGGTCTTTAGCCGTGATTGTCTGCTCCAATTCTTTCAAACGGGCGAGGGCGGCGTTCATTTCAGCCACACTTTCCGTTGCTTCTGCCGCCGCTTCTCCTGCGGCTGACGCTTGTTGTTGAGCGTTTGTGGCAGCGGTATTGGCTTGCGTTATTGCGGCATTCACACGCCCAGCCGCCGTATCTGCCGCCACAGCTTTTTCGTTTGCCAATGCAGCCGCATCGTTGGCTTTTTTTGCGGCTTCTGTGGCTTTTGTGCCCCGTGCGAGGCATTTCCACCAAGCGGTTTCAGTGACGGCGTGTCCCTTGTTATTGTCTTGTAACGACAAATAGGAACTGTCTTCCGTGTCAACAAAGTCAAACCGCTTGTAAGTTTTTCCGGCGTTATAAGAACCTGCGTCCGTAAACGCCACTTTTCCTAAAGGTATCTTTGTCATATTCGTGTAACTTTAAGTTATCCAACATTCAAATAAAGTTCTCCCGTCTGTTCATCAAACTTGATAAGTTTGTCGCTTACTTCATCTTCAAATTCCATGTATAGAATCATGTCATCATCGTCTATGCTGAATGTCGGGTACAGCACGCCGCCTTTTGCGAGCACACCTGTATCGACATACTTTTTCTGAGCTTCATCCCATTTCCACCAATTTCCATTGTCTCCCATTTTGGGCGGGTTGTCAGCCTGTTCCTTTGCCCGGTCAGCTTGCGTGTCAGCGTTTCCCGCTGCGGTGTTCGCACTATTGGCGGCTGTCTCAGCTTTTTTCGTTGCGGCTACAGCATTTTCATAGGCGGTCTGAATGTGTTCCAGACTGACCTTGACGCTCGTTTGAACCCCGTTTATCAGCTTAACGCCGATTGTGTATAATCCTTTCAGATTGTCGGAAAGGGTTAATTCGCTGATTTTAATTCTTTTCAATCCCATAATGTCATATTCTTTTTCGTAAGTCAATCGCAAACTCCCCGTCTTCTGTCACAACCAAATCCCGTGTTTCCGTGGCAAGCACAAATTCCTCGTCTTCAAGCCTGAATGAAATGAAGCATACGGTAACGGTAAATTTGAGCCATATTTTATCAGAGGCGTAAAACTCGGACACGGAACAGCTTTTATAATGGCAGGGGTATTCATATCCCGTTTCATCAGAGTATAACAGCCGTTGTTCAGGACGCACAAGGTCATACAACAGAGCGTTATAGTTGCGCCACAGTTCAGTCAGTGAGGCGGCTTTCATAAGGCAGTTTATCTTTACGTCCTTTGCCTTATAGGTCACTTTTTCCCCGTCATACAAAGCCCCGTTCAATTTGTTGATATTGCGCAGGAGGCTGGTCTTGACATTCGGCGATTTCTCTATTTCATTAAGCGTTCCCTCCAACACATGAACCCCATAAACTGAGAACGGCTTCCCGTCAAGTTCATAATAATCAGAACCGGGAACAGTGCTTTCAGGTTCTTTGTAGGTGTACCCGTCCAAAGGGAAATCATCGGCAAGCTTTATCGTGATGAAACCGAGATGCGTTGCCAAATCCGTGTTAGGGTTTGACACAAGACGAAGACGGTAAGTACGTCCTATCTCCCTGAAATCAAACGTATGATAGGCTTTGTCTGACAATCGTTCTATGAAGCCTCCCCAACGGTAATCCATGCCTGAGAGAACAATTTTTAAGGAAAATTCCTTCGTGTTCAAGGTAGGTTCTGACAAGTCAGGTTCTATGCCGTCTTCTTCCTGCCAGTCGTTGCTTGTGACCGCTTTCAGAGGCGGGAACGCCACAAGTTCGTTGTAGCCCCCCTCCTGAACATAGATGCCGTACTCTGTGAACGCATCCTTACCGTCTATGTAAAATCGTCCTGACATCATAATATTACCGCATTTCCTGACACGTTACGAATTTGTTGGCAACCCGTTGCCCCCTTGACGGAAACAACCGCCCAGCCCGAGGCGTTGATGAACGCTTTAGCCCCGTGAAGAAGAAAAATTTCATGGCGTTCAAGCGTGTCACAGTTTATCGTTGCGCTTGTATGCCCAATAAGAACCGCTTTTTCCGGGTTTCTCAGCGTGATTATACCCGCATCAATGTAAACGCCGTACTTTTCGGGGTTGAACGGCTTGAACAGCCTGAAAGTCGCTATATTCGGGAAACGGTGTTTGATACAGAACTCCATACCTTGTGGGCTTGTGAACAGCCGTATAAGGCTCTGTAAATCTTCCGTGCCTTTGAACATATCACACATACGGTATTTCTCTGCCATATTTGGCAGGGAACGGCTATCGCACTCCTGCCGGGCTTGCTCTTTGGCAACCCTCCATTGGGCGTAAACTTGTCTAATAATGTCTTCCATACTTATATCATTTTTATGCCTTTCAAGGCGAAATCGTTAACTGTATCTTTTGTCTCTTTGACTGAGCTTTCAATGCGTTCAATGCGTCCTGCCATGTTTTCGGTGTGTTTCTCAATGTTCAATACTGACTGTAAAATCATGTTCACGACAGAAAGAATGATTTTCGTGTTCTCAGCGATTGAATACGTGTGCCCCTGAATGGCTGTCGCACGTCCGTTCAATTCATCAACACTTTCTTGCGAAGCTGTGGCGATTCCTTTCTGAGAGGCTTCACGGGTTGCGTCTGCTGTTACCTCAAACATTGATTTGACGTTCTCAGGCAGGTTTTCCCATATCTTGGCGAAATCTGTTCCGACAGCGTTCAAGTCAGAAGCGAAACCACTCATGGATTGGATAACAGCGTCAAGACCGACAAACTGACCGTCCTTGAACCATTTAGCCTTATACTTGTCGAATATCTCTCCAAGAGGTTCTTCAAGAAACTTGGAAACCAACATTCTTTTCATCACGTCAGCCACGATGTCTTTGACCTTATCGCCCCATGCCTCGGCGTAATCTTCGCCAGCCTGAAACGCTTCAAAAAAAGCATCTCCGAGTTCTTTGGCAATATCGGAACTTGAACCGCCGATGATGTCCTCAACCATGTCATTGATGATGGCGACAGCCTGTGCGCCGAGTTCTTCAATTTTTCTGTTCCATTCATCAATCTTACCGTGGTCTGTTTTTTTCTTGTCTTCTTCATTCCTGATTTGTTCTTGAATAAGAAGTTGCTGCTGGGCGAGGTTTTTAAGCTGTTCTTGGGCGTTGCTGTATTTCTCACCCCCGAGAGCCTTGTCAGCCGTGTAAGCGATATTTGCATACGCC